>Ga0210064_1000087_pt1 | contig 41755 bp, 48 predicted proteins | sample Muzzi_CordC_D2_FD_185531 | JGI IMG/M metagenome (GOLD analysis project Ga0210064, IMG submission 185531) | Wetland microbial communities from San Francisco Bay, California, USA, that impact long-term carbon sequestration - Muzzi_CordC_D2 (SPAdes) | ecosystem: Environmental > Aquatic > Marine >... | reverse complement strand
TTTGTCAGTTTTCCCCGCCTCAGGAACGGCATAGCTTGCGTGAGCCCACGATCTCGCGTAGCAGAAGGTGGCCCTGCGGGGGCATGCTGCGGGCGAGCGGCGGGATTATCCTGTTGAAGATCGGGGGTGAAATCTTCAGTCGGCTGGCCGCCAGGAGATACCGTAGGCTGGAGGTCAGCATCAGATTCACTACCGTCACCACTGCGGCCGGTTTTTCGAGTGACGTCCCGCCGGCAAGACAGTCCCGGTGTATTTCTCTCCCGGCACCAGACCCTTTATCCACATCATCAACGTGCTGCGGCATGACGGGATTCCGGATCGAAAATTTGATCCGCCACCTGCGGCGGGCATTCCGGGGCGCCAGGGACGCCGCGGACGCCCTGGCTACGCAACTTGCCGAGCGGTTCAGGTCGCAGCCGCAGCAGGCTTTGCATGTCCAGCTCGAGCCCATAGTTAACTCGAACAGCCGCACACCCCAACGACCCGGCGGTGTAGCGCGACCAATCGATCCTGGTGATTTCCCGGGAGTCCGGCGAACGTAAACGCACTTACGTTTTCCCTTGACCATCAACCAGTTGGGATGGATGATAAGCACAGCGCCTCCCACGTATGACGGGAAAACCCGAATTGCAGGAGATAGACTATGGATAGGTCAGTACCCGCAGGCCCCGTCCATGTTGCCGGGAAGCTGTTACGGTCTGCGGGTTGGCGGGGCGGATTTCCTGTGCCAACGTGCCTGGCCCGCATCTCACCGGGCGGCGGTAGAGTCACATAAGGCACTGAGGTAACAAACAGAGTGCAGATCAGGAACCAGACAGGGTGTTTTCGAGCATTGCCTATCCGGGCCCTCGCTGGTTCGCGCGCGCCCGGACACACGAGTCCCCGGCAACTACTCCATGCATCGCCTGAAGCGCCTGCTTTTGGTGCTCTACCTCCTGCACGGACCAGGCCGGTTGCTCGACCGGTTCCCGGTCTCACCTTCTCCATGCAGTCGATCGCCAGCACCCGGGACCCCGGCGAGAAATACGGGCTGGTCCTGCCCTGATCATGATGGCCGCGGATAGCGTAGTATTTTCTGGGCCAGGCGGTGATCTGTTGCCACCGGGTGCGCGGTGGAAGAGCACGGGCCCAGTCAATCGCCGCCACTCAATAAATCCACAAGTCCGGGCAATAACCTGGTATGCGACTTAAGAATATCCAGTTCATCCTCGGACTACTCCTGATCCTGTTCGCAGCCACGCTGCTCGTACCGCTCGGAGTGTCCCTGATATATGGCGATGAGGCCCTGGACGCATTTGCTCTCGCTTTCAGCGTGATCATGGCGGTCGGACTGATGTTGTGGCTCCCCCTTATGAGCTACCAGGTCAATCTCCAGCGCCGTGAAGGATTTGCCATTGTCGCCCTGTTCTGGGTGGGAATCGGGATCGCGGCCGCGGTACCCATGATCCTGGCGAGACACCCGCATCTCACCCTGACCGATGCGTTTTTCGAATCTGTTTCGGCACTCACAACGACCGGCGCGACGGTCCTGGTCGGCATCGACTCGCTGCCGCCGTCTATCCTCTGGTATCGTCTGCAACTGCAGTGGCTTGGCGGCATAGGGGTGATCGTACTGGCGATCGCCGTGCTACCCATGCTCGGGGTCGGTGGCATGCAGCTCTACCGCGCGGAGGTACCCGGGCCTATGAAGGATACACGACTTACCCCGCGCCTCGCTGAAACCGCCAAGGGACTGTGGCTCATCTATGTGTTATTGACCGGGGTCTGCGCCGCAGCCTACTGGCTGGCGGGGATGAGCGGGTTTGACGCCATCGGTCACGCCTTCGCCACCGTGTCCACCGGCGGTATGTCGAACCACGACGCCAGCCTGGGTTATTTTCAGAGTCCTCTGATCGAGACAATCGCCGTGCTGTTCATGTTTGCGGGTGCCACCAATTTCGCGCTGCACTTCAATGCCTGGCACAAACGCTCTATCCGTTCCTACTTCGCCGACCCGGAGTTCCGCGTATTCCTGATCCTCTATCTCTGCATAGCCGCTGTGGTCACCCTGCATCTGTACTACTCGGACACCTTCAGCTCGGTCGAGGCGGATCTGCTGCACGGAGCCTTCCACGTATATTCCATCGGAACCTCCACGGGATTCACGACCGCCGACTACTACAACTGGCCGGGGTTCCTGCCGGTACTGCTGCTGTTCGTCAGCTTCGTCGGCGGCTGCGCGGGCTCCACTGGCGGGGGGCTCAAAGTGTTGCGCATCATGCTGCTGGCCAAACAGGGCCGGCGCGGCATGAAGGCACTGGTCCACCCGCGCGCTATCCTGCCGATCAAGTACGGTCGGCAGAGCCTGAGTCCCGCGGTGATCGACTCAGTATGGAGTTTCTTCGCTGCCTACGTTGCCGTCTTTTCGGTGATGATGCTGGCGCTGATGGCCGATGGCCAGGACCAGATCACCGCCTTCTCCGCGGTCGCCGCCTGCATCAACAACATGGGACCAGGCCTCGGTGCCGTGGCCGCCAACTACGCGGATCTGAGCAATGCCTCGAAGTCGATCCTGACCATGGCCATGTTGCTCGGCCGGCTTGAAATATTTACTATGCTGGTGTTCCTGACCCCCGAGTTCTGGAAAGGTTAAACTTGCGCGGTGGTATCACGGGATTAACCTGCAGGGAACCACCACGTTATTCAGCAGTCTATACTGCCCGAAACATTGCATTCCGAAACGGACCACCACCATGCAGCACAACCGAATCGCCATGTTTTCAATCATCGTCGCGGCCATCCTGGGGGTGGTAACCTTCCTGGTGGTAAGATCTGTAAACTCGCCACTGGCAGAAGGCAATAACCCACCCGCGGTGCACAGCTCGAATCATGACCTTTACAATCCCGCTCGCGCCGCACTGATCAATGCCCGTGGGCAACTGGCGGAGTCCTTCAGCCAGGAGGAGGACATCGTTGAACAATTGCAGCGTGCGCACCGGGAACTGGATGCGTCCCTCACACTGCTCGCCCGCGCCCAGGAGATCGATCCGACGATGAAGGCCCCGATCGACGCGCTGCGCGCGAAGCTCTCCGCCCTGGAGAACGATCCCTCAGTGGCCCGAATGGACACCGAGACGCTGCGCAGCAACTATGTGCGCCTGCTTGATGAATTCGAGGCATTGATCGAACACTACTGAGTCCGTACCTGCCCTGCCGGCGGGTGCTAACCCGGATTCCTCACCGGGTGACGGTGAAACTCGCCGGGGTATGGAGGCAATGGAATACTGACGGGCCGGCAAAAAGGGTGGGGGCGGGAGGTGCTCTCCCGGCGTCAAATCCGGGCTAGTGACTGTTCTGCAGTTCCTGATAACGGGCCATATCGGCGGCATACTGTTCCCTGATCGTATCCATTTCCGCGCGCTTGGATTCGACGAAGGCCTCGCTCTGGCTGATTTGCTTGCGAACACTCGCGGTTTGCTGCTGTACAAACTCGGGTACCGCCTTGCCACGGCGCTCATTATTCGAAGCCTCTTCAGTGAGTCCGGCGAGACGTCGCTGCAGGGAGTTGATGCGACTTTCCGTCAGCAGCACGAGGTCTTCGATAGCGGCCAGCTTGCTGTCACGCATCAGCACCATATCCGCCTCGCTGGAATAGGTTTCCAGGAGAACGCGGTCGCGGCTGGCCTGCTCTTCAAGTTGCTTTTTCCGCTCCGCCTCGATGGCGGCAAGCCGATGTTGTTCGGCTTTCTGTTCCGGGGTCTTGGGAGCTTCGTAAGACTTCAGGGTACGGCCCTGTTCGTTGATTTCCGTATGTTCCTTGGTCGTGTACTGCAGCGGGACCCGATCGCCGTAGTGAACATTACCCTCCTCGTCGACCCATTTGAAGGTTCGTTCCGCCAACACACCTGCGGCGACCAGCATAGCCGGGAGCAGAACCAGGTATCGGTATTTCAGCAGAAAACTCTTCACGGCATGATTCCTTTGTATGATCACCTTGAGTTAGTACAGCCCATCCCGGTGCATTCGCTAAAGCCGTATCAGCGGACGGGATCAAACAACCGGTTTCAGCCCGGTTCCGGCAGATCGCCCGGATCTGCCCGTGCGGTCTATTTTACCTGATCTTTCCTGTCGTTGTTGCACTGGTGAATTTCCAGACCATCGGACGTACTCTGTATCGGCGCTGCGATTTGTCTCTTGAATATACGCCACATCAACCAGGTATCCGCCAGACATGTCAGTGTCCCACCGGGTGGTGCCGGGCAGCACAGAACGCGTCATTGCAGGGTTTATTCAGAAAAACAATGAAAAAAGTCGCCTCACGGTTTACAGTTATTGTAAAACGGGTGCATTGTACACCGTGGCAACCATCCCCGGATACGACGCAGGAGGTTATCACTCGATGCTGCGATGGCTGCTGATTATTCTTTTCCTGTCGGCGTGTTTGTCTACCGGTGCTACGGAGGCCGGTGCGGAGAACACTGCCCCCGGCCTGCCATACCCGGAAGCCCCTCCTTTCAGCGTCCAGTCACGCATCGAGAAACCCGGATTTTTCCCGTGCTCACGCTGCCACGAAGAGGGCGACACCGATCCCGAGCCACGGCGCCTGAGGACCAGGCACACACGCGAGATTCACCATGGTGGCGGGAAAATGTGGTGCCTGTCGTGCCATGACATAGACAACGTAGCCTACCTGACCACCCTGGGTGACAGGAAGTTCGGTCTCGATCAGGCTTACATCGTCTGTGGTAACTGCCATCCTTACCGGCAAAAGGACTGGTATTTCGGCGGTCACGGGAAGCGCGTGAGTGGCTGGCGGGAGGAGCGCGTGATACTCAACTGCACCCATTGCCATGACCCGCACGCACCCGCCATCCCGCCGCGCCCACCCCAGCCCCCTCCGCCGGTCCGCGCCGGACTGGAACGTCAGGAACATCACCCGCCCGTCACCAAACAGGTGTGGGAGCGCCAGTGAAACCCGGAGACATCCCATGAAACGCAGCGCAAAACCCGAACGAAACACCGGGGCCGTCAATTTGTACCGCAGGAGTTTCCTGAAACGGCTGGGCACGGTGGCCGCAACGTCTACCGCTGCAGCCTCCGCCCACGGAGCCTGGGGCGGCAGGACACTGGAAGAGGCCTTCGCCGATTTCTTCCAGCAGCACTACCAGCGGATGACCCCCGGGGAACTCCAGGAGGCCCTGCGCAGAATCGAACACAGGGCGAAACGCCGGCATGGCGTGGACATCACCTGTGTCGATACACCTCCCCTGGACGGGGTGATATTCGGCTATGCAATCAACATGTCGAAATGCCTGGGCCACCGCGAGTGCGTCACCGCCTGTGTGAAGGAAAACAACCTGGCACCCGACATCCGCTACATCCAGGTGCTGGAACTGGATGAAGGCAGCATGAACCTGGAAATGGCGGATCGTTATTATGATCACGAACTCACCCCCGTGGCAGGCAAGGATTATCTGCCGGTACAATGTATGCAGTGCGACAACCCCCCGTGTGTGAAGGCCTGTCCGGTCAATGCAACCTGGAAAGAGCCGGACGGGATCGTCGTCATCGACTACGACTGGTGCATCGGCTGTCGTTACTGCATGGTCGCCTGCCCGTACTCGGCACGTTATTTCAACTGGTCCGCGCCCGACATCCCGGCCGAACGGATCAATCCGGATACCAACTACCTCGGCAACCGGCCACGCCCCGTCGGGGTAGTGGAAAAGTGCCATTTCTGCACCCAGCGCACCCGCCGGGGACAGCAACCCGCCTGCCAGGAGGCGTGTCCGACCGGGGCACGCATCTTCGGCAACCTGCTGGATCCGAACAGCGAGATCCGCTACGTCCTGGAAAACAAGGCGGTATTCCGTCTCAAGGAGGAACTGGGTACGGAACCGAAATTCTGGTATTTCAAGGATCGCTGAGGGTTCTCGATGGCATTACTGTGTTTTTTCCGGGATGCGCTGCGGGAAATGTTCCGCGGATCACCGGCCTACCGCGCCTGGCTGCTGGCACTGCTGGCTGTCAGCGCCTTCGGCGTCTGGAAGTACCTCGGGCAACTGGACAGCGGGATGATCGTCACCAACATGAGCAACCAGGTTTCCTGGGGCTTCTACATCTCGAATTTCACCTTCCTGGTAGGCGTGGCCGCGGCGGCGGTCATGCTGGTGATCCCCGCCTACATATTTGACCGCAGGGACATCCGTGATGTGGTCCTGCTGGGGGACACCATGGCGGTAACGGCGGTGCTCATGGCGATGTTGTTCGTGATCGTGGACATCGGGCGACCCGACCGGCTGTGGCATATGATCCCGGGGCTCGGGCGCTTCAATTTTCCCCACTCGATGCTGGCCTGGGATGTCGTGGTGTTGAGTGGCTACCTGCTGCTCAACCTCGGCATCTCGTTCTACCTGCTCTACAGCCACTACCGGGGACGGAATGCACGGCTGAAGGCCTACCTGCCGTTTGTCATGCTCGCCATCGTCTGGGCGATCTCGATCCACACGGTCACGGCCTTTCTGTTCTCCGCGAACACCGGGCGCATCTTCTGGCACGATGCACTGCTGGCACCGCGCTTTATCGCCTCGGCTTTCTGTTCCGGCCCGGCACTGGCCATCATCATCCTGGCGGTGGTGCGCAAGCTGGTCCGTTATCCGGTCGGACAGAGTGCCATCGACACCCTGGGATACACCATGACCGTTGCCCTGCAAATCACGCTGTTTTTCATCTGTGCCGAACTGTTCACGGATTTCTACTTCGAAGGGTCGCATTCCGCCTCGGCCCGCTATGTCTACTTCGGCCTGCACGGCGCCGCACGGCTCACCCCCTGGATCTGGTTCGCCCTGACATTGCTCGCCGTCGCGGTGACCATCCTGATGAATCATTACCTGCGTAGTAAACCCTTCTTCTTCAACACGGCCTGCGTGCTGACAATCATTGGAGTGTGGGTCGAAAAAGGCATGGGCCTGGTCATCCCCGGGTTCATACCCACCCCGCTGGGCGAGATCTTCGAGTACCTCCCGAACTCCACGGAGGTCAGCATCAGCCTCGGTATCTGGGCCTTTGGCGTGTTGACCTTCACCCTGCTTGCCCGGGCGGGCATGGCAGTCGAAATGGGCCTGTTGCGTTACCGTGACGTCCTCGATGAGGAAGTCGCGAGTGTTGCCGCCGCAGAAGAAAAAGAACAAGAGGAGAATGGGGAGAATGGGGAAAATACAGAAACCACACCGTCCGGGGGGTCCACCGGGACAGTTCGTCTGGTCGAATGATTCAGGGGATCGCGGTTACTTGCCCTTAACGCCCCGGGCATCCTTTAAGTCGGTGCCCCGGGTAACTGCCTTGCGGAGATCGACCCCGCGCAGGTCGGCCTTGTGGACATCGGCCTTGGTCAGGCGCGAATTGCGCAGATCGGCACCCCGCAGATCGGCACCCCTGAGATTCACCTTGCGTAAATCCGCATCCGAAAGATTTGCCTCGCGCAGGTCGGCAAAGCCGAGATCCGCCTTGCGCAGTATCGCACTGCGCAGATCCGCCTTGCAGAGATTCGCCTTGCCGAGGTGCGCACCGCACAGGTCCGCCTTTTTCATGCCTGCGTTGATGAGGCTGCTCCCGGTCAGGTCCGCATCGCTCAGATCGACTCCGGCGAGATAGGCGCTGTCCAGATCAGCGCTGACCAGGTCCGTCGTTTCCAGGATCGCCTTGCGCAGATCCGCCGAACGCAGATCGGACTTGCGCAGGATGGCATCGGTGAGGTCGGCCTTGCGCAGGTCCGCCTCCCGCAGGTCCGCACCGGCGAGGTTGGCCTTGCGCAGGACCGCCCCCCGGAGGTCGGCAAGCCGCAGGTCCGCCTCCCGCAGGTCGGCCTTGTACAGATCAGCCCCACCGAGGCTGGCCTTTCCCAACTCGGCTCCTCGCAGGTCGGGAATGACCTCCGGGTGGTTCTTGCGCCACTCATTCCATACCGCATTCCCCTGCATGAGCACAGCGACGTGTTCCTGATCTGCCATTACTATCCGGTCCTCACGATCGGTTACCCATTGTCCTGCAACGCGTAATCATCTCATATGTCGTCATTTTCCCCCGATTATTTATCATGGTATGACGACCCGGCAATAACTGTTCCCAGGCAGGAGTCCACACGGGTTAGCGCACATGAACGCGCCGGAGCATTGCATGATGCAGTACGTCCCGTTTCAGCCCGAATCACGGTTGTCCGATGCCTGATAGCAGCGACTTGAGCCAATGGCGTGGAAATATCACTCTGACAAGTCATAGTCGATCCCGTTAACTATGATGTGACTGATACGACGGTAATAGTCCGCTGCATCCGGAACGATCGCGATTCTGATTCCTTTGCTGTCTGCATCGGTGATTTCGGCGCGTACCAGTGCGGCTACCGCGACAAGATTCAGACAATGCCTGGTCATGGCCGCTCCCACGCCTCTGCTACCGTTTACTTCGTAGGCTATCCCCATATAGCAATGAATATTACTCGGTGATTCAAACGCCGCGGTGGAAACGGCCAGGGGTCGTGCTGAAATCCATTCGGCAGTCCCATCAGGCCGGTAATCCAGGTCTTCGCAATACCCCGGCAATGGAACCGTGCTGATGAGTGCGACGAACAGGTGTAACAGGTAGCGTTTCATTTAATGGTCCATGGATTTTTGTGTATTAGTGAAATAATCTCACATTTCGCATACCGGCACAGGCAATTCTACAATCTGTCATTCTGACATCACATGCTCTCCCGAGGTGCCGTGAACGATATTTCCTCCGGGGCGATGGCACCGCCCGAGATGATGAAGTTCATGGCCTCGTCAATGCTCCAGTCGGTCGACACCAGTTCCTCGATGGGCACGATTTCCAGATAGCCGGAGGTGGGATTCGGCGTCGTCGGCACGTATACGGCGGCCAGTTGCCGACCTGAATGCGTGTCCGTGAAGGTACGCGTAACCAGGCCGACTGCCTTCATGCCGGCATGCGGAAAATCGATCAGCACGACGCGTTCGATGTTATCCGGCTTGGTCTGCAGCACGCTCACGAGTTTTTTCACCGAGCCGTAGACCGTCTGTATCAGTGGCAGCCGCTCCACCAGCGACTCCATGGCATTGAGCACCCGCCGGCCAATGACCCGGCTGGCCACCCAGCCAAGGCAATAAACCCCCAGCACGACCACCGCAACGGCCAGTATGTCAATGAACCAGGGGTGCAAGAGCAGTTTCGCCAGCAGCGGCGCATCCTCATGGATGTCGATGGATAAGGTTTTCACCAGGGGTTTCCCGAACCGGGAGAGCTGGCGAAAGACGAAGTCGAACAACAGCCAGGTTATCCACAGGGGGATGACAGTCACGATACCGCTGATGAAGTTGCGTTTGAAGTTCAATCCGCCGGCTTTCCCGCTGCTCATGAGATTACTCCCGATTGGCCGATGACGTCAGTCGAAGATCAGTGCCCGGCGCGTGCCCCACGCGGTACCCCCGGGCAACATCGGGGTGCCACCGCAACGGAGCCGTTATCCGTGATAGTGACTCCCGACGGCAACGGGATGATCACCTGTCGCCGGTGCCGGTCCGGGGCAGGTCGTGCATCATCTGCTCCAGCACTTTCCCGTCGACGGCGAGCAAGCCGACTGCTTGCAGACGCGGCAGCAGTTCCCGCCAGTGCTCCTCCTGCTGAAAGATGCCGCCGAACAGCACCGCGGCCTCGTTCAGGCGGCCGGCATTGGCCAGCGATACGGCGTGCCAGAATTTCATCTCCTGGTTGGCCGGTGCCAGTTCTTCCGCACGCCCGTAGTATGCGAGCGCCGCATCGACATCACTTCGCTCCAGAGCATGATCCCCCAGATTCATGTAGTCGTAGGCGGTTTGCAGGGTATACAGGCGGCGCAACTCCTGCAGCGGCGCCGGATGGTCCTCGACGTGCAGGTCGACGAGCCGGTCCTCCCACGGCCGGCCGGTGGGTTCGCCGCGTACCACCAGCAGCGCGGCGGACTGCTTGCCGCGGAGATCGCCACCGGCTGCCTGGGCCGCCTCCAGGGCGGCCAGCATACGCTCGGCGAGCGGGCCCGTTGCCTTGCGGAAGGCTTCCGCCATGGCCGCCGGCACCCCCGGATCGATCATCAGGTTGGCCTGTACCGAGAAATTCTCTCCCAGGATATGCCCGGCATATTGAATACAGTTCTCCCCCGTAAAGGCGGCCACATTGCCATTGGCATCGATCATCGCCACCTGCCGCAGCTGTGGACTCGGATCGGTCTCCAGCAGCGCATCCAGGGTGCGCTGTGCAGCGACGCCCAGGCGCATCAGTTCCAGCCCGGCGACCCCGTAACGCACTTCTATAAATGACTGGGTCGCGACGGCGCCGACCCCGGCCTCGGCCCAGGGCACCAGCGTCCCCACCGAGAACCAGTGCGACTGCACCGCCACGCCCAGTTGCCCGGTCCCGGGATCACGCGCCACAATGGAGTAGGTATGTACGGGCCGCGGCGGAGTTGCAACCGGCGCGATTTCCCCGGCCGACGCGAACAACGGCAACCATACCAGCCACACCAGGATTCCCGGGGACACCTTTGACATCGGTTGTTCTCCTGTTATAAATGAGGCATCAGTCAATCCGGGCCGGCGTCCCGGCTCACATTCATGGTATGCGAAACGTTACCCGATTACTATTTGCGCAGCTGTTACTGGCGTTGTTCATAAACAGCACCGTCGGGGTCGGCATTGCCCGCGCCCGGGAAGCCACACCGCAAGGACCGGTGGTGGAAAACGAACGGCTCTCCATGTTCGTGCGCCTGTTTACACCACAGCAGATGGCCGCTTTCTACGAGGCTCGCGGCTTCCCGAAGAATGCCATCGAGCGCCTCGGGAAAACCTGTTTCCTGATGGCCCATGTCGAAAACCGCAGCGACGGGATCCTTTGGCTGGAACTGAAGAACTGGCGCTTTGTGACGGCCGAGGGTGAACTCCAGCGGCTCGACCGGCACCACTGGCAGACGGTCTGGGATGAGATCGACCTGCCGCAGGCCAAGCGCTCCACCTTCGGCTGGACCCAGCTGCCGGAGGTACGCGACCTGCAGCCGGGTGAGCCGGTCGGCGGGAACCTGGTACTGCCGCGCACCGGTGAGACCTTCACCCTCGAAGCGGACTTCCTGAGCGGTGAAAACCGGCGTCAGGGCAGGATCCAGGTACGCTTCAAGGACCTGCGCTGCGCCGAAGACGCACCACCCCAATGAAAATACGCTGCTTGCTGCTGTTTCTATCGGTCTGGCTTGCGACGGCGGTATTGGCCGGAAGCGGCGCGACCCTGCCGCCCGGCATCCTGCCAATGGACGGCCGGACAGCCCCCGAACTAAGGCTCGACAACATCGACGGTGAGACCTTTGATCTGGACACCGCCAGAGGCCGCTGGGTGTTCGTCCACTTCTGGGCCAGCTGGTGCGGGCCCTGCCGGCGTGAAATGCCGACCATCCAGCGCATGATGACCCGGCTCCAGGATGACCCGCTCGAAATCGTGATGGTCAATACGGCAGAGACCGAGGATGAAGTGTTCAGCTTTCTCGGCATCGTGGCACCGGATGCCGTGCCGCTGCTGGATCTGGATGGCCTGGTCACCGAAGTCTGGCAACCGCGCGGACTGCCCGCCACCTTCCTGGTCGACCCGGGCGGCCGGATTCAATACCTGGCGCTGGGCGGACGCGAATGGGATACGCCGCCCTATCTGGACTTCCTCAAACAGCTGATTTCCAGGTCGCGGATCGATAACGAATCACCCGGCATCCCCTAGCCGGATCTCTCACCGGGCGGTGTTGAAAGATCCTGTGTTGTTGAGGTAGCCGAGAGAGCGCTGACCAGCCTGAAAACAGCCTGTGTTTCAGAGATGCCTATCCCGGGAAAAATCCGGGCTAGCCGGCGAACAACCAGCGTGCGTTGCGTCCCGGCATGGCGCCTATTCCAGCCACTCCACCAGGTAATAGATATACTGCCCTTCCGAGGATTTGGACGGGCCCACCACGCGTGCTGCATGGCGCTTGTTCTCCGGATCGGCAGCACCGAGCGCCGCTTGCTGCGTGGCAAAGATTTCCACACAACCCGCCGGATAACGCTTGCGGTTCTGGCGCGGCGTGAAGATCACCGCAAAACGCACCTGGGAAACGCCGGTCTCCGGGTCCGGGGGGACGATACCGCGCAAGCTCACCGGGCGCAGACCGGCATCATGTCGACCCGGCCGTACCGGTCAGCAAATCCGGACGCAGCATCCACAACACGGTCCAGCGATCGGCTGCGTCGCGCTCCAGGCAAACCACGGTCCCCGGCCGGAAACTGACAACCTCGCGCTCCGCATCCCCCGTGATCAGCAGCGCAACCAGCCGCGACAGGAACGGCAGATGACCGACAACCAGCGTGTCCTGCTCCCAGACATCGGCATCCTGGGCAAAGACCGCGACGGAGTCATTGGGATTAATACCGGATACAGGCTCGATCGAGGCGCCCCGCAAGGCCTTTCCTGCAAGCAGTTCCGCGGTCTGCCGCGCACGCAATTTACCGCTGTGCCACAGGCGGCCGACCGTCATGGAAGCACGCTGCAGGAATACCGCCAGAGCCGCCACATCCTGTTTCCCCTGCTCACTCAGGGGGCGCTCCGGGTCCACGTCCTTGCCGACGGCTTCCCCGTGCTGTACCAGATACAATTTCATCCCGTCCTACCGCTCCCTGCCGGTTACGGGAATGCGCCCGCACCCGGCACTTACTAGTATCTCCCGGCATTCTTCTACGGCGCCGCGAAAAATTCAACTACGGCTTCGATCGTATCCGGATCACGCAAGATCCGGCGATGACCCAGACCCCGCGTTTTCCGGAAGCGGGCGCCTGGCCAGGCAGCTGCGATCCGTCTCCCCTGCTGCCAGGGGACGTCGTAATCGTTCACATCATGAATGACCAGCGCCGGGACGGTCAGCGTGCGCGCATTGCTCTCCGTCGAGATCAGTTCCGACAGATCTCCACCGAACCGCTGCTCCTGCAAGCGCCGGAGTACGGCCATGACCGTCCCGGGTATGGCCAGTGCCCGGGCGAATGAATCGACAAGGAATTCGAGATTTGCCGGCGCGCTGATGCAGGCCACCCGCCCGGCCGCCACGCCATGATGCAGTGCATAGGCGAGCACCATACCGCCAAAGGAATGCGTAATGATCCCATAGGCCGGACCACATTCACGGACGACGGCCTGCAGGGCTGCGGCGCATTCGAAAATATCGGTGCGCTTGCCCGGCGTATCCCCGTGCGCGGGCGCATCGAACGCCACTACCCGGAAACCGGCCTGCAATAGGGGGGCAATGAAATGGACGACCTGGGTGCCGCGTCCCGCCCAGCCGTGCACGAACAGGACCACCGGCCCGGCGCCCCAGCCATAGACCGCGACGGGGATCCCGTTCACCGGCAACGTCAACCGCGCTGCTCGCGCCTGCGCCTGTTGTTCCACGGCGGGCACCGGGTAGCGCCGGGTCTGAAACCACGAGCGGTATGCCCAGCGTCCCATCGGGCCCGGAAGGATCGGCCCCAGGGTTGAAAATGCCAGACGCAACAGGCGCAACTGCCAGGGAATGTGCCGGCGTGAGGTACGTTTTTCTGCCACCGGTCCCCGGCTATGCGTCGTACTCACCGGCAGCCCTGTAGACTAATTGGAGCCGAACAGGTCATCCAGCGACTTGCGCAGCGGGTCTGCCGCAGACGACTCGCCGGCGGCCCCCCGGCCGTCATTCGCGTCATCAAACAGGGTGTCCAGCTGTCGTCTGGCGTCCTGTGCCGGCTGCGTATCCGGAGCGACATACGCAGCGGGGCGGGGCTGGAAGTAATCGCAGAAATTCGCCCGTTCCTTGTCCTGCACCTCTTCGGCCACGGGTTCCCGGCACTGCCTGGCGACCCGCGGCGCGAAAAACTCGCACAGGCGACACACATGCAGGTCAGCATGACAGGCCCGACATTCCGAGAGCCGCGCCAGCGGCAAAGTCTCCTGCTCCAGGGAAGCACCGCATTTCCAGCAAACCAGTACCGCATCAGCCATGCCTGTCCATTCCTCCACGGGAACCCTTTGACCATAAACCGCGAAAACGGCCGTGGCAACCACCGGTAGCGATCCAGATCTACGCTGGCGGTGCCACTTGGCAACATGGAGTTAGGAACTGGTGCAAGCACGACCGGTTGCGGAAAAAGCATGCCCCTGTCGGCAGTCCGCCGTTGCGGAAAGCTCCCCGGACCAGCCGCGTGACATTCATCTACCAAGGCATGCATTGTCATAGCCTCCTGTCTCTCCGCGAGACGCCGTGAATACTTCCCTGAAGGCTTGACGGCCGCATGGCCCAGGCCAGTCTCTCGACCGCTACGCGGTCTCACCTTCTGGCCCAGGCCAGTCTCTCGACCGCTACGCGGTCTCACCTTCTCCTGCGGACCACACTCGCGGACAGACATACGGCTTTGTCAGCATAGTTTTTCGTAATTTCGTGATCTGTCATAATTATTTTCCCTTGCGGCTGAGCCCGGCACTGCGGGGCGGAAGGGAGATCCGGCAAGCTCGTGGGCAACCCGTAAATCCGCCCGAGTAGCGATGGTGTTTTGTAGTCGTACGTTCCAATCCCTACCATCGGTCCGCCTCCGGGGTCCTCGCGATGTTTAATTGACATGCGTCAAGGATTAGACACAATGGGAAGAGGTAGAATTTGAAAGTTTTCTGATAATTACACAATCCGTACCCGGAGGTACCCATGAATCATCGAGCATTATCACATCCGTGGCTGTATACCCTGCTGGCCACTGCGGTATTGGCGGGATGGAATGCCGTCAGCCTGGCCCAGGAGGCGGCACCGGCATCACCGCCCCCGGCACAGGCCGCCGTTACCGAGGAGGCTGCCGTCGCCAACGAAGAGGGCACGACCGTAGCCGAGGAAGTAGTCACCGTCACTGAAGAGGAGGCGAACCCTGCCGAGATGGAAGCGACCCCTGCCGAAGACGAAGCCACTCCCGCCGGGGCGGAAGTGGAGGAAGCGGTCGAAACACCCTACAGGCCAAGAGGCTATCGCGGCTTTGACGACCGTTACCGGGCACTGATACGGGCCCGTATCGAGGCACGCCGCCAGGCCCTGGAACGCTATCGCAGCGCCCGGCGCTGGTGGACCAATCCCGATGCCGAGGCCCGTCGCGTGTGGAGCCAGGCCCGCAGTGACTGGTACCGTGAACAGGCCCTGAGGCACCGCGCCTACCGGCCCTATGATTACGGCTATGGTTACGACTACGGATACGGGCCCGGATACCGCTACGGGCGCGGTTACGGCACGCTACCCCCATGGGCCAGCACCGGACCCGTCGAACCAACTGAACCAGCCGAAGCGGTGGAATAACCGGTTCGAATAGCTCGCCGGGACCGGGCACGGCTGCGTCATCATACTCGCTGCCGGCGCCCGGGACCTCCTCATTCACTGGAGGCCAGCGCCTCGCCTGCCGGTGGCGTGGCGGGTTGTTCCTGATGGATATAGGTCGCACCCCGGTAGTAACGCACCACCAGGGTGAACAACAGGGCGGTACCCAGCATCAGCAGGGTAAAAAACCAATAGTAATCCGCACCGGCCAGCTTGCTGCTGCCATCCGGGTTCTGGATGAGGAAATTCACGGCACTGGTGAACAGGTTGCCCAGTGAGATCGAAAGCATGAAAAAGGCCATGATGAAGGACTTCATGGTCTTCGGTGCCTGGGTGTAGGAAAACTCCAGGCAGGTAATCGAAACCATTACTTCGGCGGAGGTCAGTACGACATAGGCCAGCAACTGCCAGCCGATATGCGGCATGCCGCCCTGATCGATGCGCCACTGGATCACCGTGGGGATGGCAAAGGCAAGCACCGTGACGAACAGGCCCAGGGCAATCCTGCGCAGCGGCGTCAGGGCAAACACCCGCCCGATGGCGGGGTAGACGACATAGGAAAACAGCGGGATCAGCAGCATCACCAGCAAGGGATTCGCCGCCTGGATCTGCGCCGGCAGCACCTCGGTACCGAACAGCCGGCGGTCCATGTGCTGCGCCTGCAGCACCCAGGCCGAGGCCGTCTGGTCGAACAGCGCCCAGAACACGGCAATGAACACATACACCAGGCAGAGGCGGCCCAGCGCGCCACGCCCGATCCTGCCAAACGCCTCCCTGACAAAGTGCACGCCGCCGGGCGGAATGTGCACGAACCGGTTGCGGCCCGCCCAAAAGGTGAGCGTGGCGGCTAGCATCAGGATGCCGGGCACCACGAAAGCCACGGAGGAACCGTAGCGATCCAGCAGCCAGGGTGTAGCCAGACTTGAGACAAAGGCACCGAGATTGATCGCGAAGTAGAACCAGGAAAATGCGCGTGACAGCAGGTGCTGGTTGGTCTGTCCAAACTGGTCGCCGACATGGGCCGATACACAGGGCTTGATCCCCCCCGCCCCCAGTGCGATCAGGCCGAGGCCCAGCGCCAGGCCGTAGCGCGTATCATCGAGCGCGAGGGCAAAATGTCCGGCACAATAGAATAGCGACAGCAGGATGATGGTGCGGTACTTGCCCAGCAGCCCGTCGGAAATCAGCGCACCCAGCAATGGCGTGACGTACACCGCCGAGACAAACAGGTGAAACCAGCCCTTGGCTTCCTCCTCGCCCATCACATCGGGCAGCCCGCCGGGATTCACCAGGTACTGGGTCATGAACACCACCAGGATGGCGCGCATGCCGTAGTAGCTGAAGCGCTCGGCCGCCTCGTTGCCGATAATGTAGGGAATGCCGCCCGGCATGCCGGGCTGTGCGACAGGGGCGGTGCGATAGGCAGGCACGGGCGAGGCTCTCCGGTTAAAACGCGCTGGATGATACCCCAAGCCGGGCACGTCGCGCGCGTCCGGCAACGAGCGCGGTTACTCGGGGGCCCGGTACCGTGGCGGGATATAGATGCCGAGGGGCTCGCGGGTCCACCACTGACCGGTGCGCTGCCGCAGCGCCGGGGTTGCGAACCGGTACATCTCCAGCCGTGCCCGCACGTAGCGCGGCGGCTTGTCCGGGAACGGGTTGCGGGCGAGCAGATCCAGTACCGCGGGTGATCCGTCCAGCAGGCGTTCCAGAAACTGCGGGAACCAGTATGCCGTGGGCGTATAGGGTGGATAAAGTGCGGCAAACCACATCTGCCAGTCCAGGCGCGGCTGGTGGGGCACCACGAAAGATGGCCGCCGCATGATGTCGCCCGCCTTGTAACGGAATTCATAGGGCAACCATACCTGGCCGTCGTTCGATCCCTCGACAATGACCTCTGGCCGCTCCGTGGTCATGATGGGGAATACATGGTAATTGCCCACCACGTGCCAGCGCTTCAGGGTACGCACGAGGTTTTCAGTGGCCGCCGGCAGGGGCCTGCCACTCAGCGTGGACCACATCATGGTAAGCGTGGTGGAGAGCACCAGCACGGCAAGCAACCCGGCGGTCAGCGTCGCCAGGCGTCCCGGTTCCCGCCAGGGACGCGGGTAGGCCAGCAGCCGCGCTGCCATTCCCGTGAGCGGCGCAAACCCGGCGCGGTGCAGTGCGCGGTCATCGAACAGCAGCACGCACAGGACGATGGTCAGGAGATTGAAGAAGTTGTGATTGCTGGTCAGGATGATGAGCGTCTGCATCAGGATGGTGGCCCAGGCCGCGAACAGGCGCGGGCTGCGCGGCAGGAACATCATAAACGGCACGACCAGTTCCACGAAGAAGACCCCGCCGACGGAAAGCCGCAGTAACCAGTCGGGTAGCTGATGGGCATACCAGGAACCGGCATGGGCCAGCGGCTGGGTCTCGAAGTAGTATTCCAGGGCGGTAAAGTCATGCCAGGCGGCATCCCCGCTCAACAGCTTGGAAGCACCGGAGAGAAACCGCAGCCGGAACAGCACCCAGTGCAGCAGAAACAGGATCACCGGCGATCCATACGGCAGAAAGATCGCCAGGAAGCCGGTCTCGAGCAGCAGGATATCCCACTGGAAGTTGAAAAACACCTGCCCGGCAAGAGTCACGGAGAGATACAGCAGGAACAGTAGCGGCAGCATCAGCCGGGTCAGGATGTTGCAGACCAGCAGCACCGAAGCCAGTATACCGGCAAGGTTCACCACCCGAATGGTGGCATCACTGGCATCCAGCCAGAACACCCCCGGAAACCTCCACCAGGCGTCCCGCGGGTACTGCCCGATCAGCCACTGCAGGTGTTCCTGCAGCGGCAGGATGCCCTGACTGCCGTAGATACCCTCCGCCTGCACGGCGACCGAGGCGAAGGCCGCCAGGTAGATGAGCCCCAGCAGGCGCAGGAACAGCCAGCTGACCTGGACGTACTCCGCGGGATAGCGTTCCCTGCCCCACAGGACTCGGGTGACCCGATCCGCGCCGGTGCGGTGCCGCGAGACAAACCGGTAGGCCCACTCGGCGAGCGGGGAAAAACCCGGCAGGTAACGGCAGGCACGCAGTCCGCCCGTCCGGCCGCTGGCCGCGAGCACCCGAAAGACTGCCGCGGCACCCTGATAGCGTTCACCTTCGGGAGTAAGCAGCTGGATGGAACGCTCGAAATCCTGCCGGGAAATCTCCGGGTACCGGCCGGCAACGACCTGATACGGTTCATAGTCGAGCGCGGCACCGGTCAGGCGCTGCCAGTAGCGTACCTGGCGTGCACAATAGCGGCAATCGCCGTCATAGATCAGAACCGGTCTTTCCCTGTGTTCCATAAATTCCGGCAGCCACAGATGGAAACCATCACTAAAAACTACGCTGACAAAGCCTCTTGTCTATCTGCGAGTGTCGGCCGCAGGGATGCGGCCGTCAAGCCTGCAGGGAGAAGGTGAGACCGGGAGCCGGTCGAGAGGCTGGCCTGGGCCAAGTATTCACGGCGTCTCCCTGAGAGACATGAGGCCTTAGCAACTATAGACACCCTATTCCCGGGTTGCATGAACTGGCAATGCCGTTGCTGCGAGCGCCGCGCAGCCGGGACACTTCTTTTCGTGCGTACTATGCTGTTAGGATGTGACTCCCTGATGCCATCCGTCGACTGTGCGCTACTGCATGAATAACCGTACCGGATTCCTTGCCGTCGTGGTGTGCCTGTTCGGCCTTTCGGGCTGGTCGGCGGCTCAGTCAGCCGACCCCTATGAGGCGGCGCGGCGTGCCATGGTGCAGGAAATCGAGGCCGATGTGCGCCTCACCAGCCTCTCCCTGGACAAGGAGGCGCTGGACCCGGGGGTCATGGAGGCCCTGTCCACCGTGCCGCGGCATGAACTGGTGCCGAAATCGCTGCTGGAGGTTGCGTACGAGAACCGGCCCCTGCCGATTGGCCACGGTCAAACGATCTCACAACCCTATATCGTGGCAGTGATGACGGATTTGCTGAAACCGGAACCCGGCGACCGGGTACTCGAAATCGGCACCGGTTCCGGTTACCAGGCAGCTATCCTGGCCGAGCTGGTTACGCAGGTGTACAGCATCGAGATCATCGAGACACTGGGTGAGCAGGCACGCCGCAAGCTCGCGGACCTGGGGTACGGGAATATCGAGGTACGCATCGGGGACGGCTACTACGGCTGGAAGGAGCACGCGCCATATGACGCGATTGTCGTCACCGCCGCCGCCAACCATATTCCCCCACCGCTGATTGAACAGTTGAAGCCCGGCGGGCGCATGATCATACCCGTGGGCAGCCGCTTTATGGTCCAGCAACTGGTGCTGGTGGAAAAGGATATGGCGGGAGAAGTCACCACCCGCCAGATTCTCCCGGTCCGCTTTGTGCCATTGACCGGGGACCACTGACCACCCGGCCATGAACGTGCCCGGGACTGCAGGCCGCCTCCCGTGGCTTTCCGTTGCCCTGATCTCGGCCGCCGCTCTCGGCTACGAGGTCCTGCTGATGCGCCTGTTTTCCATCATCCAGTGGCATCACTTTGCCTACATGATCATCAGCCTGGCCCTGCTGGGTTACGGCGCCAGCGGGACCTTCATAGCAATCGCCCGCAACTGGCTGTTGCCGCGCTTCGCACCGGCCTACTGGTTCAGCCTCGTGCTGTTCGGCCTGTCGGCCGTGGCGTGCACCCTGGCGGCACAGCGGATTCCATTCAATCCCGAGGAAATCCTGTGGGACTGGCACCAGTCACTGCACCTGATGGGCATCTACCTGCTGCTCGCCCTGCCGTTCTTTTTCGCCGCCAATGGCATTGCACTGGCGCTCACCCGCTACCGGCTGGCGGTGGCACGCATCTATGCGGCCGACCTGCTGGGCGCGGGACTGGGCAGCCTGGGGATTGTCCTGCTGCTGTATCTGGTGTTTCCGGACACGGCGTTGAAGTACCTCGGTGCTATCGGCCCGCTTGCCGCGCTGGTGGCCACCCGGGAACTGCGGATGCCGGCGCGTCGCTGGCAGTTGCTGGCGCTGCTCGGCGGGGGGATATTGCTCGCCCTGCCAGGCGACTGGCTTGCACTGCAGATCTCGCCCTACAAAGAGCTGAGCCAGACACTGCGGATCAGCGGCACAAACATCCGCGAGCAGCGCTCCAGCCCGCTGGGTCTGCTCAGCATTGTCGAGAGCACGGCGATCCCGTTGCGGTATGCCCCGGGGCTGAGTCTGCATGCCAGCGAACCGATCCCCGAACAGCTGGGTTTATTCACCGACGCCGATGGCCTGACCGCCATCGACCGCAATCCGCAGCGCCGCCACCTGGACTACCTGGAGCAGTTGACATCTGCCCTACCCTACTACCTGGCCACGCCGGAGCGGGTCCTGATTCTCGGTGCGGGCGGCGGTGCCGGTGTCCAGCAGGCGCTTAACCATGACGTCGCGCGGGTCGATGCCGTGGAACTCAACCCGCAGGTCAGCGAATTCGTCCGGGACCGGTATGGTGACTGGTCCGGCCACCTGTATGAACGCCCGGGCGTGCACCTCTACACCGCCGATGCCCGCGGCTTCACCCGGCGCAGCCGGCAGCACTACGACCTCATCCAGATCGGCCTGCTGGATGCATTCGGCACCTCCAGCGCCGGCCTGCATGCGCTCAATGAAAACTATCTCTACACGGTCGAGGCGCTGCAGGACTATCTCCGGCGGTTGGCGCCCGACGGGTATCTTGCCATCAGCCGCTGGATCAAGGTGCCACCACGCGACACGCTGAAACTGTTTGCCACTGCGGTCCGGGCACTCGCGGAGGCGGGAGTTTCCACACCCGGGAACCGGCTGGTCCTGATTCGCGGCTGGCAGACCAGTACCCTGCTGATCAGGAACGGCCGCTTCACGCCAGCCGAAATCTCCGCCATACGCACCTTCTGTGCGGCACGGGCGTTTGACGTGGCATGGTATCCGGGCATGCCGGCGTCCGCAGCCAACCGCTTCAATCTCCTCGACGCACCCTATTTCCATGAGGCCGCCGGTGCCCTGACCGGAGGCGACGCGGCGGCCTTCGTGGAACGCTACAAGTTCAATATCGCGCCCACGACCGATGACCGGCCGTATTTCTCCCATTTCTTCAAATGGGCGACGTTGACGGAAATCCTGGCCTTGCGTGGCCAGGGGGGGCTGCCGCTGCTGGAATCGGGTTATCTGGTCCTGGTCGCCACCCTGTTCCAGTCGCTGGTCATCAGTGGCATCTTCATCCTGCTGCCACTGCTGGTATTTCGCCGCCAGCCGCAAGACCTTCCGGCAGACATCCGCCGCAGCCGGGTGGTGGTCTACTTCTTCGCCGTGGGCCTTGCCTTCCTGTTTATCGAGATCGCGATGCTGCAAAAATTCATTCTCTACCTGCATCACCCATTGTATGCGGTGGCCACGGTACTGGCGTCCTTCCTGTTTTTTGCCGGTCTCGGCAGTGCCTGGACCACCCACCTGCAAAAAAAATCCCTGCCACTGGTACACCATGCCGCTATAGCTGCCAGTTGCATAGCGCTACTGGGTGGCGGCTACGCGTTTCTTCTGGGTACGGTGTTTGACAGCACGCTGGCGCTGCCCATGGTACTACGGGTGATGCTGACGGTCCTGCTGATCGCGCCGCTGGCCTTCTTCATGGGGATGCCGTTCCCGCTCGGGCTGGCGCGCGTGGGAGCGCGGTTGCCGGCATTGGTTCCCTGGGCCTGGGGTATCAACGGCTGTGCATCGGTAGTGAGCGCCGTCCTGGCCACCCTGTTTGCGATCCAGTTCGGATTTACATCCGTCATCCTCACCGCGGCGGTGCTGTACCTGCTGGCTGCGGCGATGTTCCCGTAATCCGTATCCGGGATCCCGGCAAGAATTGCGGGCTGACCGGATAATTCCGTATGATGGCCGCCGCATTCGTGATCAACGCCACACACCCGGAGAGCAGTATGGCAACCACCACAGAAGAACTGACTGTTACCTATGAAGAAGACGGCATCGAGACCGTCAAGGAACTCGACAAGGAAATCCTGACGAAAGGCGCCTGGTGTACGATCATTTTTCGTTATCAGGACTGGAACCGCTCGAAGGAGGAATACGGTCCGGACAAATATACGATTCGCCGCTACCAGAAACGCAACGGTCAGTACCAGCAGAAATCCAAATTCAACATTTCCAGCAAGGACCAGGCCGAGAAGATCATTGCGGCGCTGGAAAAGTGGATTCGGTAGACCAATCCCGCCACCGCCTGGCGAGCCGGCCGTTTGGGCCTGTCCATGGATTGCGAGCGGGCGGTCCTGACCTCCGTGTCGCGGGGCCGGACAAGTATCCGGGCGGGTATGGCACGATGTCAGTCAGGCACATTCGTGCCGGCGCGGGATCAGGAATAACAGGAGTAACCGGCGGGCGGTGGATGGCTCCGGTCGGCCGGCATGCCGCCCGGCAGAATGCTGCGCAGTCCTACTCGTCGGCGAATACGTCGTGGATCTGCTCTTTCAGGATCTCTTCGTCACGCATCTCTTCGAGTTTGCGCCGCGCCAGTGCCTTGCGTAGCGCCTTCAGGGCGGCCGCACCCTTGCGACGGCGTTTGCCGGGTTTGCGCTTTTTGAAAACACCTTCGTGAGTTACAGCGCTCATGATTACCCCCATAGTGTGTAATCCGTGAATGAAGCGGTACTACCTGCACTATGAATGGCGTATCGGCCACCGTATGATGCGCCTTTAGCGCCCCCTGACAGGCGCTGCGCCGGTCCTGGACCTACCCCGATCGAGGACGGTTACTGATTGTTTTAATTTTAAATTCTCATATACCCGTGGTTATGCGCCTGGACCAATACAGCGGCCTGCCGGTTTCCGGATCACGACTTGCCCGCCTCGCCCTGCTGCTTGCCGCCTGTGCCGGGTTACCGGTCCCGGTGCCGGCGGGTGAGTGGTCCGGCTATGCCGCAACCGAAATCAGACTGTTCCGGCATGGCCCTGCCGATCCGCAGCAACATGATGGCGCCAATCTCTCCTTTGCGGCCGAGCCCGAGTATTACACCGCCTGGGATGACGGGCAGCAGAGCATCACCTTCCAGCCGTTCGCACGCTGGGACCAGCACGACAGCAAGCGCACGCATGCCGATTTGCGGGAAATGTTCTGGCAGAAGGCCGCGGACACCTGGGAACTGCGGGTTGGCTTCAACAAGGTCTTCTGGGGGGTGGCCGAATCACAGCACCTGGTGGACATCATCAACCAGACCGACCTGGTCGAGAATATCGACCTGGAAGAGAAACTGGGCCAACCAATGATCAACCTCGCGCTGATCCGTGACTGGGGTACCGTCGACCTGTTCGTGCTGCCCTGGTTCCGTGAACGCACCTTCCCGGGGAAGCAGGGCCGGTTGCGTACCATTCCGCGGGTCGATGTAAACGACCCGGAATATTCCTCGTCCCGGGAACAGAAACACATCGATTTGGCTGCCCGCTGGTCCCACTATATCGGCGACTGGGACATCGGACTGGCCCACTTCTACGGCACTACCCGTGAACCACGGCTCATCCCGAATGTATCCAGCACCGGCAAGTTCTACGCACTGACACCCCTGTATGAAATCATTCACCAGACCAGTCTCGACGTGCAGGCCACCAAGGGCGACTGGCTGTGGAAACTGGAAGCCCTCACCCGCAGCGGCCAGGAGGACCGTTTCAATGCCATGGTGGGTGGCTTCGAATACACCTGGGTCGGCGCGTTCGAGACGGTCGCCGATCTCGGGTTCATCGGCGAATACCACCACGACAGCCGCAACGAGCGCGCACCAACCCCCTTCGAGGATGACAGCATGGTGGGATTGCGCCTGACGCTGAACGATACCCAGTCCACCGAGGCCCTGTTCGGCGTCATCCGGGACAACGACGGCGATGCCCTGACCTACAATCTCGAGGCCAGCCGCCGCCTCGGTGAAAGCTGGGTTCTGGAACTGGAAGCCCGGTTCTTCACCAAAATCTCACCCGACGACCCCCTGAACGGCTTCCGGGACGACGACTATGTGCAATTCACGCTGCAGCGGTATTTCTGAGGCAATCGGCTAGAATTAGTCATAGTAAGGATGAACCATGCCGGGGTTCGGCAGGTCAGAAGCATTGAGACCCATTACCATGTTTTTACGTATTACACTCGCCGGTTGCTGTCTTGCCCTGGTTGCGTTGTCCGTGGCTTTCGCCGGTCCGGTCTATACGTGGGTGGATGAAGCCGGTGTGACCCATTACAGCGAAACCCCACCCGCCGACACCTCAGTCGAAACCCGGCAGATCGAGGTAGCCAGCGATCCGGTTACCACGCCGGCACAGGACGATGACCATTATTCGATACTCAACCAGGCGGAACGCATGGAGAAAAGCCGTCTCGAAAACGAGCGCGTCAAGACCGAGCTTCTGCAGGCCACGGCGGAAGCGAACCGGGCGAAGGCCGCCGCCGCGGCGGCCAGCCAGCCGGACCCCGATGCCGGTAACGACAGCAACGTGTATTATCCGACCTACCCCTACTACTACGGAAACCGGCCAGGCCACCGGCCGGGAAACCGGCCCGGGCATCGGCCGGGGTACAAACCCGGTCACCGGCCGGCAGGGTCGGGATTACTGCCTGAACCACGGCGCGGGTCTGCGCCACGCCGGCCCATAGCCGCGGTGACCACCAATCGCTGAAGATCTGTCGAGCCGGGGGCACCGACCGATTTCTGCAGGAGCGCCACCCCGCGGCGCGAATCACGGCTGGAACCCACTGGTTAATCAGGGGTTTTATCTTGGTGGGAATGAGCGGCCTTATGCTTTTTTCACTCTGACGCGCTACACTACCCAGTGCGTATACCGGGTACCCTGTTGACCTTGCCATGAGTGACGAAGAAGAAAGCCCGTTTAAATTTCCCTGTGATTTTCCTGTCAAGGCCATGGGAAAATCGGATTGCGACCTCGACCTGACCGTCGTGGAAATTGTACGCAGGCATGCGCCGGACCTCGCGGAAGGAAGTATTTACACCCGCGACAGCAAGCAGGGCAACTATATCTCGGTGACCGTGGTTGTGCGCGCGACCAGCCGCGCGCAACTGGATGCCATCTACCAGGAACTGGTCGATCATGAAGACATCATCATGGCGTTGTGAACCTTCCAGTGTCCGCCCTGCCTGAAACCATGTCGGCCGCCGGCCGCGACCGGCTGTGCGTCCACTCTCCCGGCCTGGTGGAGTATGCGCCGACCTGGCAGGCCATGCAGGACTTCACGGTGACGCGCACGGCCACCACCCCGGATGAACTGTGGTTACTGCAACACCCGCCGGTATTCACCCTGGGGCGCAACGGCAAGCGGGAACACCTGCATGACACCGGCGGGATACCGGTCATGCAGGTCGATCGCGGCGGCCAGGTCACCTACCATGGACCCGGCCAGCTGGTCGCCTATACGCTGCTTGATCTGAAGCGGCGCCGCCTCGGTGTACAGTCGCTGGTACGGATACTGGAGCAGGCGGTGATCGACCTGCTGGCGGATTACGGCGCCCTGGCACAGCGTCGTGCCGGGGCACCCGGTGTCTATGTCGGGGAACGCAAGATCGCGGCGCTGGGATTGCGCGTCCGGCGGGGTTGCTGCTTTCACGGACTCAGCCTGAACGTGGACCTGGACCTGGCGCCCTTCGCCATGATCAACCCGTGCGGGTACCGCGACCTGCAGGTGACGCGGACCGTCGACCTGGGTATCGAGGCGACGCTGGATGAAATCGCACGCCGGTTTTACTTCTGTTTTGAGAATCTGCTGGCCATGAACCATGAATAATCCCGAAGGAAAACAGCGCGGCGCCGCCAAGACGGCGCGCATTCCCGTCAAGATCGAACCCCTCGCCCGCCCGTTGCGCAAGCCGGCATGGATACGCGCCCGCTCACCGGCCGACCCGGCGGTTGCCCGGCTCAAGGGGGTACTGCGCGACAACCACCTGCACACCGTCTGCGAGGAGGCTTCGTGCCCGAATATCGGCGAGTGCTTTGCCGGCGGCACGGCCACCTTCATGATCATGGGTGACATCTGCACGCGTCGTTGTCCGTTCTGCGATGTGGCACACGGGCGGCCGGAACCGCTCGATGCGGATGAACCCGGGAACCTGGGGCGCACCATCCGGGAAATGGGCCTGCGTTATGTCGTCGTCACCTCGGTGGACCGCGATGATCTGCGCGATGGCGGTGCGGCCCACTTTGCCCAGTGCATTCAGTCCATTCGCGCCCATAACCCGGAGATCCGGATCGAGATCCTGGTGCCGGATTTCCGCGGCCGCATGGAGCGGGCGCTCGAGATCTTCCGGCAGGCACCCCCGGATGTATTCAATCACAATCTGGAGACCGTACCGGCCCTCTACCGGAAAGTCCGCCCCGGTTCCGATTATGCCTGGTCACTGCAATTACTACGGCGTTTCAAGACCCTGCATCCGGAAATACCCACCAAGTCCGGACTGATGCTGGGTGTCGGTGAAACCCTGGCGGAGGTGGAACAGGTCATGCGCGACCTGCGGGAACACGACTGTGACATGCTCACCCTGGGTCAGTACCTGCAACCCAGCCGGCACCACCTGCCCGTGGACCGCTATGTGCACCCGGAGGAATTCGAGCGCCTTGGTGAACTGGGTTATGCGCTGGGCTTCGGTCATGTCGCCAGCGGCCCTATGGTGCGTTCCTCCTACCATGCCGATCAGCAAGCCAGGGACGTGGTCGACTGAAGTTATCCTGTCGGCAGGGCCGCGCGCGACGCGCCTGCCAGGAAGTCCTCAAGCACCATCACCGCCTGCGGTATACCCTCTGGTTCCGGCGGGCGCTTCTGCGGTTGCCGCCACAGCCGATCCAGTGCCCGCAGCCAGTCTCCGGCATGAAACTGCGCGGGGGTGATTTCCTCCAGACAGCCGTATTCCCGCGCCCAGTCGTTCAAGCCGGGGGTCTCCGGCCAATCCGGCCGGCTCAGTGTCAGGATCGGAACGGCGTTGCACACGGCTTCCGCGTACGTACCGTAGCCCGGCTTGGTCAGCACCGCATCGGCAGAGGCCAGCGCATCGATGAACGGCATGGGTAATCGCCCGAGGTCAAACAGGTCATTGCGCCCCGTCTGCACCCTGTCCGGAATCAGCCATGCGACCCCTTCCCTCGCCGGCCAGTTTTCCAGCGGCAGCTCGGTAGGAATCCCTCCCAGCACCACCAGCACCACCCGTGTCGTCGGCGGCAGGGACAGCGCGGCGTGCAGGCAGGCCCGCCGTGACCGGCCGCGGCGGGCAATCGGGCCAATCGCACGAAGATTCTCCAGCTGCGGCATAGCCAGGGACGGTGTCGGCGCCAGGAACATCTCGGCGGCACGATACCCCGACCACATCTGCTCCAGCAGGACCCGGTCGGGAGCCTGCGTCCCGCAGTACGCGGCATACACGGCCGCCCAGTTCAGGGAACACAGCGCCACGGCGGGAATACCCGCCTGCCGGGCCGCAAGCAGCAGGCGGTAGGGAATATTGGCTAGCACTACATCGGGGTCAATCGAGTGCAGCCGCTCGATCTCCCGCCGCAGATCCGCAGACCAGTGCCGGTGGAATTCGTTACCGGCTTCCCGGGATGCCGCAATGTCGACTTCCCAGGCGCTGTGCATGCGCAGCACCGGGTCAATGACCGCCTGGATAGCGGTGAACTCGCCCACCAGCCAGCGTTCGAGCAGTGCCCGCGGCAGCTCACTCATTACCGTCAGTTGCAACTCGGGCAACCGCTCCCGCAGCGCCTGCACGACCGGCGCACACTGCGCCAGGTGGCCGTAGCCATGACCGGACACGGCCAGCAACAGATGCGGTGAGCGGCCCATTCAGCCGGCGGATTCCGGCAGCAGGCGTTCCATCAGGTAGCCCAGGCAATCCTGGCGGATAATCCGCTTATCCAGGGTAAACATGGACGGCATGAGCGGCCGGTTGGTCAGCAGGGATTCGTCTTCAATACGGAAATAACGGTCAAACACCTCGCGCCCGTTGTCATCACATACGTCCAGACGCAGCGCGACCCCGTTACGCACCCGGCCGAGTGTGGTATCCGCGGGCAGTTCCCGGAAATTCAGGTGGTCGAGGTCCGCAACCAGGTGCAGGTCCACGGCATCGTCACCGAACCCGAAACTGGTCGCCTCCGGGATTTTCACGACAGCCACCGTATGAAACAGGTCCACATCATGGGACGCGACCGGGTGCTGCGGTATTTCACTGCGGTGCAGGCAGTCCTCGATATAGTCACGGGCATGCTGGACGCCGTATTCGGTGCCCGGCTTCCCGCACTCCAGGGTAACCGCAGGACAGATACCCGCCATCGCCATCGACTGCACGCCCAGTGGCCGGATGAAATACACGACGGTACGGCTGAACTCCGCAGCGAGGTGCAGAAACTGGTTGTCGATCCGATTGATGCAGGCGTAATGCGGATTGATGCCGGTATTGTTGTGGATATCCAGACTGGCGGCCGGCTGTCGCTGCTGCAGGATATCCACCAGTTGCCGCATCATACGCACCTCGGGCAGGTCCCCGTATTCGGTCCCCGGCCAGGCGCGGTTGTAGTCGTGTTGTCCGTCCAGATAACGCCGGCCGACGCGCGCCGCCGACACATTGCCGATGAATAACGATAGCGCGCGGGGCAGTTCCCGTGACCGGTAATCACGCAGCAGTGACTGGATGGCATAAAAACCGGTGTCTTCATTACCGTGCTGAAGCACGCTGACGAACAACGGCTCCGGCTGCCGGCCCGGCAGATGAATCAGGGTGGGACCGCCCAGCAGGTCGAGTAGTGTATCGACCGGAGCCTCCAGCAGGCCATCCGGGATCGTTGCCAACTCGTTCAGCATGGAATCTGTTTCTCGCTCCGCGTGTGGTGTGCGACTATTTTAAAGCCACCTCGATTCATTGTGCCATGGCTTCCAGTCACACCGCTCAGGTGCGCCCGGTATCCCATTCATGCACCGGGTTGCCCGCCTCCTGCCGAAGGTAATAGGCTTCGGTCAACGCCTCCATGGAGGCCCCGTGACGGGCGACATAGCGGCGCTGCCAGGCTGCGCCGGTGGCGCTGGCGTCCACCCGTGCCTCGATGATGCCGAGATACCTGTCGATATCGGCGCGTTCAATATCGATGGACTCGAGTCCGGAACGCGCCAGGGGTAGCAACTGCTTCAGGATCAGGGAGCGGACCGGGCCCTTCCGGCCATCCCGCCAGGTGACCTGGGCATCGAGTCCATGCCGTGCCGCCGCGTAGAAATTGTCGCGTGCCGTGGCAAACGGGATCTGCTGTTCCGGTACGTCGTCCGCGCATGCCAGGGTTCGGACCAGACCGAAATAGAAGGCCGCATTGGCAATCGCATCCACCACCGTCGGCCCGCCCGGCACCACACGGTGCTCCAGGCGCAGATGCGGCAGGCCATCATAGTCGAATCCGATCAGGGGACGGTTCCAGCGCCAGATGGTCCCGTTATGCAGCCGCAGATGCGACATGTGTTCAAGCCCCTCCTGGAACTGCATGGGCAGCATCACCGGATAATGCTGCTCGTTCTCGACAAAGACCTCGAAGATCGATTTGCGTGCATACCCGGAGCCGAAGGTCACCCGCTGCAGGGGACCGTGGCTGGCCGCGGCGAAACCGCCGACCGCAACCGACTGCTCGAACAGCGGAATCCGGGTCTCGTCCCACAGGTCATGACCGAACAGGTAGGGCGAGTTCGCTGCCGTCGCCACCATTGGCGCAGACACCACGATGGAGGCGTTGTAGGCCCGCAGGGCATGGCGCGGGTGAACCTTGAGGTGCAACTGGAAGGAAGTGGTGGCCGCCTCCAGCATGACACTGCGGTGCGAGGTCTGCAGGTGTTCCCTGCCATGGATATCCAGTTCCAGCGGCTGACCCTCGCGGAGCCGCAATACCTGTTCATTGAGGGCGCGGTAACGCTTCAGATTGGACATGTTCGCGGGCGAGAGTTCGGCCTCCCGCACCGTGGGGAGAATACCGATCATCAGCAGGCGCGTCTGCAGTTGTGCCGCCACCCGGGCACAGCGCTTCCAGGTCGCGCCGAGGCTGGCTTCGAACCGGCTCAGCGCTGAACCCCACAGGTGCTGTGGGTAATCGTTCAGTTCGACATTGAAGCGCGCCAGTTCGGGAACCACCATGGGATTATCGAGCCGCTGGAGAAACTCCTCGTTGACCGGTGCCGGGCGTGCCGTACGATCGATCAGCCAGGCTTCCAGTTCGTAACCACCCATGCGGTCGCGCGCGGAGAAGGCGTCCCGCCCGAACCACTCCCCCAGCAGGGCCGTCTCCTGGCGCAGACGTTCCGAGAACGCCACGAAGTCCTCCGGTGTAAAGCGGGTTTCCTCTATCTCCTGTCCCATATCCGGTTAAACCCTGTGTTGACTGAAGCACCTGGCAGCCAGCCCTTGCCTGACCTGTCACTGGCCGTTGATTACCCTCCGGTTTACGGCCTCCAGCCGCTGCGGTGTGCCGATATCGAACCAGGTGCCCGGATAGTATTCCCCGCTTACCTGCTCCGCGTCCATCGCCTGGCGGAGCACGGGTGCCAGGGGGAAAGGCCCGGGATGACAACCGGCAAACAGCTCCGGACGATAGACGCCGATACCGCCGAAGGTCAACATCACCGGTCCGCGCCGGGACACCCGGTTGTCCGTCAGCGAGAAATCCCCCGCGAAATGATGCTCCGGGTTGTCGACCAGTACGAGGTGCGCCAGCCCGTCGGGCTGGGCGGGTAGTGTCGCGAAGGGGAAATTCGTCCAGATGTCCGCGTTCACGACCAGGAACGGCGCGGCGCCCAGCAGCGCCAGGGCATGGAAGATACCGCCACCGGTCTCCAGCGCACCCGGCGGTTCGGGCGAGTACACGACCTCGACACCATAGGCGCTGCCATTACCGATGGCGGCAACCAGTTGCTCACCGAGGTGCGCGTGATTAATGACCAGTTCCCGGATACCGGCCTGTGCCAGCGCATGCAGGTGGCGTTCGATCAGCGTCTGGCCGCCGATGCGCAGCAGGGGTTTGGGCGTATCGTCCGTCAACGGGCGCATCCGCTCGCCGCGTCCGGCGGCCAGTAGCATGGCTTTCATGGAAACAAGGATAACATCCGCGGACGCGGCGGGAGCAACGGCAATGGCGGTTCAGACGCCGGAAGCGAAGACCAGGACCAGCGCCAGGGCACCCGGCAGTGCCTGCACCCAGAGTATCGCGCGCCGCGCAGTCACGGCACCGAATACGCCGGCGACGATGACACAGCACAGGAAGAAGACCTGGATCCGGATACCACCGCTCTGCGACACCAGACCCCACACCAGCCCCGCGGCCAGAAACCCGTTATACAGACCCTGATTCGCGGCGAGCGCCGCCGTGCTGGCCGCGAACTCGCGGCTGAGACCAAACAGCTGCCGCCCCGGCGGCCGTGTCCACAGGAACATCTCCAGCACCAGGAACAGCACATGCAGCAACGCAACGCACCCGACCGCGATGTCTGCGAACAGCCTCACGACGGTTCCGCCCGGCCCGTCATAGGGCACCGCTCAGGATAGCTTCCAGGTCCGGCTCCCGCACCGGGTGCTGCAGCACAGCATGGACGGGAAACAATTGCATAAGCCGCTCCACATACTGCCGTTCCAGCGGATCCACCAGCACGATGACCTTGGCCGCAGGGGCGTATTTCTGCAGGCTGTAGAGAAACACATCCAGGTTGCTGATATTCACCCCGGCGTAATTGTTGCCATAGCCGTACAGGAACTCGGCCACCACGAAATCCGGCGCCGTGCGCTTCAACTCGCCCAGCGCCTTGCGCATGGAACTTACCCGGATCTCGGCAATACCCAGTCGGCGGTACAGCCCGGACAGGTCCGGGTGTGTGGGGGATTCGACAATCGAGAACAGGACGGCGGATGGCATGCGGTGGTCGATTTAACGGGTAGCGGAAGCCATCAGGTGTTCCCGGCCAGGATATCCGTCGGCTTGCCATCGAGGCTCAGCCGGTTGTTTTCCTCCCAGTAGCGCCGCAGGCCCGCCTCGCCTTTTCGTTCCGCCCACGCACTCAGCTGGTCCCGCTCGCCGGCAAAATCGAAACACGGCACTGCCATGCCGCAGGAGGTCTGCACCAGCTCGATGGCAAGATCGAACAGCTGGCGGGCGCCGGGCAACGGGTCGAACCCGGCATACAGCGCCCCCCATTCCGGGTCATTGCGGTGAATCGCCCGGGCCTTTCCGTAGAGGCGCAGGATCAGCGGCTGGCCCTCGAAGGCACAGAACATCAGGGTCATCCGCGGGTCCTCCCGGACATGGGCGGCGGTCTCGTTACCGCTACCCGTCAGGTTGAGCCAGACCACCCGGTTGCGGTCGATGACCCGCAGGCTGTCCATGCCCTTGGGGGACAGGTTGATGCGGCTGTCGGCCGTCGCGGTGGCGACGAAGAAGATTTTCTGCTCGCGGATGAAGCCGGCCAGCCGGTCCGAAAGCTCAGTGTATCTCTGGCCCATGTGCGTACTCCCGTTGCCTGTCGCCAAGTATCGTCACCGCGACGGAACACCCGCCGGCGGTCGGGCATCCGCCGGATTGCCACCAGCGGTTTTCTTGGCTATTTCCCCGAAAGAGTCATATTCATAGCGGGTATCCAGCTTACCATCCCCATCCGCATCATAGTCGGCGGACACCAGCCTGCCCAGCTCGAAGCGCTGTCGCTTGCGGGGGGTGCGATCATCCGGACCGAACAGCTCGACCTCAACCAGTACGCCATCGGCGTAATAAGCTCGTAGATCAGTCATGCCGTCGCCATTGGTATCGGCCTCCTCCCGAAGCGGGTTACCGCGCCCGTAGGTGGTTTTGGTTTCATAGTCGCCATCGAAATTATCATCCGCCCGGGTGTAGTCGATCAGGCCGCGCAGGTTGTACACATGTATGAAATCGGCCATTCCGTCGAGATTCCGGTCCTGCTCGACCCGGCGCAGGCGGCCGCCCTGGTAGTGAAATTTTTCATCCAGCGTGCCGTTACTGTCGTAATCGATACCGTCTTCCGTGACCGGGGTGTGATAGGCCCAGATCGCCAGCGCGACACCCGTAAGTACGCCGAGGACGAAGCCGCCGATTCCCGGCGAAACCCGGCTCCGCGGTGGCGGTTCCGTACGCTCCTGGCGGGCATCCCATTCCGCGATCACGGAACGCGCCGCCTCCGCATCCCGGTCCGCCACCAGGACGCGCACCAGCCCGCCGGCCGGAAGTTCGCCGACACCGCCCTGCAGGTATTCCCCCTCCACACGAGCCTGCAGACCCGCCTGATCCAGCAGGTTCCGGATCATGTAGGCCTCGAGCGAATTGGCGGCGTCAAAGACGTTCTTCATGGAGATCCCCAGAAACCGGGGTCAGATCCCGGTTTCCGCTAATATTAGAACTAATCAGGATCTGACCCGACATTCCACGGCGACAGCATCGTCCAGTGACCGCAAGGAGCTGGCTTGACGTGCCGGTCAGGCAATTGGCTAGCCCTCGAGTATCCAGCTTTTAGCGCTATCGAACTCACTGAAAGGATAATGTCTGACTGCTGCCGACACAAAGTGGCCGGCGATTTTTTCCGCCAGCCTGCCTGGTTCGGAGCCTGTGACGAGTGCTACACGGGATAGCCGTCTGTGGTGATTCCTGACGAATTTCATGTGCCTTACCAGCGAACCGAAAGACTCCCAGCCAGGAAACTGTTCGGTTCTTATAATCAGCCCGCGCAGTTCGCCATGTTCCTCGAGACAGGGATCAATAATACTGGCCGCCGCATCGAAATCTTCCACAGACAACGCCCCCTTCGGCTGTAAAATAGCGATACCGGCCTCTCTGTCCAATTCAATATCCAGCATTTTCCGGCTCCTTGAGAAATGCATGACGGCTAAAGCTGTGCGGCGCAAACGAAGCACAGCGTGGTTTGCGTTCAAACGAGTGCATTGTCAGGCGTTATTTGAGTCACCGAATACGATAACCCGAATGGCATGCCACACAAGCAGACGTGACTTCAGAAAGGGCACTGTAAGCCGGCAATACCTCTCCTTCCTGGGCTTTCAGTGCAAAGCGGCTTGCTGCCCTATGCATACTTGTACCAGCCTGACGCATGCCTTCCGGCATGAACCTTGCCATATGACTTGCCCCATGCGATTCCAGTGAACTCATTCCCAGGCGTGACTCTGCAACTTCTGCTGCCTGATCCAGTCGATCATTTGCCATGCTTATTAGTATCTCATTAATAACCACCAAATGATCACGCATATTTGACATCATGTGCTGCTGCATCATTTCTGGCAGCTCAACCAATTGCCTTGAATCCTTACCAGCGATTGAGATGTTGCTTGCAAAGACCAGAAGGATCGATGCAATGATATGTATTCTCTTACTCATTGTGCATTCTCCATTTGCGCCTGACCTCTCGCCTCAGGCGCGCTACGCAGCCACGTCGAACTGGAGGCGATTGATGGTAAGTTATGCATTCACTACTGGCATCAACGAAATATGGAATACGCAGGAAGCCAGCTTGCTCGGTACGACGCTGGATATTTTCCAAAGTAATACCTTCGACGTTTATTCCAGGTTCCAATGCAGCGAAACCCTCGGGCATCCACCTTTCCAAAATCAGCTCTGTCCCTGCCGGGACTACTATCCCGCTATCTGACTTTAAAGAATGTGTAGCCACCCAGACTTCAGTAGAACTGCGCCGCCAATACCATTACCCGATCAAGAGGGCCGCCCCGAACATGGCTCCGATCAAAAAACCAAATATTACAACGGAAAGTTTCATTGGTTTTATGCCATAGTACGTCGGAAGCCATCCGCACTTGTCAGTGCGTCGCGCCGGTCTGACATGTTTGCATACCGCTATTCATCGGAGCACTGAAGTGTTTCACGATTCCAGCTCCCTCCTCGATCCAGGCAACTATCGATTAATACAAAGCGCCCAATATACGGGCCAAGGACCAGCAATGCCCCGAGCACAATAAATGCGGCAGACCCTTTCGTCGCCCTTGGAAATGTCTGGATACCCTTAAATAGAGCAAGCCCGAAAGATAATGCCGCCAATGCAAAACAAAGATTTCCTATAGCTCGGCGAGACCACCCCAGGGGATACGGGTTTGGCGATCCTCCTGACACCCAGGCGCTGTAAATAGAGCTATTTAGATAAAGCAATGCCACTATGATGAATGCGATTAGCACCAGCCACTTTATCAACCGTCGAAATACTGCTGACTGTTCTGTACCGTTCATTTGCCTAACGAATGAGCCAAGCCGCGCGCTTTAGCGCGTCCGGCCCCGAAGTGACGCACTCGAATGAGTTGTCATACGGCTTTATCATGAATTATTGACTCAATATATTCCTTCAGAGCGACCGCATTGTTCAGTTGCTCTTCTTTTGAGCTATAGAGAAACGTAACAATTCCCGCATGAACTTCCCCCAAAATCTCCTTAACCAGGCCAGGGTTTGCCTCCAATTCTGCAGCATACCGGCTTTTGAACTCAGCCCACTTGTTCGGGTCATGTCCATACCAACGCCGCAGCTCAGTTGAAGGGGCAATCTCCTTTACCCAGAGGTCTACCTTCGATTTCTCCTTCGAAAGTCCACGCGCCCACAATCGGTCAACAAGAATACGACGTCCGTCTGACTCTTCCGCATCTTCGTATACCCTCTTAATCCGGATTGCCATTCGTTTACTATTCATCACCCGGCCATATCAACTTTTGTGCTCACGGGATTTTGCGAAGCGCAGCGTAGCAAAACTCCAGTGAAGCGACTTGTAGGCATTGGCTGCTTATATGCGCTCATTAGCTTTAACAGGCTGTTGAAAAACCCTCATGCGGCACAATACGGTGTTACAAATCGGCTCAAAATGCTCATGTACTGGCATGTACACTGCGCTTTTTCGCCAATTTGCGCCTTGTCTTGCGCTCGCCTGAAACTTTTTCAACAGCCTGTTAAGTCTTAAACCGGAACCTGGGCAAGCAGATATCAAAGCGAATTGCCAGCAGTCGCGCGATAAATATGCTTAGACCGGAAAATACTGCGGCATATGTAACATCGACTTGCAAATACAGGATCCCTATAAATAGTAATGAGCCACCCCATGATACTGTGGCATAAAGTGGACTCTGGAACACAACTGGCCGCTCATTGCATAAAACGTCACGAAAAATACCGCCCATAGTGCCGGTCATAACGCCCATAAAGCTCGCGACTAACCAGGGCGCCCCCACCATAAGAGAAACCAAAGTTCCGGCAATCCCAAAAGTAGCCAGACCTGCGGCATCGGCGACCAGGAAAAATCCCGGTGGAATTACCATTAAGCGAGCAGTTATAAAAATGGTGACAGCGCTACCAAGTGAGGCGACAAAAAAGACCTGATCTCCAATCCAGAACACCTCTCTATCAAGAAGCATATCACGTAGTGACCCGCCCCCCAGTCCGGTAGCAATCGCAATAATTATGACCCCGAACAGGTCAAATTGCATGAAGCCTGCTTTAAGAACACCGGATGCCGATGAAACGACCACAGCAATCAGGGTTATCCAAAATAAGCTGTCCAGGAGGGCCGGATTAGGGTTTAAGATCATTGATACAAGACTGCGCAGGGTAACCGTCCAAGTATGCGCCGCCTTATTTCTCCCTTCACTTTTGGAGCGGCCTCAGGATGGGCTTCAATTCCTTTTACCACCCCTTGAACTTCAGACAAAAACTCAGAGCCCGGAACGGCTACCTTTGATTCGTAAAAACGGGCTGCCTGCACCATCTCCCACTCTGCCGGGGAGAGGAAACGTGCCGGTATCATCCTAACTTCGATTGAGCTTCTTCAAATACCAGATCAGCAGATTTTGAAGAGAGCTTCCCTGCCCGATACTCTTGATACCGTTGTTCAGCCACCTCAAGCCAAATAGCTTCGGCATCTTCGTCAGCACCCGAGTCAAGTGTCCGCTTGAGGTCTGCTATCAAACGAGCCTGATCCTCAGAAGAGAGCCCGGCAATCCGATCTTCTAGTTCCATTAAATTAGCTGCCATCTCCGCATCCTTTATAGATACTTGAGATTACAGTACCCCGAAAGACCTGACAATTCAACGCGGTATGTATTTCCTTGTTAGGCATTATCTAAATGATTGACTTCTATAACCCGATACCGTCCCATTTTGTTTTTTTTGTCCTCCGCTGTTGGCTCTCTCCCTAGTACTCCTTCAGGGTGATATTGACGGGTTCAGCGAGTCGGGAAGCGGTTGGCCGCCAGGCGCGCCTCGCCGGGAATGGCCCGCCCTTGCCAAGAGGTACATAAAGAGTCCATTGAAATCGCACTCGCTGAAGATGGCGCAAACGGCGAGATCCGGCATTATGGCAGGATCGGCGGGATTTTTGATGCAGTCAAATAAGTCCTGCGCAAACTGGTCTCACAGGGTAAAACACTGCATTTTTGTTACGAAGCCGGGCCTTGTGGATACGAACTGTATCGCTACCTGAGCGATTTCGGCGAAATTCACCACTACGTCGAGCACTGGCGGCTCTACCCCGTAGTCCAGGCGTTAATGGCCATGCGCGGCGTGCAACTGGTCGTAGCGGTCACGGTAAGAAAAACCCTCGAAAACGCCATGTGACATTCTTCGCTTCATCGAATGATTCTCGCTCCTAGACCGAGGCAGCTTCGCGGCGTACACAAGTAAGGCGGTAACCAACCCGCTCATATCAGCATGACAACCGTCGTTGTACTGGCTCCGCCCCCACACCCAATTGCTCTGGCGACGCCACTATGCCAGTTTGTTCAGGACAGAGGTCGTTTGCCATGTTGACAACGGGAAGTCATATCACGTTCGCCATAACCGGCGTGCAAAGGCAAAGCGAAGCGGCGCTTTTTCACACCCGAGTTGATGGCGTGGTTAGGTTGCTGCACGAAGTTCCCCCAAAGCCGATTTTATGACGCGAATTGCCGAACGCATGAGGAGCCAGACTAGACCAAGTGCGACCAAGATGTCGGGCCACCCTGAGGCGGTTAGCCACACCGCACCAGCCGCCAAAAATACAGAAAGATTTGATGCGATGTCGTTTCGTGAGCACTCCCACACAGAACTCATGTTCACGTCTTCGTGGCGATGCCGCCAAAGCAGGAAAAGACAAATTGAATTTGCAGCAAGACCGAGAAGACTGAAGGCACCCATGACTTCGAACAAAGGGATGCTTGGGACAATAAGCTTGTACGCTACTTGGGCAACTACAGCGAGAGCTGCCAGAAAGATTAAACCACCCTTGAACAGCGCGACCTTTGCCTTGGCGACAGCGCCCCTCGAGACGGCGTATAGGCTAAGGCCATACGTCATGGCGTCTCCAAGGTTGTCGAGACTGTCTGCCAGCAGTGCCGTTGAGTCTCCATACAGTGCCGCCCACACGATAACCAGGAACATAACTGCATTGATGCCGAGCACGACCTGGAGTGTTCCTCGCTGCCTTACACGCAGAGCATCTGTCGAACAGTCGTTATCGCAGCAACCACTCATTCCTAAGACCTTATTTGCACATCAACGTTGGAACTCTGTCATCGCCGAAGGAGCGCCAGCGACGGAGGCGATCGGCAGGAGTGACTTGATACTCATTGAGGCCTCCTCCCGCGATTTTCGGGCTTGGTAGGCATAATAGGACTCTTTTTGCCCTTGACAACCGGGGGCCTCATAAGTGTTAGAGGGCGTTATATACATCCTTGCGGTGTCCTACCTTCACAATCATGACGGTAAGTTCCTTGTCAGCAATCCCGTAAACAATGCGGTAATTGCCTTGACGTATTCGATATCTGTCGTGTCCAGATAGCTCTTTCGAACCAACAGGGCGTGGATTATCAGCCAGCTGCCCAATTCGACGCACTATGCGTTGTCGTTCTTTCTTTTGCGGTATTGCTTCAATTTCCTTGACCGCAGAACGTTTGATTGAAGCCCTATATTTTTCCACGCCGTTTGAGGTCTTTAACGACGTCTTCGTAGGGGAGGCTAGGTTCGTTCACTCGTTCTTCAAATGCAGCCAGGTCCTCTGCATCTTCAGCAAGACTGAGCTGTACTGCTTCATTGACCAGGTCCGACATCGATCGTTCGGTCTCAGCGGCTTTGACCCGGAGTGCCCGATGTAACTCGGGGTCAAAATACACGGTCGCTCTTTTGGGATTTGTGCTCATAAGCAACATATAGCACTATAGCGTCATAGCGTCAAGACGTTATTTTGATAGCCCTCTAACGTTTGAGTCGAACCGCGCGGCCACGAACAGAACCGCGAAGCGCCGCAAAACTTTCCCGCGTCGGCTCGGACGACTTGATATACGCGGGACTCAACGCTACCTCCTTGCCTTCCTGCGCTCTTGTAAAGAAAGGATGCGAGAGCCAGTATAATCGGGTGTCGGTTTTCACCCATATAGAGCCATTCCGATTTCACCCCAAAGGAGCCAGTGAGATTTCACTGTAATGGTGCCACTTTGTTTTCACGCTAATGGAGCCACCTGGAGGGTGGTTCTGGCGGCATAAAGACCTGAGTTTGGAAGGCTTTGTAGTCACGTGCCCACTCGCCTCAGCTACGTCACACCTTATATCCAGTTCCTGTCCGTCGCCCCGCAGTTTCGCGTTGGACTTCCTTCAGACCCTGCCTCGCGTGAATTCTCCACCGGCTAAAGCCGGTGGCTTCGGGTTACGGCTGAAAGCCGGATCGATCGGCCATCCGGCCGATTGCCCCGATATCCACCTCCGATGGTATTCAACGACCCCTGTGCACTGCTCGCGCCCATACACTATCTACATTAACTCGTCATTGCGGCGCAGGCCGCAATCCAGATCTACCCGTGGAGTGATTTCCCTGGATGCCGGCCTGTGCCGGCATGACGATTCGCCGCCTAATGGCGGGGGGTTTACAGATCCCCTATCAGGAACTCTAAAGCGCTTACTTTTGGTGCCCTTTCGCTAACCTTCGGCTCCGCGATTACCTGGTATCGGGACTTCCACCCGACTAGTCTAGTGCCATGCCCGGCACACACGTCCGCAGTGAGAGGCGCGCGGCAGCGCGTCCTTCTCGACTGCATTCGTTAGGCGCTATTTGATTAGTAGTCGTTTGGTGAGATCCCATTTATTTCCCTCTGGACCTGATGGATTCACTGAAACCTTGTCGGCAGGCACACCAGATGCCTCTTTGGGATGTTCAACAAATACAATTGCGTTTCCCTCATAGAGGCCACCAAAATTTAGATTAATCCAGGAATAGCCACGATTTAACAGCTCACTAAATCGTGATTCATACAGCTTGCTGTTTATTAGAGCGGTTTGCGGTATTGCCCACTCTTTTCCTCGGTACGAAAATGATGGGTCTTCAACAATAAGAATATCGTTCCATTTCTTGGGGCAGCCCTCTAATGTGCGAACCCATTCGGTTAATCTTTGAAGATGGAACTCTATCTCGCTCATCTTTTTAGCGCCTAACGCCTGGGCTCAGCCGGCCCCGAAAACGCGCCAGCGTTTTCGGGGTCGGCTGTAGCCCATTGTTAAGCGAAAATGCTCAATCCCCACTTTGACCTCCCAAATACTCACCCTCAATTTGCGTTTGTATCTGATGCCATTGCTTCCACTGATTCGACTCAGCTAGGAATTGTTCATAACTGACAACTCGGGAGCGAAACCCTTCTATCTCTTCGTCGATTTGATTACAAAAAATGTATCTGTGAGCGTTTTCTGAGATTATTTTTCGTATCAATTGGGTATCAGCACGTGAAAACCGCGTTCCGCGCATTTGAGGTCGTTTACTAACTTGTGAGTACATCAAGTGTTCAGGACCAAGTGGAAAAAGAAGCTCAGTTCCTGGGTTGTACCAACCACCCTTGAAATCGCAGTGCCCGGGCCGGTAATAATTAAGCTTTATTACTGGATTGTCGCTAGTTGGCCAATACAGCCCTCGCGCTGGCCTCATTATGGTCCATTTATTTTCATGCAATATTGATGATGTATTTTTTAGAAGATGCTTGATACTAAAAGCCCAAGTACTCCTTCCGGGTGTCGTTTCTACTTTTACCGTTGCATATTCTTTATTGCTATTCTTGTCTATGGACACAGCAAGCGGAAATATCCCTCGAATTTGATTGTCGTCACTTGCGCTGGCTGATGAAGATATTTGCTTGCGTTTCAACTTCTCTTCAAGCGAACCCAAAACTTCAGTCATAATTTCAGGAAGTTGCTTTTCTGCTCTTCGCAGGTGTTCAATTAAACGCAATGGTGTTCGAACATCATGAACTGCCAAGAAATTAACGAGCAACCTCCAATCCTCGCTATCGAGTCTGCTATTAGATACGGCTTTTAGTATGGGCTTTTCTGCCGG
>Ga0210064_1000085_pt1 | contig 41956 bp, 42 predicted proteins | sample Muzzi_CordC_D2_FD_185531 | JGI IMG/M metagenome (GOLD analysis project Ga0210064, IMG submission 185531) | Wetland microbial communities from San Francisco Bay, California, USA, that impact long-term carbon sequestration - Muzzi_CordC_D2 (SPAdes) | ecosystem: Environmental > Aquatic > Marine >... | reverse complement strand
AGCATCAACAGCGCGATACTCAGGCCGAGGTAGATGGGCGCCAGCACCCAGCGGCTGGCGTAGAGCAGGTTTTCCTGAATTCGTTCCAGGGGATTGTCGGGGCTTGCTGTGAACCAGCCGCGCATTCTACCCGAATGAATTCCGCCTTGCCCGGCAGTCAGGCAGGGTAGACAACCCTGCTGTTAACACTGCCATATTCACCCCCTGTGTCCGGAATCGCTACACCGGCAGGTCAGGCACCGGCCTGCTGCCGCTGGAAAACGATTCCGGGCAGGGTGCTGCAACCCGGGTGATGTTCGATTCATGGATCGCCGATGGGAGCGGCAAAGGCATCCGCGACAATGACATCAACATTATCTCCCGTCAGGGACATCAGGAAGGCAACCAGGTCATCCTGCGCGGTCGGGGTGAGTTCCAGCGGTTTCAGCAGGGGATCCAGGTTCGGGTTAGCCACACCACCGGCGTTATAGAAAGACACCACCTCTTGCAGGCTGCCCAGTGAACCATCGTGCATATAGGGGGCAGTGAGCGCGACATTGCGTAATGACGGTGTCTTGTACTTCCAGCGGTCAGCCGGATCCCCGGTGATTTCATAACGGCCCAGATCGTTGCCGGTAACAGGGAGGTCGATTGCCGGCTTCAGGGATACGCCGGGTGCGACCGGTATGCTGGCCACCACGGGGTCGCCGAAACTGGCCTTGTAACCGATACCGGTATTGTGCAGCGCCTGGTCGGTGAACAGGGCATGTGCCGCATCGATGCTATGACAGCGGCTGCAGCCCGCTTCGCCGCTGAAGAGGTGGAAGCCGCGTACCGCCGCCGCTGTCAGCGCATCCTGCTGCCCGCCGTAGTACCAGCGGTCAAAGGGGCTGTTGGCCGATACCAGCGTGCGCTCGTAGGCGGCAAGGGCCTTGCCGAGGGTTTCCATACCGGGGCCCTTGCCGGAGAATGCGGCCTCGAACAGGCCCTGGTAATCCGGCAGTCCGCGAATGCGTTCGAGTACGTAGCCGACGGACGGGTTGCCCATTTCGTTGACGGCCAGCAACGGCCCCCATATTTGCTGTTCCAGGCTTGTCTCACGGGCGTCATGGAACAGGCGCATTGCGTAGGCTGCGTTATACAGGGTGGGTGCATTGCGGCGCACACTGCGCCCCTCGATACCGACGGCTGTGGCCATTTCGTTCACCGTGAACCCCTGTTCCGGTACATGGCACATGGCACAGGAAATCGTGTTGTTGTGCGACAGGCGGCGATCGTAGAACAGCTTGCGGCCCAGAGCGACTCTGGCAGGAGTTACGGGGTTGTCGGCGGGTTCCGGAACCGCGGGCAGGCCTGTCGGTGGTGTTGTGACGAATTTGAGCAGGTCAGCGTCCTTGCCCTGGCGGCTGGCCAGGCTTTTCGATCGGGTCAGGTAATCAGCAGATTCATAGCCGCGCCTGTCATCGCCGGGACCCTGCAGGGCGGGCTGGGGAGTGCCAGCCAGCGTCGTTGCAGCGGGTTCGGACAACAGGATGGTCTTGATGTCGCTGACCAGGGTGTCGGCATGCAGGAACGAGACGGTGTAGATGTTGCGAATGTTCGCCGAGCGATCGATCAGGTAAACGCGCAGGATATGCGACCAGTTGCCGGTGAACTTGCCGTCTGCATCGACTTCCCGCTTCAGGCTCTGGCCATAGGCCTGCAGCAGTGGCGCCAACCGGGATTCGGATTCCGCCGTGAGGAACTGCCAGTCGCTGCCGGGTTTCACGAAGGACTTGCGGTATTCGCGCAGTACCTCCGGTGTGTCATGGGCGGGGTCGAAGCTGACGCTTATCAGGCGGACCGCTTCCCCGATCCCTGGTTCCCGGGCAAGTCGCTGTTGCACCTGGCCCAGCACATAAGCCGCAAGCGGACAGCCGTTGCTGTCGCTGCAGGAGGTGTACATGAAGCTGAGCACAACGACCCGGTCGCGAAACAGCTCGTGCAATGATTGTGGCGCGCCGCTGCTGTCCAGCAAACGTGCATCCGCAGCCTCACCGAGTACCGGCAGCTGGTAACTGCCGGGTGTCGGCGCGGCATACGGCAGGGGCTGGTAGCCCGGTGCCGGCAGCTGCCCGGCCGCCTGCCGGTGCAGGGTATGATCTGCGCCGGGAGCCGGCACCGTGACCAGCATTGCAGCCAGCGCCAGCCATGCTGGTCTGCATCGCTTCCGGCCCGCCGCGAATGTCACTGCAGCACATCCCGTACCGGCTAGTACAGGGAATAGGCCCCGAAGCGCATCTGGTGCGGACTGCCGAGTTTTGCCTCCAGGAAGTCAATCGTGAAAGCGTGTTTCAGTTGCTTGCCATCCCAGTCGTAGGCCTTGAAAAACTGCAGGTCGGCGCCATCGGCGGCCTGTTGCTTGTCCCAGTTGGCGAGCAGGGACGAGGTGAAGTAGATGCGTTTTCCATCCCAGCTTTGGGATGCCATGTTGAGTTGCTCGCCGACCTTCTCGGCCAGGACCGGCTCTGGATTGAAGGGATCGCTGATGTCATACAGGCGTGCCATGCCGTCGTTCCAGGTATCCACCCACAACAGCGAGTCGTCCGCAGCGAGCGACAGGTCCACCGGCAGCGGGAGCTTGCTGGCATCACCGATGTCGGCAACCGCCTGAGCCTGCCATTCGCCCTGGTCATCCTCGTATATCAACCACAGCTTCGAGGTCAGTGCAGTCATCGTGAAGCAATAGTTATGGTGCGGACCCCAGGCGCAGCGAACCTCCAGCGGCGAGCCCGGTACATCCAGAATCTTCTTCGGTTTGCGGGTATGCAGGTCCCAGACCACGACCGTGTTGCCGAAGCGCTGCATGGCCGCGCTGTCCGCCATCAGCTTGCCGAGGTTCATCATGTAGTTGTTCCAGCCGGTGAATGAGGAGGTGACCAGCACATTGCGGCGCGGCAGTGCGCGGACATCGTAACCGTAGCCGTCGGCATATTTGCCGGACTTTACGGCGCCCTGCAGGTTGTCATCGGTTGGCATCCAGTGGGTAGTAATGTAACGGCCATCATTGGTGTATTCGACCAGCGCGGTGCGGCCGCCATGATCCCGGTTGTTGGAAAGGCCGGTCAGCAGCATGCGCCCGGGGAGGGCATAGTTTGTATGCGGCCCGACCACGCCACCGCTGGTTTTGACGAAGTCTTCGATGACCTTGTGCAGCTGCGGATGCGCAGGGTCTGTGTGAATATCGAAAATAAAGATCTTGCTGGTATCCAGCCCCGAGGCCCACAAATAACGGCGATCGTCCGTCAGCCCGGAATGATGGGCCTCGTTGCGGCCTCCAACGGACAGTGAATTCACCACCTTGCCGTACCCCGGCGACTTCGGGTTGACGTCGATGGTGACCAGCTTGTCCTGTTCGTCGCCGATGCCCGGTGTGCCCAGGGTCCAGACATAGACGAAGTCCTCCTGACCGACGATCTTGGCCATGTAGGGTGACATGCAGGTTTCGTCCGCCGAGACGGTCTGCAACGGTGTTGCGAGCAGCAGGACAAGGCACCAAGACCATGAATATAAGTTGATTTTCATTTGAAACCCCCTCCGGTAAGTGGTATTGCCAGAGGCTGCATGAATGCCCGGTTTGTTATTCTCTGCTGGCAGCCTGCTGGTGTGGGCTTGATTTGCATGAGTATAGACAAGAATCGGGGCTTGTCAGGGGCCCGGGAATCGCACTCAACGTTCGTGTTCCCGTTCCAGGAAATACAGCTGTTTGTTGCCAAAACCCTTGATCTCGAATTCACCGCGCGACGTGCACTTGAATTCATCGTTGATCAGCCGCCAGGTTTCCTCGCAGAGGGTGATCTGCATGGGTTCGGACAGGCTTTCCATGCGTGCGGCCAGGTTCACGCCCGGGCCGAAGATATCGTAGACATACTTGTGAATGCCGACGATGGAGCCGATGACCGGGCCGGTATTGATACCGATGCGGCACAGCCAGGGCTCGGCGTGAGCGGCATTGCGGCGTTCCAGGTAGCGGCGGATGCGCAAGGCCACGCGGGCGACATTCTGGGCATGGTCGGGGTTGGCGTCCGGTATGCCGGATACTGCCATGTAGGCGTCGCCGATGGTTTTGATGCGCTCGCACCCGAACAGCTCGACGATCCTGTCAAACGCCGTGAATATGTCATTCAACTCGGTAATAAGACCCGCCGGATCGTGGGAAATGGCCATGTCGGTGAAGCCGACGAAGTCCAGCAGCATCACCGAGGCGCTCTCGAAACGCTGCGGGGTGGTCGTGCCGAAGTCTCGCATCTCCTCGTAGACTGAGCGGGGCATGATATTCAGCAGCAGCTTCTCGCCGCGCTCCTTCTCGCGGCGCAACTCGCGGGTGTGTTTTTCCTGCAGCTTCGAATACGAGTCCAGCAGGTATTCGGCCTGCTTCTGTTTGGAGATGTCATGGCACTCGACCAGCACCTGGTCCTGCCGGTGCGGGAGTTGCCGCAGTACGATAGCCAGCGGGGTGGTACGCGCGCCCACCTTGCTTTCATATTCGAAGCGGTAGGGGCGTTCGCTGCCGAGCCGGGCCAGGGCGCGCTCGGCCTGCAGTGCCGGGACCCGGACTGTCAGCGGGGCATCGGCATCCTCGCCGGGCGGCAGCCAGTCGAAGAATTTCGCGTTCTCGAACAGGATGCTCCAGGTCGCCGGGTCTACCACCGCAATGCCGATGTCCAGCGTGTGGATCAGTTGCTTCAGGTCGGTGGCGCTTGCGTCCGTCATGATTTTTTGAGGATCAGTGGCGCCCGCAGCTCGAGTTCGTTACGGACGGCGGCAATGTCGGAGGCGTCGAAGTCAAAGTCCTGCAGCGTATCCGTCAGCAGTGTCACCATCTCGTCGAAGGCGCGGCGGTCAATGTCCATGTGGCGGTGCACGCGCTCGAGATGTTCGTCCGAGAAACTCGCCGGTCCTCCCATGAGATAGGCAATGAACTTGGTCTGGTGGTCGATGAGCCGTTTCATGTCGGTGTCCGCAAAGTACGGGCTTATGACCGGCGAATCGAGTACCAGGTCATAAAATGACATCACAATCCGGCTCACTTTGGCAAAGCCGCCGTGCCGTTCGAATATGGATTGTGACATGTGCGGGTCCCCTTGAAGTTTTTTGTGAGTTTGCGCATCGCGCGCCGGAATTTCCTGAATAGTGTAGTGCCTCCCTGCAGGCTGTCACAACGGTCTTGCATTGCAACGCCGCGCAGAAACTGCACTTCAGGAGAGCATCCCGATCACCGCGCCCGTCATGCAGGTCGCCAGCGTGCCGGCGGCAATCGAACGGATGCCCAGGGCGACGATCTCCTCGCGGCGCTCGGGGACCATGGTACCCAGCCCGCCTATCATGATGCCCAGGCTGCCGAAGTTGGCGAAACCGCACAATGCATAGGTCATGATCAGCCGGCTGCGGGTATCCAACTGGTCGTCGGGCAGACCCGCCAGGTCGAGGTAGGCAAGCAGTTCATTCAGTATGACCTTGGTACCCAGCAGGCTGCCGCCGGTGATCGCCTGTTCCCAGGGCAGGCCCATCAGCCAGGCGACCGGGGCGAGCAGCCAGCCCAGCAGGCGCTGCAGCGTAACGGGTGTGCCACCGACATCCGGCAGCAGTCCGATACCCAGGTTCGCCAGGCTTACCAGCGCGATCATCACAACCAGCAGGGCGGTGATGTTGATGAGCAGTTCCACGCCCTGCAGGGTGCCCCTGGTGATGGCGTCCATGCTGCTTTCGGCACGCTGCGGCGGCGCCAGTTCCCCGGCAGTGGCGCGGCCTGTCGGTGGTATCAGTGCCTGGGCGATGACGATCGCTGCGGGTGCGCTGATCAGCGAGGCAATGAGCAGGTGGCCCATGGCGTCGGGTACGGCATCCCTCAGGATACTGGCGTACAGCACCATCACCGTGCCCGCAATAGTGGCCATGCCCGTGGTCATCAGCGTGAACAGTTCGCTGCGGCTCATTTCCCTGAGATAAGGCCGGATGAACAGCGGTGCCTCCACCATGCCGACGAAGATATTGGTGATCGAACCCAGCGCCAGCGCGCCGCCGATCCCCATTGCTTTCTGCAGCAGCCAGGAGAGCGCACGCACGATCAGCGGCAGGATGCGCCAGTAGAACAGCAGTGAAGACAGGGCACTGACAACCAGGACCAGTGGCAGGGCGCGAAACGCCAGGATGAAGCTGGAACCCGCGCCGGTCTCCGCAAACGGCAGTTCCCCGCCGGCCAGGTAACCGAACACGAACGCGGTACCTGTCTGAGTGGCCTGCTCGAGTGCGCGGAGCACTTCGTTGAGACTGACGAAGGCCTGCTGGAAGGCGGGCAGCCAGAGCAGCAGCGCGGCAAGGATGACCTGCAGTGCGATTCCGGTCAGCAGGGTGCGCCAGGGGATGCGGGCGCGGTCCTCGCTCAGGGCCCAGGAAACCGCGATAAAACACACGAGCCCCAGGGCACTTTGCAGTGCAAGCGGCATTTATGCGGGCAGCTGCGGGGTGTGTAAACGGGTCATCGGGCAGATTATGTTCGACCCGGACAGCCGGCGCAAATCCTCATAAGTATTGCTGTTATTGATAAAGGCATGATTTATTTGACCAGCTGCAGCGCGGAACGCTAGGCTGCCTGTTTTGTTTTCCAGCCTTGCGTACTGAGGATGACAGCCGCATGCAATCGGGACCCAGGAAGATCGTCACACCATTTCGGCCCATTCCGCTGGACGTGCCGGAAGGCATGTCGCCAAACGAGTTCTTCAACAGCACGGAGAACCTCAATGACCTGATGCACAACAACGGTCTGTTGATGAACCCGGAAAACCTGTTGCTGTATCGCAAGGCGCTGGGCCACAGCAACCTCTTCGATACCTCGATCATCTACAACACCTCCAGCTGCATCCTCAATCCGCTGGGAAGGCCGGTGCGGCGCACCCAGGTGCCGGACGATGTCAGGCATGTCTGGAACCGCATGAACCAGATCATTATCGAGTTCATGACGGACGAGTATCCCGACCCGCAGTCCCACCTGGTGCTGGCCGGGGAGGCCAGCCTCGATGCCACCTGGCCGCTGACCTCTCCCGGTGTACCCAGTATCCGCATGCTGCACAACCATCTCATGGTGTTCAGCAAGGATGAGTTGCGCAATGCCGAACCGGCCGACCCGAGGAATCCCAACCTCACCGATGGCGGCCAGAACAGCCTGTTCGAGGCCTACATGCATGACGTGTACCGCGAGTTCTTCGACAAGGCGCTGGACCTGGAGATGCTCTGGCCGGTGGGTGAGGGCAGTTCGCGCATTGAACTGACCGGCTACCCGCAGGGTCTGCCGAGCTGGGAAATCCAGGGCGGCGTGGCGGCGCTGGAGGATATCCGCTTCTGGCAGGAATATGACCAGGTCCTGAAGGGATTCATCGATTTCTACCGCACCTTCTTCAGCCAGGTGTCGACCCGCAATGCACCGATGCTGCCTGACGTGTATTTCCCCGCAGAGGTCGAGAACGTGCTGCTGTTCAACAACGACTTCCTGAAGACGGCCAAGAAGGTGCGCGACCGCTGTGTGGTCGATGCCGCCTATGCCAATGCCATCCGCTGGCAGCCGGCCTTCAAGCAGCTGATCTATCGCAACGACGAGGGCAAGCTGATTGTCACCATCAGCCAGAATTCCATTGGCAATGCCATTACCGAACTGCTGGGCGTGGTGGTCGAACGCAGACCCGACGCCGCGGGCTATGAACAGTTTGAGCCGCGGCTGGTCGAGCAGTTGCTGGAAATCCGCAGGCGCCTGGTCGAGGCGGACCTGGGCGAGGGGATGGAAACACCGTACTGGCCGGCGTACTGATTTTTGGTGTCTCCGCGCCGCGCGCGCAGTAGTCAGGCGGAATGGCTGTCCGGGATCCGGGGATTTCTGCCAGTAAATATTATGGCCACGGGATCCGCGGAAAAACACGGAATGGATTCTAGATGTTATGGAAGCGCTGATTTATTCCCGAATCCTCGTCATTGCGAGCGTAGCGCGTCAATCCCATTTATTGGGAATCAGTTACCTGGAGATTGCTTCGTCACTATGTTCCTCGCAATGACGAATTATATATTTCCGTGTTTTTCCTTGGCTAAATGAAACCCTGACGCGCTGCCTGACATGTCAGCATCCCTAGTATTCAGATTATATAGTTACTAGTCCTCGTCTTCCTCAACCCAGGCATCATTGCTGTCATCCTCGACCGGAATGTCCTTGTAGACGGCTTCATTGGATGCGGGAGTGCTGCTGCTGCGGTTCAGGATGCTGCGAACACCGGCGCCACGGTCCTTGAAACTGCGGCGGGCCTTTTTGTAGGCGGCATCGAGTTCCGAAATGGTGGCGGACTCATCCGGCTTGAGATCGCGCAGCTTGGGTTCCACCACTTCCCGTGAATATTCCAGGATCGAATTGCGGGAGAGATTGAACAGGTAAATGGTTTTGCGGTTACCGGTATCCAGCCTGTCGTCACGAATGACCGGGCTGCTGCGGTCGCCTGCCTGGAGGAAACCGTACCAAACCGGGGAGCTTTTCTTTGCGGTTCTAGCCATGATTTCTCGATACCTGAATGAGCGGAATCAAATTGTCTCGAAACAACACACCGGGATAGCGGCATTTTCCGAATTTTATTCAGGTTTCGCGTTTTGTCCAGATTAAATTGCACGCCGCGGTGCGCTGGAAGATATTCTTTATAAATCAGCCCGACACGGCCTATAATACGCAGCTCAATCAAGACCCGTTTATGGTGGCTTGTACCGGTCCCCCCGCGACGATAAGCTGTGAACCCCGTCAGGCCCGGAAGGGAGCAGCGGCAGCAGTGGACTCGGGCGCCGGGGTGTGGCTGGTGCAGGTCACCTCCATTCCCTGCCTGCGCACGGCAAGATACACAGATTTATAACAAGGCAGCGTTTATCCAAATGAGTTATCAGGTCCTGGCGCGCAAGTGGCGACCCCGCGATTTCACGGAACTGGTCGGGCAGGAGCATGTGCAACGGGCGTTGATAAACGCGCTTGATAATGACCGCCTGCACCATGCCTACCTGTTTACCGGTACCCGCGGTGTCGGCAAGACCACAATTGCGCGCATCCTGGCCAAATCATTGAACTGTGAAGCCGGCGTCACGTCCAAGCCCTGTGGCAAGTGCAGCGCCTGCGAGGAGATCAATGCCGGCCGCTTTATTGACCTGCTCGAGGTGGATGCGGCCTCGCGTACCAAGGTCGAGGATACCCGGGAACTGCTGGAAAACGTGCAGTACGCGCCTACCCGCGGCCGCTACAAGGTGTACCTGATCGACGAGGTGCACATGCTTTCCGGGCACAGTTTCAATGCCCTGCTCAAGACCCTCGAGGAGCCGCCGCCGCACGTCAAGTTTCTGCTGGCGACCACGGACCCGCAGAAGCTGCCGGTGACTATCCTGTCGCGCTGCCTGCAGTTTAATCTCAAGAGCCTGAGTGTGCCGCAGATCACCGGCCAGCTGGAAAAGATTCTGCGCCAGGAGGCAATCGAGGCGGAACCGGCTGCTGTGCGCCAGCTCGCCTTCGCCGCCAACGGCAGCATGCGAGATGCGCTCAGCCTGCTTGACCAGGCCATTGCCTTCGGTGGCGGTGACCTGCTGGAGTCCGAGGTGCGCAGCATGCTCGGGACCATCGATCGCGACGTTGTATATCGCCTGCTGGATGCGCTGGCCGAAGGGGATGCCGCGCGGGTGCTCGCGGAGATTCGGAAGGCGGACGAGTTTGCCCCGGACTACGCCACGCTGCTTGCTGACACGGTGTCGGTCCTGCAGCGCATTGCGCTGGCGCAGACCCTGCCCGAAGCCATTGACGACACCTATGGAGACCGTGAGGCGGTGCTGGCGCTGGCCGGCAAATTGTCCGCCGAGGATGTGCAGTTGTATTACCAGATCTCCCTGATCGGGCGGCGTGATCTGCCGTTGTCACCGGAACCCCGGGGCGGTTTTGAAATGGTCCTGCTGCGCATGCTGGCTTTTCGCCCGGTGGCAGGTGACCGGGCCGAGGCCCCGGCAGCCGTGGCACCCGTGGCAGCACCGGCGGTGCGTGCCGGTTCCGGCCAGCCTGCCGCGAAGGCCGCGGCGACTGCAGATGCAGCACCGGCGCCCCCTCCCGCGCCGCCCGCCAGTGCAGATGCAGGGACGTGGGCAGGTATCGTCGAGGCCTTGCCCGTCAAGGGAATGGTGCGCGAAATGGCGTTGAACTGCGCCTTTCACGGCATCAAGGACGATGTCATCAGTCTTTCTATCGATCCTGCGCACAAGCACCTGCTGAGTCCGGCGCGCACCGGTCAGCTGGAGCAGAAACTGGCCACGTACTACCAGCGCCCGGTGCAGCTGAAGATCGCAAACGAGGGGCCACTGGTGCAGGAGACCCCGGCGCTGAAACGTACCCGCGAGCAGGACGAGCGCCAGCAGCAGGCTGTAGCGTCGATCGAGAATGATGCCAATATCAAGGCGATTACGGACGCCTTCGGCGGTGCCGTCAGTACGGATTCCATCCGGCCGCGTGATACCTAATACAATGGATATTTTGATGAGTCGAGGTAGGTGATATGAAAGGTGGACTAGGTAACCTGATGAAACAGGCCCAGCAGATGCAGGCCGATATGCAGAAGGCCCAGGAAGAACTGGCCAGCATGGAAGTCACCGGGCAGTCCGGCGGCGGCCTGGTAAAGATCACCATGACCGGCAAGCACGAAGTGCGCCGGGTGGAAATCGACGACAGCCTGCTGGCGGATGACAAGGACATGCTGGAGGACCTGGTTGCCGCAGCCATCAACGATGCTGCGCACAAGGTGGAATCCACGACGCAGGAACGCATGGCGGGACTGACCAGCGGCATCAACCTGCCGCCGGGCATGAAACTGCCGTTCTGAGCGAATGGCAACGTCCCGCCTGATCGGGCAGTTGATCGAGAGCTTGCGGTGCCTTCCGGGCGTGGGTCCCAAGTCGGCACAGCGCATGGCTTTCCAGTTGCTCGAACATGACCGCGAGGGAGGGCGGCAGCTTGCCGCGGCCCTGGCACAGGCCATGGACCGGGTGGGAAACTGTAGTGACTGCAGGACACTGAGCGAGGATGCGGTGTGTACCCTGTGCGCCAGCGAGCGGCGTGACCGCAGTCAGCTCTGCGTGGTCGAGACGCCCGCCGATGTGCAGGCGCTGGAACAGGCAACGGGCTATCAGGGGCTGTACTTCGTGCTGATGGGGCATCTGTCGCCGCTGGATGGCATCGGACCCGAAGCGCTGGGGCTTGATTTACTGGAGGCGCGGCTTGCCTCGGGTGAGGTAAAGGAACTGATTCTGGCGACAAACCCCACAGTGGAAGGCGAGGCCACGGCGCATTTCATCAGTGAAATGGCGCGAGCCCATGGCATCCGCGCCACGCGGATTGCACACGGTGTACCGATGGGTGGAGAGCTCGAATATATCGACGGCGGGACCCTGTCGCATGCCTTTGCAGGACGCCTGGAGGTCTGAAGTCAGGTCTGCAGGAAGCAGGTTTGCGTGCCGTGTCGTCCGGCGGTGGCAAGTTGGTTTTGGAAATGGGGGATAACAAATGTCTGACTGTCTGTTTTGCAGGATGGTGGCCGGCGAGATACAGCCGGACGTGGTGTATGAGGATGACGAGGTGCTGGCGTTTCGGGATGTGAATCCGCAGGCGCCACTGCACGTGCTGGTGATACCCAAGGCGCACATCGCGACCACCAATGATCTGGACGCCGACAGTGCCGTGGTCATCGGCAAGCTTTACCTCGCTGCGCAGCAGATCGCCGCGGACGAGGATGTTGCCGAGCCCGGCTACCGCATGGTGATGAACTGCAATCCCGCAGCCGGACAGTCGGTCTATCATATCCACCTGCATTTGCTGGGCGGCCGTTCCATGGGGTGGCCGCCCGGCTGACGCAATGATTGCCGGACTGTCATGCAGGCAGCATTAACCCAATCATTGCAGGACTTCGAGCGTTAATTGCGGACCCGTTCCATATAGCCCGGGTGCAGGCACGAATGGCCGAAACCAGTCGTCGTCCCCGGATTCCGCTTCGTTCCATCCGGGCTGGTGTATTTTTCAACTTGATGAGGAAACCATTATGGCCACGGAATCCACGGAAAACACGGAAAAAAATAACAACTCTTAGAAATTCTTCCGTGTCCTTCCGTGGATTCCGTGGGCATAGAGAAAGACTCTCAGTCAGTTAAACTTCCAGGTATCCATTATTTTAAAGTTGACAGAAAACTCGGAGCCTGTCGGACTTGGGGGTTCGTAGCGAGGCGGATGGGAGAGTGAGAACAGATTGTCACGCTTTCAAGGCGCATAGTGGACCCTGTGCAACGGGTAATCGGGGCGATTCGGGCCGCGCTCCCACCGCCGCAGTAGAATCATCCTAAGTCCGACAGGCGCCTAGGTCAGCAGGCGCCGGTAGCTTTCCATCCTGCGTGCGCTGATCTGGCCTGCGGCAAGTGCCGCGAGTACGGCGCAGCCGGGTTCTGAGACATGCCGGCAGTCGTTGAAGCGGCATTGTCCCAGGTACGGCCGGAATTCCCGGAAACCACTGCCGAGTTCGGTGGCGCTGACTTCCCCGAGCCGGAAATCCCGCACCCCGGGAGAGTCGATCAGGCGTCCGCCGCAGGTCAGGTGATACAGCGTGGTCGCGGTCGTGGTATGCCGGCCCAGTCCCGATGCCGTTGACAGCCTGCCGACAGTTATGCCGCGGTCCGGCAGCAGTCGATTGATGAGCGAGGACTTGCCGACCCCCGATTGTCCAACGAGGATGCTGGTCCTGCCTGACAGACAGTCCGCGAATGCCTCGATGCCGGTATTGTGCAGTGCACTGGTAAACAACACGCCATAGCCAAGGGCGGTGTAATCACCAAGTTGTGCCACGATTTCGCTGCGCGCATCTGGCGTGAGCAGGTCGGACTTGTTGACGACGATCAGCGCCGCGGTGTGCGCCAGCTCCGCGGCGATGGTGTACTTGTCGAGCAGGGAAAGGTCCAGTGCCGGTTCCTGCGCCGCTTCGATTATTAGCTGGTCGAAATTCGCGACCAGCGGATGCAGTTTGTTGCCGCTGTCGGCACGATTCAGGACACTGCGCCGTGGCGCCAGTTTTTCCACGACACCTTCCTGGCTGCCGGTTTGCAGCCATTCGACTTCGTCGCCGCAGACGATCTGTTCGAGCCCGCGGCGAGCGACACAGCGGACCAGGTTGCCCGCGCTGTCCTCGATCAGCGTTTGCCTGCCGTAGTTGACGATGACCACGCCGTACCGCCGGGAACCTGTGTTGGCCCCGGGTCCTGTTGCTGTGGCTGCTTGTTGTGAAGGGGTTGGCTGCGCTGGCATGCCGCAATGAATTTATTCGGACGGGGGCAGCAGGGCGTCGATTTTGGCCGCGCAGATAAAATCGTTCTCGGACAGGCCGCCGATGGCGTGGGTGCTGTAGCGGACAAGGCAGCGGTTATAGCCGACCTCGATGTCCGGGTGGTGGTCTTCAGCGTGGGCAATCCACGCCAGGGCGTTTACGAAGGCCATGGTCTGGTAATAGTTGCCGAACCTGAAAGTACGGCTGATTTCCCCGCCGCCGGCGTCGCTGGCCCAGTCGGCATGCAGTTCGGCCAGCAGTGCCTGCACCCGGGATGAGGACAGGGGTGCGGTATCGGCGGCGACAGGCTTGTAGTATTTGCCGGTCAGGTCGCTGTCGGTCATGGCGTTACTTGAACTTGTAGTAGGTCGTGTTCAGGTAATTCACAACGTCATCGACATCCTCGTCAAACCATTTCAGTCCCTGCGACAGTTCACAGCGCTGCACCTGCTTCTTGAGTCCGGCCATGCTCGTCACGCGGCGGTCCTTGCGTTTGTAGACGGCGTCATCGTGGCAACTGGTGCAGTTTGCCGCATGCAGCTCCGCGCCGTTGCCAGCGGTGGCGGCTGTCAGCGGGACACCTGCTCCCAGCAGGCAGGTCGTGGTCAGGATCAGGAGTCGCTTGTGCATGTTCAACCTCCGGGTGATGAGAGCTCCATGTTACCGGATATGTGCGAGATGCGCACCGGTGCCGGCGGGTGGGAGTCGTGAAAGGACGAGTACAGCGGGTCGGGGGTCAGCGTGCTGGCGTTTTCGCGGTACATCTTTACCAGGGCATGGATCAGATCCGCCCCGCTGGATTGCTGCACGGCATAGGCATCGGCCTCGAACTCGTGCTTGCGTGACAGGCGTGACAGCAGCGGCTGCAGGAACAGGGTGAACACCGGCAGCACCAGCATGAACAGCAACAGTGCCATGCCGGAGGAGGCCTGGCTGACGCCGAGGCCGGTGTAGAACCAGGACTCGCCGGCCAGCCAGCCAAGCAGGGCCAGCGCGGCGAAGCTGAGGAGCATCGTCGACAGCAGACGTTTCTGGATGTGCCTGAGCCGGAAATGCCCGAGCTCGTGTGCAAGTACCGCCTCGATTTCCTGCGGTTCCAGCGATTCCAGCAGGGTGTCGAAGAAGACGATGCGCCTGTTGCTGCCGAAGCCGGTGAAATAGGCGTTGCCGTGTCCCGAGCGTTTGGAGCCGTCCATGACGAAGATGCCCTTGCTCTGGAAGCCGCATTTGTCCATCAGGGCCTGGATTCGCTGTTTCAGTGCCTCGTTTTCCAGCGGCGTGAACTTGTTGAACAGTGGCGCAATTACCGCGGGATAGGCCCAGAACATGACCAGGGTGAAGGTCATCCAGACCAGCCAGACATACAGCCACCAGAGTCCGCCAGAGGACTCCATGATCCACAGGGCCAGCGCCAGCAGGGGGCCGCCGATGATGAACAGCAGCACGGCCTGCTTGAGCAGGTCACCGATGAACACGCCGGCCGTGGAGCGGTTGAAGCCGAAGCGCTGCTCGATCACGAAGGTGTGGTAGAGCGTGAACGGCATATCCAGCAGGGTCATGATGATGATGGCGCTGAGCAGCAGGCCGGTGCCGCCGGAAACCGGGCCGACTCCGGTATTTCGCCAGGCGGTGTCCAGCAGTTCGAGACCGCCGCCCAGGGTCCAGCCCAGCAGCAGCAGGCTGTCCCAGGCCAGTGCCAGCATACCGAAGCGGGTGTTGGTGATGGTGTAGTCCGCGGCCTTCTGGTGATCCGCCAGCGGAATGCGTTCGGCAAAGGAGGCAGGGACCGCTGCGCGATGGGCGCGCACATGGGCCAGATGCCTGGCGGCAAGCCAGTAGCGCAGCAGCAGGGAACCGGCCAGTGCCGCAAGAAAAAGAAAGCTGAAGTTATTCATGGAGTAATCATGTCCGTTTGTGTGCTGGTTGCAGATTAGCCTCTGCTACAATGCGACTCAACCACAGTTTTCGGAAGGAAGATAAAGCGTATGCCGCAAGATGCCAACAACCTGGTATGGATCGACCTGGAAATGACCGGGCTGGATACGATAGCGGATTCTATCATCGAGATCGCGACCATCGTAACCGACAGCCAGCTCAACATCCTGGCGGAAGGCCCGGTGCTGGCGATCCACCAGCCGGATACGGTGCTGAATGCCATGGACGAGTGGAACACCAGCCAGCATGCCAAATCGGGCCTGACCGAGCGCGTCCGCAAGAGCACCCTTGACGCGCAGGCGGCCGAGCGCCAGACCCTCGAGTTCCTGGCGCAATACGTACCGCCCAATGCTTCCCCCATGTGCGGCAACAGCATCTGCCAGGACCGGCGTTTCCTGGCGCGCTGCATGCCGGAACTGGAACGCTATTTCCATTACCGCAATCTTGATGTCAGTACCCTCAAGGAGCTGGCAAAACGCTGGTCGCCGAACATCCTGTCCGGTTTTACCAAGGGCGGCAGCCACCTGGCACTGGACGACACCCGTGATTCCATTCGCGAACTGCAGTACTACCGGGCGCAGCTGTTTCGTACCTGATTCACTGGAAATACCCGGCTGGCATCAGATGCCCATCGCATGGACTTCTCCGTCCTCCAGAGCCGGCTCTATCCCGGACACCTTCTACGGAGACCGGATACCCGATTACTGTATATACAGCTCTTTGTCACGCATGCCACATGCGGTAACCTATCCGGTCATTCGGGTGAAGCGCCAGGCAGGCAAGCTCGGAACTTCGGTAACCCAGTCCATACAGAGTCGATGAAAAAAGCCTATTACGCACTAGACAGGCGAAGTGAAAGATGGTGGCTGCGTTTTCACCCCCTGTCAGCGGGCATCGATAAACGGATTCCTGTTGAATGGGTGTTAAAACGTGCCACCGTCTCACGCAAAAACAGCTATTGTTATTTTCGTATTCCGAAATGTGCGAATACGACGATTATAAAAACATTGGTACAGCACGATCCTGCCTTAAAAGCATCAATAGACAAATCAGCAAAGCCAAAGCGTGCTTCAAGGGGTTTATATCGCGCAATTGCCTGGTCACCCGAATCATTGGCAAAACGTTACTTTTGTTTCACCTTTGTAAGAAACCCGTATACACGAGTATTATCCGCGTATTTGGACAAGATAGCGGCAGCAGAACCGGGTAATTATTCTTATGTGGCTGCCACACTGGGTAAAACTGATATCAGCCAGGTTTCTTTCCCCGATTTTATCGCATTCCTCGAGACGGGCGGACTGTTCAGCAATGTTCACTGGGCCCCGCAAACATCAATTTTACCGATAGATACAAAATTAATAGCGTTTATTGGCAAGGTGGAAAATCTGCAATCAGACCTGACTCTATTGATCAACCGGATTCCTGGCCTGTCACCTTTCAACGCTGTCTTCACCCATGAACAGGGTCGGCGCAATTCAGATGCACTGATTTCAGAATATTACGATGATGATCTAGCATCCCGGGTATATAAACTTTACCGGGAAGATTTCAACTCGCTTGGCTATTCAGAAATATTACTTGCTGCTGCAATTCCCTGAGCAGCGGGCATTTATGCTGAGGAAGCTCTGCTTGATTTGTTATTGCGACGACTACAGGGATGTAGGAGGTAGATAATGCAGGAGCAATTATCGAGGAACAGAGTGACGAAGCAGTCTGTCATTGATTCACTGGTTACGAGATTGCTTCACTGGCGTCATCTGACATCCTCGGTAACTGCCTTCTGCATCCCTGCAGTCGTGTCCGCTCGCGGCACTTGTACATCCCTGTACATCACGCTCGCAATGACGTGATAAGTAACCGAATCAGAGGTTCCTTGATTCCAGCACCGCCAGGACCGGTAAAACGTTACATGTGATCAAGGCTGAAGTACTGGATTCATCCTGGACCTTCACTGTGCGCTTTTAAACTTCCAGCGGCAGCTCCGGGTTGTTGCCCCAGTCCGACCACGAGCCGGCATAGCCCCTGACGCGTTCGAAGCCCAGACATTGCAGGGCCAGGCAGGTGTGTGCCGAGCGGTGGTGGGTCTGGCAGTAGGCAATGACTTCCTTGTCCGGGGTGATGCCGCGTTCCGCCAGCAGGCTTTTGAGTTCGTCGGCAGGCTTCAGGCGCAGGTTGCGTCCCTGGTCCATGGCCTCGGTCCATTCGAAATTCACGGCGCCGGGTATGTGGCCGGCGCGATCGGCGAATTTCTTGAAGCCCTTGTATTCGTCAGGGCTGCGGGCGTCCAGCAGGACGCAGTCGTCGCTGTCCAGGTGTGCCATGATGTAGCTGCTGTCCGCGACGGGGGCCGGGTCGCGATGCACCTCGAAGACCCTGGCAACCGGCGTCACCGGGGCTGAGTCCAGTGGGTGTTCCTCGTTGGCCCAGGCATGCAGGCCACCGTTGAGCAGCGAAAAGCGGTTATGGCCGGCGACTTCCAGCGTCCACAGCAGGCGGGCCGCACGGCCGCCGCCCTCGTCGTCGTAGGCGACAACGTGCATCCGGGCATCGATGCCGATGGCGGAGAAGACCGCCGTGAGGCTGGCGTCGTCGGGAATCAGTCCCATGGCCGGCTTTTGCACGGTGATGATCTGTGCATAGTCCAGGTGCACCGCGCCGGGTACATGAAATCTTGCATAGGTGTCTGGCTTGGAAAGATCAACCACCAGCAGGTCATCCCGCCCCAGGTTGGCTTCGAGCTCATCCGGCTCCAGTAACAGGGGCAACTTATCCGTTGTCATAGGTTCCTCGCGGTATCAGGGTTTCAAGTAGTTCGATCCAGTGTTTCACCGGCACGTCTGCATGATTGGCCATATGCACCAGGCAACCGATGTTCGCGGTCGCAATGAGGTCCGGCTTGCCGTCCTGCAGGGCCTCCAGCTTGTTGTCGCGCAGCACGCTGGCCATGCCGGGCTGCAGGATCGAGTAGGTGCCTGCGGAGCCGCAGCAAAGGTGGCTGTTGCTGACCGGCGTCAGGACATAGCCGAGCCTTTCCAGCAAGTGCTCGACCACGCCCTTGATGCCCTGGCCGTGCTGCAGGGTGCAGGGTGAGTGAAATGCAATTTTTTGCCCGGCGTCGCTGCGCCCGAGAGCCTGCGCCGCCGCCTCGATGTCGATGATCTCGCTGAGGTCTCTGGTCAGGGCGCTGACACGGGCTGCCCTGGCGGCATAGTCAGTATCCGCGAGCAACCGACCATAGTCCTTCACCATGGGTGCGCAACCACTGGCTGTCACGATAATTGCCTCGGCGCCGTTCTTGATTGCCGGCCACCACGCATCGATGTTGTTGCACATGAAAGTGCGCGCCTCGGCGGTTGCCGACAGGTGCTGGCTGAGTGCGCCGCAGCAGCCGGCGTTCCCGGCGACCAGGGTATTGATGCCCAGGGCATCCAGCACCCGGCGCGTGGCTGCATTGATCTGAGGTGCGAGCGCCGGCTGCACGCAGCCGTCCAGCAGTAGCATTGTGCGGGAACCGGAATTCGAGGTGTTGACAGGCGCTGTCCTGTGCCTTGACGGGATACGCTGCCTGAGTGTCGCCGGCAGCAGAGGGCGCATGAATTGCCCGAGCCGCAGCAGTGGCTTGAAAACGGCCGGTCGCGGCAGCACCAGTCGCAACGCCCGGCGCAACAGGCGCTCCGGCAGCTTGCGGGGGAGACGTTTCTCGATGATTTCCCGGCCGGTGTCGAGCAGCAGGTGGTAGTCCACGCCGGACGGGCAGGTGGTTTCACAGGCGCGGCAGGTCAGGCAGCGATCCAGGTGCAGCCGGTTGCGCTCGGTGGGTGCATTGCCTTCCAGCACCTCCTTGATTTGATAGATGCGCCCGCGTGGTCCGTCCAGTTCATCGCCGGTCAGCTGGTAGGTCGGGCAGGTTGCGTTGCAGAAACCGCAGTGTACGCAGTTGCGCAGGACTTCGTCCGCAACCTGTCCGGCAACGGTGCTGAGCAGATCATCCGGTAGCGCGGTTTGCATGGCTACAGCTCCGCGTACAGACGGCCGGGGTTGAGGATGCCGGCAGGGTCGAAGCTTTGCTTTAGTCGCCGGTGCAGGGCGAGCATGCCGGCTTGCAGCGGCTGAAATACCGCGCCGCTGCGGTCGCCATGCCGGTACAGGGTGGCGTGGCCGCCTGTCGCACTGAGGGTGTCGCGTATCTGCCCGGCCGGGGAATGGCTTTTCAGCCAGCGCTGCGCGCCGCCCCAGTCGAGCAGTTGCTCGCCGTCGAGGTCGAGGCTGGCTGCGGCTGCCGGTACAGACAGGCGCCACAGGGTCGTGTCGCCCTGAAAGAAGGGCAGTTGCTGTTCGCGCAGCGCCTGCCAGAGGCCCGGACCATCCTCGCAGGTATCGCCACCAATAACCGCGGCCGCTGCCGCCACACCCTGAGAAGAACCCGAAAGTCGCAGATACAACCGGCCATCGATATGGCAGGCGGCGGACAACGGCAGGGGCTGGCACGCCCAGTGGTTGCAGCGCAGGACGGCCTGCTCCGCAGTGCAGGTCTGCTGCAGGGTGGCATCGATTTCCGGTCGTGGCAGGACCTTCAGGTGGATGTCGAGCAGCACGGCCAGGGTGCCAAGTGAACCGGTCAGCAGGCGCGACAGGTCATAGCCGGCGACATTCTTCATGACCTGGCCGCCGAATCGCAGAACTTCACCCTTGCCGTTGATGCAGCGCACACCCAGGACGAAATCGCGGGCCGCGCCGGCGTAGGGGCGCCGCGGCCCTGACAGGCCACAGGCAATGGTGCCGCCCAGTGTTGCCGTGGAACCGAAGTGCGGCGGCTCGAAGGCCAGCATCTGTCCTTCCCCAGCCAGCACTGCTTCCACTTCCGCGAGCGGTGTGCCGGCGCGTGCCGAGATGACCAGCTCCGCCGGCGTGTAGTCGATAACGCCGCTGTGTCCGCCGACATGGCAGGGTTGGCCTTTGCTGGCGCGCCCGTAAAAGGCCTTGCTGCCGCCGCCCTGGATGGCGAGCGGGGTGCCGTCTGTGGTGGCGGCCTGCAGCTGCTCGATGAGGGTCTGTTCGCAGGTCATTGGGAGTCGGTGGTTCGTGGTTTCAGAAGCGTTCCAGTTCGGGATGCGGCAGCTGGCCATGATGTACGTGCATGGCGCCGAATTCCGCGCAGCGGTGCAGGGTGGGAATCGCCTTGCCGGGATTGAGCAGGTTCTCCGGATCGAATGCATGTTTCACGGCGTGAAACTGCTGTATCTCGGCGGCGTTGAATTGAACGCACATCTGGTTGATCTTTTCCAGGCCGACGCCGTGCTCGCCGGTAATGGTGCCGCCGACCGCCACACACAGCTCCAGGATCTTTCCGCCAAGTTCCTCGGTGCGTTCCAGTTCGCCGGCCTTGTTGGCATCGTAGAGAATCAGCGGGTGCAGGTTGCCATCGCCCGCGTGAAACACGTTGCAGATCGGCAGGCCGTACTCCCCGGAGAGTTCCGCGATGCGCTTCAGTACAGTGGCCAGATGCTTGCGGGGAATAGTGCCGTCCATGCAGTAATAGTCGGGCGACAGTCGTCCCATGGCCGGGAAGGCGGCCTTCCTCCCTGCCCAGAAGCGCTGGCGCTCAGCCTCGTCGCGGGATACCTGCAGTGAGGTTGCTCCGGCATCCCGGTATACCTGACTGACACGCTCGATCTGGGTTGTGACATCTTCCTGAGAGCCATCCAGCTCGCAGAGCAGGATCGCGCTGGCATCTTCCGGGTAGCCCGTATCGATAAATCTGCGCACGGCATGTATCGCAGGCTTGTCGAGCAGTTCCAGACCGGCGGGAATGATGCCGCTGGCGATTGTCGCCGTCACGGCGGCGCCGGCGGCATCGACCGAATCAAAGGCAGCCAGCACCACCTGTGCGGCGGCCGGTTTCGGCAACAGCTTGACGGTGACCTCGACAATGATGCCCAGCAGTCCCTCGGAACCGGTCAGCAGCGCGAGCAGGTCGTAACCCGGACTGTCGAGTGCGGGGCCTCCAATCGTGAGTAGTTCACCGTCGATGGTCAGGATTTCCAGCGCCTGGATGTTGTGCGTGGTGAGGCCGTACTTGAGACAATGCACCCCGCCGGCATTTTCCGCGACGTTGCCGCCGATGGAACAGGCGATCTGTGACGAGGGATCGGGTGCGTAGTACAGGCCGTGCGGGGCTGCGGCGCCGGAGATGGCCAGATTGGTGACGCCGGGTTGTACCCGTGCAATGCGATTAGGGGTGTCTATCTCCAGGATGCGGTTGAACCTTGCCAGACTGAGCAGTACACCATTGCCAAGCGGCATGGCGCCCCCGGACAGTCCGGTTCCGGAACCGCGTGCGACGACCGGCACCTTGTGCTGTGCGCACAGGCGCAACGTGGCCTGCAATTGCTGCAGTGTTTCCGGAATAATCACGACCAGCGGCAGCTGGCGGTATGCGGACAGTGCGTCGCATTCATAGGGACGCAATTCATCCGGGTGTGACAGCACGCAGCGCGCCGGAAGCTGGTTTTGCAACAGGCGTATGAATGTTTCTTCGGGCATGAATACAGGCTTGTGTCAAGCGTTGATGTCAGATCAAGATCGGGGGATTATCGCCGATAGCGCGGGAAATAGCAGTATTCAGTCGAGAGTATTGCGGCAGTCATCCGCAGCCAGCATGTTATTATACGATGATGGATCAAACACTGAGACAATACGCGCATCACGGCATACCGCCGGTCAGTTTTGCTGGCCTGATGGAATTGTACGAGTGCAATTACATTCGCCTGCGCAACCTGGTGCCGGACAGCGACACCATACCTGACGCGGTTGTTTCACGTATTGAAGGTGTGCTCGACCTGCATCTGCGCATCACGGAGCGCTGCAAGTTTACCACCACGCTTGGCCTCACTTACTATTTCGAGGATGCCGCCGGCAGTTTTCCAGCGCCGGACATCCAGGTCCGTATCTACCATGATGCCCAGGTCGGAGAGGTCATCTCCTGCGGGCGCCGCCGTGGCATGCGGTACGCACACTACAACCGCATGCGCAACAGCTACACCCTGGCCGAAAAATGGCGCATGAACCGGTTTCTGCAGAAATGGCTGGGATATTGCCTGATGCAGAGCCATCATTTCACCCCGGAGCGGGTCATCGTCGCCGCGGAAAATCCCCTGCCTGCGGTCGAGGATTCCCTGCTTATCGTTGAATCCTGAGGGGTTTCACCCGCTCTATATCCCTATTGAGCAGTATCCCAAGACTTGCACCACCCGTTGGTCTGCCGCATACTTAGTACCTGAGCAATTTACTCGGTTATTATTCTCGGGGACAAACCGGTTCCCGTGGCTAACAGGTACACATCATGCGGCTATCAACAAAAGGGCGCTATGCAGTGACCGCCATGCTGGATCTTGCCATCCACCATGCTGAGGGTCCTGTTACGCTGGCGGATATCTCCGAGTCGCAGGGCATCTCACTGTCCTACCTCGAGCAGCTGTTTGCGCGCCTGAAGAAACAGGGCCTGGTAACCGGTATGCGCGGACCGGGCGGCGGTTACCGGCTGTCGTATCCGCCGGCAGAAATATCCATTGCACAGGTAATCAATGCAATCGGCGAGGGAATCGATGCAACCCTGTGCCAGGGTCACGAGGATTGCCAGGACGGCCAGCGCTGTCTGACGCATGAATTGTGGCAGAAGCTCGGTGCCGAGATTTATAATTTCCTCAGCGGTATTACGCTAGCCAGTTTTCTCGAACGTGACAGGGTCAGCGAGGTGGTGCGCCGTCAGCGCAATGCCGTGTCTGTCGCGACGCCCGCGCTGCACAAGACGATGGCCGGGTGATTCCCCGTTTTTCTGAAATTGATTGTCAAGGTGACAGGAATGAATCTAAGCATCCCCATCTATATGGACTATTCGGCTACCACCCCTGTAGACGAGCGTGTGGCCGAGAAAATGTGCAGCTATCTCACACGCCAGGGACAGTTCGGCAACCCGGCATCGCGCTCGCACCAGTTCGGCTGGCAGGCGGAGGAGGCCGTGCAGCAGTCCCGGATTGATGTGGCGCAACTGATCAATGCCGACCCCCGGGAAATCATCTGGACTTCGGGTGCGACAGAGTCCGACAACCTGGCCATCAAGGGTGTCGCGCATTTCTACAAGAAGAACGGCAAGCACATCATCACGCTGAAAACCGAGCACAAGGCGGTGCTGGATTCCTGCCGGCAGCTGGAGCGCGAAGGCTATGAGGTCACTTACCTCGAGCCCGAACCCAACGGCCTGCTGGACCTGGAAAAATTCGAGAACGCGCTGCGCGATGACACTATTCTTGTCAGCGTCATGCACGTCAACAACGAGATCGGCGTGATTCAGGATATCGCTGCGATAGGCGAGATCTGCCGTGCCCGCAAGATCATCTTCCATGTCGATGCCGCACAAAGTGCCGGCAAGATCGAAATCGACATGGACAAGCTCAAGGTTGACCTGATGTCGTTTTCCGCACACAAGATCTATGGTCCCAAGGGCATCGGTGCGCTCTATGTCAGGCGCAAGCCGCGGGTGCGGCTCGAGGCGCAGATGCACGGCGGCGGGCATGAGCGCGGCTTGCGTTCCGGCACCCTGCCGACCCACCAGATCGTTGGCATGGGCGAGGCATTCCGCATCGCCCGGCTGGAAATGGCCGAGGAAGAAGCGCGTATCCGCGTGTTGCGTGATCGCCTCTGGCAGGGGCTGAGTGAAATGGAAGAGGTCTATCTCAATGGCGACTTCGACCAGCGGGTGCCGGGCAACCTGAACGTAAGCTTCAACTACGTGGAAGGTGAAAGCCTGATCATGGCACTGAAGGATATGGCGGTTTCTTCCGGTTCCGCCTGCACCAGTTCCAGCCTGGAGCCCTCCTATGTGTTGCGGGCGATTGGCCGCAATGACGAGTTGGCGCACAGCTCCATCCGGTTTACCATTGGCCGTTTTACTACCAAGGAAGAGATCGACTACATCGTCGACCGTGTCAGGGAGAAGGTCGCCAAGCTGCGCGAACTGTCACCGCTCTGGGATATGTTCAAGGAAGGCATCGACCTGGACTCTGTCAAATGGGCGGCACACTAGAAGGGCGGCAGGCATGGCTATTACACTAACTACTGCAGCGGCGGAGCGCGTCAGGAATTTTCTGGAACAGCGCGGCAAGGGTGTAGGCCTGCGTCTCGGAGTGAAGACCACCGGCTGTTCCGGTATGGCCTATGTCATGGAATATGCTGACAGCGTCGAGGACGAGGATGTGGTGTTCGAGGACCAGGGTGTCAAGGTGATTATCAACCCGAAGAGCCTGGTCTACCTGGACGGCACCGAACTGGACTATACGCGCGAAGGCCTGAACGAGGGCTTCCAGTTCAACAATCCAAACGTCAAGGACCAGTGTGGCTGCGGAGAGAGTTTCAACATTTAACGCCCGTGCGGGCCACAGGTCTGCACGCAGTCAGTTTCCGCTATGACCACACATGCTTCCACAGACCATTTCGAGCGTTTCGGAATGCCAAGGTCGTTCGACATGGACCTCGGTGTCCTGGATTCCCGCTACCGCGAACTGCAGCGAACCGTCCACCCGGACCGTTTCGCCAGCGCTGGCGAGGCCGAGCGCAGCCTGTCCATGCAGCAGGCAACAGCCATCAACGAGGGCTACCAGACACTGAAGGACCCCTTGAAGCGGGGGCGCTATCTGCTGGAGCTGTCCGGTTACAATCTCGGGGACGAGCCACATACCATCCGCGATACCGCGTTTCTCATGGAGCAGATGGAATTGCGCGAGGCGCTGGGCGAGGTGCGAGGCAGTAGCGACCCGTTTGCCGCCCTGGAAACCATCATGGAGAGGATCGCCACGGACATCGTCTCCTTGCAGGCACAGCTGCGGGAAAATTTCGAGCGCGCCGGTGCGGCCGACCTGGAAGCCGCCGCGGGCGCCCTGATGAAGATGCAGTTCTTTCGGCGCCTGCAGGAAGAGGTCATGGACCTGGAAGCGGCGCTGGAGGATGAACTGGTCTGAGTTGCCGCCCGGGTGCTGGCCGGTCCCTGTGTCTGGTATGCTCCGGGGCTGCCTGAATAACCTGGTTTAGTGGGCCAATTTATACCGGATCTGTCATGGCATTACTACAAATCTCTGAACCCGGTCAGTCCACCGCGCCGCACCAGCACCGGCTGGCGGCGGGTATTGATCTGGGTACTACCAATTCACTGGTCGCCAGTGTTCGCAGCGGCACGGCAGATACCCTGCCGGATGCGCAAGGACGCCATCTGCTGCCTTCGGTCGTGCGCTACCGGGCCGGGCAGGCGCCGGTCGTGGGCGCGGATGCCCTGGCGGCTGCAGTGACCGACCCCCTGAATACCATCGCTTCGGTCAAGCGGCTCATGGGGCGCGGTATCGAGGACGTGCGGCATATCGGCACCTCGCTGCCGTATGAATTTGTTCCCGGTTCCAGCGGCATGCCGCTGTTGCATACCGCCGCAGGGAATCTCAGTCCCATCGAGGTGTCGGCGGAAATCCTGCGTGCGCTGAAGACCCGGGCGGAGGAAACCCTGGGTGGAGAACTGCAGGGCGTGGTGATTACCGTGCCGGCGTATTTCGACGATGCCCAGCGCCAGGCAACGCGGGACGCAGGACGTCTTGCCGGCCTGAATGTGATGCGCCTGCTGAATGAGCCCACGGCCGCGGCGGTTGCCTACGGCCTGGACAAGGGCTCCGAGGGCATTATCGCCATCTATGATCTGGGCGGAGGTACCTTTGACATTTCCGTGCTGCGGCTTAACCGGGGTGTTTTTGAAGTCATGTCGACGGCAGGCGATTCTGCGCTGGGCGGCGATGACATGGACCGTGCCGTGGCCGGCTGGCTGATGCAGCAGGCCGGAATCGAGGATGACGCAGGCCACGGGCAGTTGCGCCATATGCTGCAGGTGGCACGCAGCGCCAAGGAAGCACTGACCGTAGAGACAAGCACCCCCGTCTGCATCGAGCGCGACGACGGCACCCGCTGGGAAGGGTATCTGTCCCGCGAAACGCTCAACGAGCTGATTGCACCGCTGGTGGAAAAATCGCTAGTGCCCTGTCGGCGCGCGCTGCGTGATGCGGGTGTGCGTACCGCCGATATCGGGACTGTCGTCATGGTTGGCGGCTCCACGCGTGTCCCCCTGGTGCGCGAACGGGTGGCTGTATTTTTCGGTGCCGAGCCGATGGTGAATATCGATCCCGACCAGGTGGTGGCGGTCGGTGCGGCTATCCAGGCCGATATCCTGGCAGGCAACAAGCCCGATGATGAAATGCTGTTGCTGGATGTGATTCCCCTGTCGCTGGGTATCGAGACCATGGGCGGTCTCGTGGAGAAGATTATTCCGCGCAATACCACCATTCCAACGGCACGCGCGCAGGAATTCACCACATTCAAGGACGGCCAGACCGGGATGTCGCTGCACGTGGTGCAGGGCGAGCGGGAACTGGTCGAGAACTGCCGCTCGCTGGCGCGGTTCGAACTGCACGATATCCCGCCGATGGTGGCCGGTGCGGCGCGTATCCGCGTGACCTTCCAGGTGGATGCCGATGGCCTGCTGAATGTCATGGCCGAGGAAGAGACGCAGGGCGTAAAAAGCAGCATCGAGGTAAAGCCCTCGTATGGCCTGAGTGATGGCGAAATCGAGACCATGCTGCGTGATTCCATGGCGCATGCCGGGGATGACCGGGATGCACGCCGGCTGCGGGAAGAACAGGTGGAGGCCGACCGGGTACTGGAGGCGCTGCGGGCGGCGCTGGCAGCCGATGGCGACGAATTGCTGAACGCCGCGGAACGCGCGCTTATTGCAACTGCCGCGCAGGCGCTGGAGACGGCGCGCGCCGGCAATGATTACCGGGCCATCAAGGCGGCGATTGCGGCCGTTGAGCAGGCCAGCAGCGCTTATGTCGAGCGCCGCATGAACACCAGCATCAGCAAGGCCATGGCAGGGCATGCCGTGGATGAATTCAAATCACAGTGATTTCCGCAGGAATCAAGCAACGGATGAATTGACACCATGACACAGATCATCTTTCTGCCCCATGAAGAAATCTGCCCGGAAGGGGCGGTCGTGGAGGCCGAGCCGGGTACCTCCATCTGTGATGCCGCCCTGCAGCATGGCATCGAGATCGAACACGCCTGCGAAAAGTCCTGTGCCTGCACGACCTGTCACGTCTACATACGCGAGGGTGGCGAGTCGCTGAAAGAGTCCGAAGAGGACGAGGACGACCTGCTCGACAAGGCCTGGGGTCTGGAACCGGATTCCCGGTTGAGTTGCCAGGCCATGGTCTCGAACGAGGACCTGGTCATAGAGATACCCAAGTACACCATCAACATGGTGAGCGAGAGTCATTGATCTGTCCTGCCGCGACCTGCGCAGGCGTAACCGACTGGAGGAGTTTGCCGATGGCCCTGAGCTGGACTGACACACTGGATATCGTGCTCGAACTCGATGCGGCTCATCCGGATGTGGATCCCCTGCAGGTCAACTTCGTGGATCTGCGCAACTGGGTGCTGGCCCTGGATGATTTCGACGACGATCCGGAACACAGCGGCGAACGGATACTCGAGGCCATCCAGATGGCCTGGATCGAGGAGCGCCAGTAGCCGTTTCCCGTCGCTTGCCCAAGGCGGCTCCTTAATGCACGTTGCTAAGCGGTACAGCAAGCGGGCACGCGGCATCGCAGTTCCGCTGTTCCCGGGTATATCATCGGCCGCAGGCTATTGGTGTAAGCGCTGACATGGCGGACTCCTGAAGCGAAGTTATTTGTGATAAATACTTGATATTTAATTGTTATATAAAAACAATTATATGCATGTTGAACAGTGGCCGGTGGGCTGGGCCAGACCAGGCTTCAGCCATCTGACCCGGTCGCCACTTTCCAATAGCTGCTGTAAACCTGTATATTACGCGGCCTTGTTCCTGCCGGTTGGATTGCGCTGGACCACTTTTCCGGGTCATTTCACCGTGGCCGGGTTCCTTTGCTGACATTCTGAACATGAGGTAGACCATGGCTGTAAGAAATCGCCTGCATCGCAGTGAACTGGCTGTTCCCGGAAGCAATACCCGCATGCTGGAGAAGGCGCCCAAGGCCGGTGCCGACGTGGTATTCCTGGACCTTGAGGACGCCGTGGCACCTGATGACAAGGCACAGGCCCGCAAGAATGTCATCGAGGCACTGAATGACCTGGACTGGTCGAACTGCTCCGTTTCCGTCAGGATCAACGGGCTGGATACCCATTACTGCTATCGTGATATCGTCGACGTGGTCGAGCAGGCCGGTGACAAGCTCGATACCCTCCTGATCCCCAAGGTGAACACGCCCGCGGACATCCTGTTCGTCTCGACCATGCTGGAGCAGATAGAGGCGGCGAAGGGCTTCAAGCAGATCAACCTGCATATCCTGATCGAGACCGCCTTGGGCATGGCCAATATCGAATCCATCGCCCAGACATGTCCGGAACGCCTCGAGGCCATGGTGTTCGGCGTGGCCGACTATGCCGCCTCAACCCAGGCGCGCACCACCAACATGGGCGGTGCCAACCCGAATTACTACACCCTGACGCATCCGGATGAGCAGGGGCGGCGCGAGCGCCACTGGGGTGACCAGTGGCACTTTGCCGCCTCGCGCCTGGTGGTGGCCTGCCGTGCGTACGGCCTGCGCCCGATCGATGGTCCGTTTGGAGACTTCAACGACCCGGACGGTTATCTCGCCGCTGCCGGCAGCATGGCGGCCCTGGGCATGGAGGGGAAGTGGGCCATCCATCCGTCGCAGATCGAACTGGCCCACCAGGTGTTTACACCGGGTGAGAAGGAAGTCGAACGCGCGCGCCGCATCCTGGTGGCGATGGAAGAGGCCGCCCGGGAAGGTCGCGGAGCGGTGGCGCTTGACGGGCGCTTGATTGATGCCGCCTCGATTCGCCAGGCGCAGGTGCTGGTTGACAAGGCCGACCAGATCGAGCAATCCCTCGCAGGTCGTCAATAACTCTAAAGAAGCGGAGAAGCTGACGTGAATATTCATGAATATCAGACCAAGGAACTGCTGCGCGGCTATGGCGTGCCGGTTCCGGATGGCCGCGTGGCCCACAACGTGGACAATGCCGCCACGGTTGCAGAGGAACTCGGCGGCGAAAGCTGGGTAGTGAAGGCGCAGATCCATGCCGGCGGCCGCGGCAAGGGCGGCGGGGTGAAGGTCGCCTCCAGCATCGACGAGGTCAAGCAGTTCACGGACCAGATGATCGGCAGCCACCTGGTGACACCGCAGACCGGACCGGAAGGCCGGCTGGTGCAGCGGGTGCTGGTCGAACAGGCATCCAGCATTCTGAAGGAATACTACCTCGGCCTGGTCATCGACCGCGCCACGCAGCGTATCACTATCATCGCTTCGGCCTCCGGCGGCATGAACATCGAGGAGGTCGCCAGGACCCACCCCGAGCGCGTGATTCGCGAGGCCGTCGACCCGGCGGTCGGACTGATGCCGTTCCAGTGTCGCAAGATCGCTGCGCAGATCGGTCTCACCGGCAAGCAGATCAACGAAGCCACCAAGCTGATGCGGTCGCTGTACCGCTGTTTCCGCGACAAGGACGCGCTGCTGGCGGAAATCAACCCGTTGGCGGAAGTCGACGGCGGCAAGCTGATGGCGCTGGACGCCAAGATGTCATTTGACGGCAATGCCCTGTTCCGGCGTCCAGGGATCATGGAACTGCGCGACTTTGACGAGGAAGACCCGAAAGAGGTAGAGGCCACTGCCCACGGCCTGAACTACATCGCCCTCGATGGCAACGTCGGCTGCATCGTGAACGGCGCCGGGCTGGCCATGGCCACCATGGACGCCATCAGTTTCCACAACGGCAAGCCGGCCAACTTCCTCGATGTCGGTGGCGGCGCCTCACCGGAAAAAGTGGGCAACGCCTTCCGCATCGTGCTTCAGGATCCCAACGTCAAGATCATCCTGGTCAATATTTTCGCCGGCATCAACCGCTGCGACTGGATTGCCGAGGGGCTGGTGCAGGCGATGCGCGACCAGCATATCGAGGTACCGATCGTGGTGCGCCTCGCCGGGACCAACGTCGAGAAAGGCGGTCCGATCCTGGCTGCATCCGGCTTCCCGTTCATCATGGCCGACAATCTCGATGATGCCGCCACCCGGGTCATGGCTGCGCTGGGAGGTTCAGCATGAGCGTTTTCGTCCACAAGCATTCACGCGTCATTATCCAGGGCTTCACCGGCCAGCACGCAACCTTCCACGCCGAAGAGGCCATGCAGCACGGTACCACCGTGGTCGGTGGCGTCACACCCGGCAAGGGCGGCATGACCCATCTCGGCCTGCCGGTATTCGACACGGTGCACCAGGCGGTGCAGGAAACCGGCGCCGATGTCAGTGGCATTTTCGTGCCGCCGCCATTTGCAGCCGATGCCATCATGGAGGCGCTGGAAGCCGGGGTCGCGGTGGTGGTGGTAATCGCCGATGGCATCCCGGTACAGGATATGGTGCAGGTGAAACGCTACGCCGCTGACCGCAATGCCGTGATCATCGGGCCGAACACACCGGGTATCATCACCCCGGAAGCCTGCAAGGTCGGCATCATGCCGTCACATATCTACACGCCGGGCCGTATCGGCGTGGTATCGCGTTCCGGCACGCTCAACTACGAGGCCGTGCAGCAAATGTCCGCACTGGGCATGGGCCAGTCGACCTCGGTCGGCATCGGCGGCGATCCCGTGAACGGCACCGATTTCGTGACCGTGCTGCGCGCCTTCGAGGAAGACCCCGGGACGGATGCGGTTATCATGATCGGCGAGATCGGAGGGCCGCAGGAAGTCGATGCTGCACGCTGGGCGCAGGAAAACATGAGCAAGCCCATCGTCGGCTTCGTGGCCGGCGTGTCGGCCCCGCCCGGGCGGCGCATGGGACATGCGGGTGCCATTATTTCCGGTGAGGCCGATACCGCGAATGCAAAAATGGACCTGATGGAAGAACTGGGCGTGCACGTGGTGCGCAATCCCGCCCTGATCGGCGAGACGGCCAACCGGGTGTTCTCCTGATCCCCGGGCATGGGCGGCTGCGGACGTTCCCGGCGCGGTAGCCGCAGGGAAAATACCGTGCTGCCACCGGCATAGTCCCCATGCATTGGCGGCTGTGCCGGTGAGCGGTAATTTTGACGTCTGGCAGCTCGCAGGGGGTGCCCGGCGGCATTGCCTAAGGCGCTCCTTCCGCTTAAACTACCGTCTCGAAATCGATCGATAAATTACCGTTTTTTTACGAATTTCCAGTTAGTAGACAAGTTACGCACGGAGTATTGCATGGCCATAGAGAGAACCTTTTCCATTATCAAGCCCGACGCAGTCGCCAAGAACGCGATCGGCGAGATCGTCAGCCGTTTCGAGCAGAACGGACTGCGCATCATCGCCATGCGCATGCTGCATCTGACCACGGAACAGGCGGAAGGCTTCTATGCCGTGCACCGGGAACGTCCTTTCTTCAGTGACCTGGTGGCCTTCATGACCTCCGGCCCGGTGGTCGTGCAGGTGCTCGAGGGTGAAAATGCCATCAGCAAGAACCGTGAACTCATGGGCGCCACCAACCCACAGGAGGCCGCCCCCGGTACGATTCGTGCGGATTTTGCCAAGACTGTCGACGAGAATGCCGTGCACGGTTCCGATGCCCCCGAAACCGCCGCCCAGGAAATCGAGTTCTTCTTCGGTGAAGGCGGTCTGTGTCCGAGAACCCGCTAGCACGACGACGGACAGGCTGGTCATGACGGCTGCAAGCAAAATCAACCTGCTGGACCTGGATCGGGACGGCCTGGTGCAGTATTTCGCCGAGCGTGGCGAGAAGTCCTTTCGCGCCACCCAGGTGATGAAATGGATTCACGACCAGGGCGTGGCGGATTTCGCTGCGATGACCAATGTCAGCAAGGCCCTGCGGGCAAGCCTGCAGGAAGAAGCGGGAATCCGCCTGCCGGAGATCGCCGCAGACAGGCTTTCCGACGATGGTTCGCGAAAGTGGCTGTTCCGGCTGGCTGATGGCAACTGCATCGAGACGGTTTTCATCCCGGAGGCGGAGCGCGGCACCCTGTGCATTTCCTCGCAGGTTGGCTGCATACTGAACTGCAGCTTCTGTTCCACCGCACAGCAGGGCTTCAACCGCAACCTGACGACCGGGGAGATAACTGGCCAGTTGTGGCTGGCTGCCCGTGCCCTTGGCCAGACATCGCAGGGTGAACGTGTTGTTTCCAATGTCGTGCTGATGGGTATGGGCGAACCGTTGCTGAACTATGACAACGTGGTACGTGCCATCCGCATCATGCTGGATGATTTCGCCTATGGCCTTTCCAAACGGCGCGTCACCCTGAGTACCGCCGGGGTGGTGCCTGCCATCAGCCGGTTGCGGGAAGACTGCGACGTCAGTCTTGCCGTGTCGCTGCACGCGCCTGATGACCTGTTGCGCAATGAACTGGTGCCGTTGAACAAAAAATATCCGATCCAGACCCTGCTGCAGGCCTGCAAGGACTACGTTGGGGAGGGCCGCCGCCGGGTAACCTTTGAATACGTGCTGCTGGATGGCGTCAACGACAGCGATGCGCATGCACGGCGCCTGATCCGCTGCCTCGAAGGCGTGCCGGCCAAGGTCAACCTGATTCCCTTCAATCCGTTTCCGCAGACCCGTTACCGGCGCAGCACTGATGCGCGCATTGACCGCTTCTTCGAAATCCTGAACCATGCCGGTATTGTCACGATTACCCGGCGCACCCGCGGCGATGATATCGACGCGGCGTGTGGTCAACTGGCCGGGCGCTTCCAGGATCGTACCCGGCGCCGCGACCGCGGCCTGGCGGTGACACAGGTAGCCGGCGCATGAAACTTCTGCAGCATCTGTCGGTTGTTCTGCTGGTTGCGCTGTTCACGGGCTGTGCAACCATCGGCGAGGATGGCAGACCCATCGACCAGGAAAAGAAAAAGGCCGATATCGCGCATGCCAACACCATGCTGGGGATCGAGTATCTGCGCAAGGGCAACTACGAGATGTCGCGGGAGAAGCTGGACCGGGCGCTGGCCGCCGATCCTGGCAATGCCGAGGCGAATGATGCGATCGCGGTACTCTATGAACAAGTGGGCGAGCCGGATAAGGCGGAGCGGCACTACAAGAAAAGCCTGAGTTTAAACCCGGACAATCCGCGGGGACACAATAACTACGGCCAGTTCCTGTGTGCGCATGAACGCTACAAGGAGGCTGAGAAGCAATTCCTGATCGCAGCAAATGAACCGTTCTACCCGACGCCGGCCCTGGCGCTGACCAATGCCGGGCTGTGCGCCCTGCGCATCCCCGACGAGGAAATGGCCGAGAAGTATTTCCGCCAGGCGCTGGAGATGGATCCGCGGTATCCACCGGCACTGTTGCAGATGGCGACGCTGAGTTATTCGAGGAGCAACTACCTCAGCGCCCGCGCATATCTGCAGCGCTACCAGGAATCGGGCCAGGATACGCCGGAAAGTCTCTGGCTGGGAATTCGTACCGAATATGCGCTTGCTGATAACCAGGCCTGGGGTAACTATGCCCTGACCCTGAGAAACAACTTCCCGAACAGTCCACAGGCTGCCGAGTTGCAGAAATGGGAGTATGAGCGCCGGTCCGGAAAATGATGCCGTGTCCGGTCGTCCAGGCAGCGGTGAGACGGCATCGATAGGACGGCGACTGGCCCATGCCAGGGAAGCGCGCCAGCTCACGATCGAGAAGGTGGCCGACAGCCTGCATCTTGATATCAGGATGGTCGAGGCACTGGAAAGGGATGATCGGGCGGCCCTGCCGTCACCGATCTTCGTGAAAGGCTACTTGCGTGGCTACGCGGGCCTGGTCGGACTGCCGGCGGAAGAACTGGTCAGCGAGTACACGGCCCTGGCCGGTGAGCCGCCGCCGCTGACGGTGGTGAGCATCAAGCAGAAGGTTCCGTTTTTCCAGTTGCCCTCAACGCGTTTGCTGCGGAAAATCATTCTGCTCCTGCTGGCTGCCATCCTGGTCTGGCTGGCCTATCCCTTCGTCGAACAACTCATCGTCAGTCGCGGCTTGCCGGAGGACGAACCGCAGCCGGGGCGCCTGGAACTGCCGCCGGTCAACAATGACACAGGTTCCGCGGCAAGCGTCGAAACCGAATAACTCGACGCGGGCAGCGGGCCGCAAGACACGGACAACGGGCGCTGCGCGCCATGACAACCCCCGGACAAGCACGGCATACAACAGTTATGGCGAAGACGATCCAGGCCGTTCGCGGCATGAACGACATTCTCCCTGCAGAGACCGCTGCCTGGCAGCACCTCGAGGAGGCCTTGCGCAGTGTCGTGCATACCTACGGTTATCATGAGATCCGGATGCCCTTGCTGGAGAAGACGGAGCTGTTCAGACGTTCCATCGGTGAGGTCACCGATATCGTTGAAAAGGAAATGTATACCTTCGACGATCGCAACGGCGACAGCCTGACGCTGCGGCCCGAGGGGACCGCCAGCTGCGTGCGTGCCTGCATGGAACACGGTCTGCTGCATAACCAGGTGCAGCGGCTCTGGTACGCGGGTCCCATGTTCCGGCATGAACGTCCGCAGAAAGGGCGTTACCGCCAGTTTCACCAGGTCGGTGTCGAGGCCTTCGGCATGGCTGGACCGGATATCGACGCGGAGATGATCTTCATGACCGCGCGTATCTGGGAGCGTCTGGGCCTGACCGGAGCGGTGCTGCAGCTCAACTCGCTGGGGACGCTGCAGGCGCGGGCAGCCTACCGGGATGCGCTGGTCGATTACCTGCTGACGCATGCCGACGCCCTGGATGCAGACAGCCGGCGGCGGCTCGACAGCAATCCGCTGCGCATCCTGGACAGCAAGAACCCGGATATGCAGGCGCTGCTCGCGGCTGCCCCCAGCCTCACGGAATACCTGGACACTGAATCCCGCGAGCATTTCGTCGCACTCTGCGCACTGCTGGATGCAGCCGGGGTTCGTTATGAACTTAACCCGCGGCTGGTGCGCGGTCTGGATTATTATTCGAAAACCGTGTTCGAGTGGGTTACCGATCAACTCGGTGCGCAGGGTACAATCTGCGCCGGCGGCCGCTATGACGGACTGGTGGAGTACCTCGGCGGCAGACCGGTACCGGCCGTGGGGTTCGCAGTGGGACTTGAACGGCTGCTGGGTTTGCTGGCCGCCGGCGGTATCGAACTGCCCGAGAATGTTCCACACGTCTACCTGGTGCTCGACGGCGAGCAGGGTTCGCGGCGCGGCATGGTGTTCGCCGAGGAACTGCGCGCTGCGCTGCCGGGCCTGCGGCTGCAGGCGAATTGTGGCGGCGGCAGTTTCAAGAGCCAGTTCAAGCGGGCAGACCGGAGCGGGGCGAGCTTTGCACTGGTGATCGGTGACGACGAAGCGGTGCAGCAACAGGTCGTTTTCAAGCCGCTGCGCAGCGCTGCTGCCCAGGAGACAGTGTTGCAACAGGAAATCGCCGGTATTCTCGGTGAACGGCTGCGCCTCGCGGTCGTGACCTGAATGCAGGTCTGGATACGCGCACCTAACATTTAGAGACAGGAGTTGTTGATGGATACGCTTATAACTGAAGAACAGCAGCTTGCCGCCATCAAGCAATGGTGGAAAGAGAACGGCAGTTCCATTGTGACGGGAGTCGTGCTTGGCCTGGCCGTGTTGTTCGGTGGCAAGGCCTGGTTCGCCTACCAGGAACGCAATGCACAGAATGCCTCGAACGTCTATGCTGCCATGATGCGTGCGCTGCAGGCGGGCGATGCCCTGAATACAGGGGAAAAGGCCGGTCTATTGCTAGCTGATTACGGCAGCACACCCTATGCGGCGCTCGGGGCACTGGCACTGGCCCGCATCAGGCTGGAGGACGGCGAAACGGGTGCGGCCCGCGGCCAGTTGCAATGGGTGATCGATAACAGCGACAGCGGGATCTTCCGCGATATCGCCCGTTTGCGCCTGGCACGCGTACTGATTGCCGACGGGGAACTGGATGCTGCAGTGACCGTGGTTGATCAGGCGGAGTCTGGCGATGCCTTCGGCGCCCTGTTCACCGAGGTGCGGGGTGACATCCAGCGCGCCCGCGGCGACCTGGCTGCGGCGAGCGATGCCTACCGGCAGGCGCTGGCCGCCATGAGCCCGGGTTCACAGGAGCGGGAATTGCTGCAGCTCAAGTACGCCGATGCGCTCGCGGCAGCTTCCTCCGCGGCGGAGGCCGCAGAGTGAAACGTACCCTGGCGGTTCTGCTGCTGGTACTGGTTTTGCCCGGCTGTTCCTGGGTTACGGGGATTCTCGGCGGCGAGGACAATGCCGAGCCCCCCGTCCCCCTGGCAAAGCTGGAAGACCCGCTGCCGCTCAGGAGGCTGTGGAGCAAGGGCATCGGTGTCGGCTATGAAAAACAGTTTCTCAAGCTGGTGCCTGCCACTGCGGGCGGTCAGATATTCATTGCCGACCGCAAGGGACGAGTCCTGGCGCTGGATGCGCTGACGGGCAAGAAAAACTGGGAGGTAACGACGGAGGTTCCCGTGTCCGCGGGACCGGGTGCCGGCGAGGGGCTGGTGCTGCTGGGCACCAGCAATGCCGAGGTGCTGGCACTGGATGCCGCAGATGGCAGTAAACGCTGGTCAGCAGCCGTCAGCAGCGAGGTGCTCTCGGTGCCACAAATCGACCTGGGTCGCGTCATTGTGCAGACGGTCGACGGAAACATCACGGCCCTGGATGCGGATAGCGGTGCGCAGTTCTGGATCTATGACCGCTCGGTGCCGGTCCTGACCCTGCGCGGCACCAGCACGCCGGCCGTCGAGCATGGTCTTGTGGTGGCGGGGTTTGCGAACGGCAAACTGGTGGCCCTGAGTGCCGACAAGGGATTCGTGGGTTGGGAGACCAATATCGCGATCCCGCAGGGACGCTCGGAACTGGACCGCATCGTTGATATCGACGGTGACCCGATCATCGTCGGCACGGCGGTGTACGTGACCACCTACCAGGGGCGCATTGCCGTCATCGACCTGCAGAGCGGGAATCCCGGCTGGAAGCGTGACATGTCATCGTATGTCGGCCTGGGTGTCGACTTTTCCCAGGTCTATGTGACCGATGCCCAGAGCCATGTCTGGGCACTGTCCCGCAGTACCGGGGCAACGGTGTGGCGGACAGAGGATCTGGCCAACCGGCGTCTGACCGCGCCAGTGCCATACAATGACTATATCGCGGTCGGAGACTACGCGGGTTATGTTCACCTGCTGTCACGCTATGATGGCCGCATCGTCGCTCGGACCAGGGTCGACAGTGACGCCATCCGCGCACGGCCGCTGGTGGTTGGCGACATCCTCTATGTCTACAGCACCGACGGAAAGCTCGCCGCCTATACCCTGTCGGAAGAATAGCCGCGTCAGGGATGACCACAGGGTCACGGTTTATTACCTGCCGGCGCCTGCACTGAACAACGAGCATAAACCATGATACCGGTCATCGCCCTGGTGGGCCGCCCCAACGTCGGCAAGTCAACCTTGTTCAATCGCCTCACCCGCACACGCGACGCGCTGGTCGCCGCTGTGCCGGGGCTGACGCGCGATCGCAAATACGGTGACGGCAGGGTGGGCGACCGGCCGTTTATCGTGATTGATACCGGCGGTCTGAGCGGTGAAGCCGAAGACCTGGATGGCCTGATGGCGCAACAGGCCTGGCAGGCGATCAATGAGGCTGACCAGGTGTTCTTCCTGGTCGACGGGCGTGCCGGCCTGACGGCTAGCGACGAGATGGTGGCCACGGCGTTGCGCCGCACCGGGAAGTCCGCTGTGCTGGTAGTCAACAAAACCGACGGTGTAGATATCGATACCGCGCTGGCGGAATTCCACGCCCTGGGGCTCGGCGAGCCGGTACCGATTTCTGCTGCGCACGGACGCGGTATCACGGCACTCATGGAGCGCGCCCAGGAACACCTGCCGGCCGCAACCGCTGTTGATGCCGGCGACGAAACCGACAGCGGGCGGATTCGCGTGGCCGTCGCCGGGCGTCCCAACGTCGGCAAGTCCACCCTGATCAACCGCATGCTGGGCGAGGAGCGGGTGCTGGTGTTCGACCAGCCGGGCACTACCCGGGACAGTATCTTCATCCCCTTCGAACGCGACGGGGTCGACTACACACTGATCGACACGGCGGGTGTGCGGCGCCGTGCGCGAGTGCATGAGACGATCGAGAAGTTCAGCGTCATCAAGACGCTGCAGGCCATCGATGCCGCGCATGTCGTGGTCCTGGTGCTGGATGCTCACCAGGGGGTGGGCGACCAGGATGCCAGCCTGGCCGGGTATATCGCGGAGAAGGGGCGGGCACTGGTGGTTGCGGTGAACAAGTGGGACGGCCTGCAGGCGCATGAGCGCAGCAACCTGGTTGCGCAACTGGAGCGCAAGCTGCCGTTTCTGGGCTTCGCGACCACCTGTTTTATTTCGGCCCGCCACGGGACCGGCGTCGGTGACCTGTTCCCGGAAATCAACCATGCCTATGCCGCTGCCACGCGGGAACTGTCGACACCCGAACTGACCTCGATTCTTGAGCAGGCGGTCCAGGCGCACCAGCCACCGCTGGTCCGGGGGCGGCGCATCAAGTTGCGATATGCCCACCAGGGCGGGCGGAATCCACCGATTATCGTGATACACGGCAACCAGACCGAACGCCTCCCCGACAGCTACAAACGCTACCTGGTCAATGCCTTTCGCGAGGCCTTGCGGCTGTCCGGAACCCCGATCCGCCTCGAGTTCAGGACCGGCAGCAATCCCTTCCAGGGTCGCAGAAACAAGCTGACCCCGCGCCAGGAAAAACGCCGTACGCGGCTGGTTCGGCATGTCAGGAAAGGACGCTGAAGTTCTCTGGACAACCCCTGGAGTGAACCAGGCCCCCACGCTTTGGTGGGGCTTGAGCGAATAGTCTCCTTATTTCTTGACTGCAGCCGGGGCAAGCGGGGTGTTCGCCTCTTTCGGGTCCAGATAACCCGCCAGGGCCTTGAACCCGCCCTTGAGAACAAAAACATTCTCGAAGCCGATATGGCGAAGTGCGGTTCCAGCCGCAGTTGCCCTGGTGCCAGACATGCACACTACGACCACGGTCCTGTCAGTCGGGATGCGGGACAGGTTGGCTTCTGTGAAAAAATCATCGACGGGATTCACCTATGTACCCGGCAATGTCACACTTTAGATGCCGGTCTCTGCGGGGGTTCGGACATCCAGTGCCACGAGAGGTTCTTTTGCTTTCACCTTGTTTAAAAAAGCATCCGGCATCATCAGATGCATGGCCTTGCCTGCCGCAGCACCTTTTACCGGTGTGAATAACATCGCATGGCTTTCCGCCATTGCCGTGCCTTATGACCATGCAGGATCGGCAAAATATACGGAAACCGCCAGCAAGGTAATTGTGATCAGACGTGTCAACATCTCGCACCTCCTTTTCATGGGATTACGGTTAAACTGCTCGGTCCGGGATTGTCCCGATAAAACAATGTCACATAACCGTGACGAAATGTATTGAGGATAATCAAAGGTATTGTTTGTAAGGTTGCGACATGGTGCCGCGCAGTCAAAAATACGGCAGCACCGGTTGAAGACCTGAAGGTCGTCTTTCGGTATGCGCCGTGCCAAGGCGGCAAATGCAGGGCATCTGCGAACCTGCTCTGCAGTGGCAGGTTAATGCTGAATGAGGTCGTTCGGTTACAGGGTGTTTTCAGTTCATGCTGCGGCTTGCTGCTTCAGCGAGACTCCCAGTACTTCAGACTCAGCGGCGGGACGTAGGGCCCCAGCCGTTCGCGTACCCAGCAGTCGCCCGTGGCGGCCCGCTCCGCGGGGGTGGTAAAGCGATAATGATAGAGCGTGCCCCGCACCCACTCGGGTGGCTGGCCGGGGAAAGGATCAGCGGCTAGCAGCTCCACCACCGGTGGAGCACCTTTCAGAAGTGCGTACAGCAGGTCGCCAAACCACGGGTTGCGGTAGGGTGATTCGCTGGCGGCGAACCACATTGTCCAGTCAAGGCGCGGATGGTGCGGGATGCTCCAGCGCAGACAGCGGTGCACGTCACCCGGTTTGTAGCGGAACTCGTAAGCCTCCCAGTGTTCGCCATCCAGCGATCCCTCGACGACGATCTCGTGCCGCACGGTGTTGATCTTTCCGAAAAAGCCGTAGAAATTGGTGACGCCGAGACGCGACGTCGTTGCCACCACGCTGGCCAGCGGTTCGGGCAAGTCCCGCTGTTCGACGCGCTGCCAGACGACGGCAAGGTTGACCACCACCACGACAATTGCCAGCATGGCCGCGGCGGAAGTCGCCAGCCTGCCCGGTACGGGCAGGCGGTAGCGCAAATGAGCGTTAAGCCGCGATGGCAGCAGCCTGGCAAGCGCCAGGTCGTCGAGCAGGAACAGGCACAGGAAGATCGTGAGCAGGTTCAGAAAATAGTAGTTGCCGGTCAGGGTGATGGCGATCTGCAGAACGAGGAAACCCCATGCCGCAACAAAGCGCAGGCGCCGCGGCATGAAGATCAGCCAGGGCAGCAACAGTTCTATCCCGAACATCGACAGCACCGAGAGTTGCTGGAACCATTCCGGTAACTGGTGCGCGTACCAGGCCAGCGGCGTCGGCAGGGGCTGTGTTTCGTAATGGAAGTCAAGTGCCGTGAGTTGCGCCCAGCTCGGATCGTGCGAGAGCAGCTTCACCATGCCGGAAAGCAGCATGAAACGGAACAGCAGCCAGCGAAACAGCCAGATGATGATGCGCGAACCTGCCGTGAGGAAGATCGCGAACAGTCCCACTTCGAGTATCAGGGCATCGGGCTGGATGTTGCCAAAGACGGGCATCGCGAGCCACAGTGACAGATGCAACATGAACGCCAGCGCCAGCATGTACCGTGTAAGCACGTTCACTGCCACCAGACCGGATGCAGCGGCACCAACGACGCATGCCGACAGCAGCGCCGTGTCGGAGCTGTTGATCCAGAACAGCGTAGGCGAAAACCAGTAGCGCCAGGGGCCATCCTCTGCCACCAGTGTGGCCAGTTTATCCGACAGCGGCAGGATGCCGTCTGCGCCCACCAGCCCCGTTATCTGGGTGCCGATCGATACGAACGCCGCGAGGAATGTCAGACCCAGCAGGCGCAGGAACAGCCAACTCACGAGGTGGAATGTCGGTGGGTGGCGCTCCGTACCCCACAGCAGGCGCGACCACCGATAGGCCGCCTCGCGGTGATGTGCGATCAGGGTATAGGCGGCTTCCGCCAGTCCTGCAAAACCCGGCAGGCGGCGATATAACCACAGGCCTGCACCCCTTCCGGGTGCCCTGGCCAGTACCCTGAATGCCGCGTTGGCCCCGCTGTAATGCGCCCCTTCCGGTTCGAAGAGCTGAATCGCGCGGGCAAATTCCTCGACCGGCACGCCGGGATGATCGGCGGCGATTTCCTGGTACGGCGCGTAGCGTACGCGTGCACCCGTGAGGCGCTTCCAGTAGCGCACCCAGTAGGCACAAAAGCTGCAGTCGCCGTCATAGGCGAGCAGCGGGAGGCGGGAGGTGGTGTCGTTCATTAACCTGGAAGCGTTAATCCGGTCTGGATGCCATTAAATAATGAATGGCGGGCAAGAGACCGCAGTTGCAAGGGCCTTCCA
>Ga0210064_1000084_pt1 | contig 41977 bp, 37 predicted proteins | sample Muzzi_CordC_D2_FD_185531 | JGI IMG/M metagenome (GOLD analysis project Ga0210064, IMG submission 185531) | Wetland microbial communities from San Francisco Bay, California, USA, that impact long-term carbon sequestration - Muzzi_CordC_D2 (SPAdes) | ecosystem: Environmental > Aquatic > Marine >... | reverse complement strand
TAGTGGCCTTGCGCATAGTCCACACCATAGTCGCGCAACAGTTCCAGTGTAGCGGAATTTTCCACATATTCCGCAATTGTCTGTTTGCCCAGCGCATGGGCGACCTGGTTCATGGATTTCACCATGGCCTGGTCGATCAGGCTGTCGGCCATGCCCTGAACAAAGCTGCCGTCGATCTTGATCTTGTCGACCGGAAGGTGTTTCAGATAGGCAAACGACGAGAAGCCGGCACCAAAATCATCCAGCGCAAACTGGCAGCCCATGGCGTTGAGTGCGGAGATGAATTTCTCGGCTTCCGAAAGTTTGGCAATGGCTGCCGTTTCCGTGATTTCAAAGCACACGCATGACGGCTCGATATTCGAGTTATCCAGCAGTTCCTGAATCATCGGCAGCAGGGCAGTGTCTTCGAACGCTTTGCCTGACAGGTTAATGGAGAAACGCACCGTTTCACCGTTCTGGTGCAGGCGTGACAGCTGCGTGAGTGCACGGCGTACGATCCAGCGGTCTACGCTGTGGATGAGGCCAAAACGCTCGGCTGCAGGCATGAAACCGCCGGGCAGGATAACCTCACCGTCATCACACACCATGCGAACCAGCACTTCGTAATCCTGAACCTGATCGTCGTTGAGCGCCATGATGGGCTGGTAGACCAGCTGAAACTTGTCATGCTCCAGCATTTCACGAACCCGTGAGGCCCAACCCATATCTTCGGCCATACCCGCTTTATTGCGGTCGGACGGATCATAAAGGCTGATGCGGTTACGCCCCTGGGCCTTGGCGAGGTTGCAGGCGATGTCAGCGTGTGACAGCGCCGCTTCGGCGGTTTCAACCAGCGGATCGATAATGGCTGCGCCGATACTGCTGGTGACATTGAAACTCTTGCCGTCCTGCAGGAATCTGTAATCTTCGAATAACTGACGGAAGTGTTCGGCTGTCGACATGACGTCGGCGGGTCTGATGTTGTAGAGCAGCAAGGTGAATTCGTCGCCGCCAAAGCGCGCCAGCAGGTCGCCTTCACGGACATGACTCAGTAACAGCTGGGTGATTTCGATGAGCAGCGTGTCACCGGCGGCGTGGCCGAGTGTGTCGTTGATGTATTTGAACTGGTCGAGGTCGATGTAAAACAGTGCACAGGTGCCGTCCGGGTTGCGGGATACCCGCGCCACGGTACGTTCCAGCTCTTCCTGGAAGTAATGGCGGTTGAACAGTTTGGTCAGCGCATCGTGTTCGGCCTGGTAGCTCAGCTGCTGGTGGAATTCCTTCTGATCGGTGATGTCATGCGCCGTACCGCTGACTTGCAGAATTTTGCCTTGCGCATCCCGGTGTGTTTTGGCATTAAAGCTCAACTGGCGGCGGTTGCCATGACCGTCCAGGTGCACGGTTTCATACTGGTACAGGTCTTTACCGGCCAGCAGTTCGCTGAAAGCTTTCTGGTCGCTTTGCCGGTTTTCAGGGGCGCAGAACTCGGCAATGGAACGCCCCACCATGTCTTCGGGTTCTACGCCGTAAATGGTTCGTGACGATGCATTGAGATAGCTCCAGCGGCCTTCCGGATCAACACTCCATACCAGGTCGTGTGCAGTTTCGACCAGTGCTCGGTAGCGGGCTTCGGCAGCAAGCAGTTCGTTTTCGGCATGTTTGCGTTGACTGATGTCTGCAACCAGGCAGGTAAACATGCGTTTTCCGCTGATTTCCATTGCAGAAATGTGCAGCGAAATCTGGATTTTCGTACCGTTACGATGCAGGCCATCGACTTCACGTTCTTCATCGTGCGCATCAATGGTTTGCTTTACCTCAAATACGCCCGGCAGCAGTGAGGCCAGGTGATGGCCACGGATCTCCTGGGCAATGTGGCCGAACAGGCGTTCGGCAGCCTGGTTGAAGGTGTCGATCAAGCCTTTTTCATCGACCACGATAATGCCTTCAGCTGCGGTATCGACAATGGTTCGCATATGGGTTTCCTGGTCACCGAGGCGCTGGAACACCTTGCCGAGAGTCTGCGTCAGGTAACCGATTTCGTCAGTCGATGCCGGCTTCAAGCGGGCGAGGTCTTCGTGAGTTGAGGCGCCACTGCGCGTGAACAGATCCTGAAACGGGCCCAGCGCCTGTTGCATGCTGCGTATCGCCAGCAGGCTGATGGTGGCGGAGAGGAGAGCCAGCGAAATCCAGAGGGTCAGATAGCCCGCATCCAGCGCGCCGGTACGCAGCCAGTGATAGTCAACCAGCAGAGCGTAGGCCAGTAAGGGAACCAGGCCGGTCAGCAACAGGATTCTGGATTTAAGACTGACATGAATACGATCCAGGCTCAGGTGTCCTACCAGCTTGCCGAGCTGGTGCAGGCCGAACAGATAGGCCGGCATGCCGATCAGCGCGGTTGATACCGCTTGCAGTAACAGAAAGTGCAAGAAAGCAAAGCCGTTACTGACGGAGATGCCGCCGTCCAGGGTCCAGAAAACCAGTAACGGGCTGATCACCACGTGCAGCGCCATCAAACCCCAGAAGTCCCGACTGAAACGTTGTATCTGGCGGTGCAGCTGAGTGGGGGCATTGCCACCTTCGGGGTTCTGCAGCGCCCAGGTCGTCAACGGGGTGATCAGACGCTGTAACTGAAACAGCGAGAAGAAAACCAGGACGATGGAAAATGCCGGCAGAATGCCACCGGCGAGTACCTGTTGCAGTTGCCAGAGGCTGACAGCGCCGAATAAAACGGCAGCACCGAAACCCGCCAGCGGCGTCAGCAAAAACCCCAAGAACAGTAGAATCGAAAAGCGGGCGCCGATGCGCTCCGGTGTTTCCAGCATATTGTCCCTCAGGGAAAACGGTTACAAGCCTCTCGGCCCTATGCTGGGGACAATCCTCTTGTCCCCAAAAAGCCTTTATTCTCTATGGCGCTACAGCTTACTTTGTATTAACTTGGCGAGCATAATGGCATAACGTGTCAAAGTTGCAAGAATAATTTTATGTGGGTCGCGGGGTTGTGAAAAACGTACAATGTCACGTTTTGATCACAGGCACCTTTCAGGGGGCGCTATGAAAAGAAGACACTTTTTGCGGCGACTGGGCAGCGGGGCACTGGTCGCGGGTTCAGCGCTAGCCGCAGGCTGCAAGCAGGAAAATCCGGCCGAACGGAACAGCGCTGCGGTGACGGCGAAATTCGAGCCGTTGAAATGGAAGATGGTTACGACCTGGCCGAAGAATTTTCCAGGCCTTGGCACCGGCGCTAATTTCCTGGCGGAGCGGATTACACAGATGAGTGGTGGCCGCATCCAGGTCAAGGTGTATGGGGCCAAGGAACTGGTACCCGCCTTCGAAGTGTTCAGTGCCGTTTCGCAGGGAACGGCTGAACTGGGGCACGGTTCTGCTTATTACTGGAAAGGTAAATCAGAAGCCGCGCAGTTTTTTTCAGCCGTGCCGTTTGGTTTGACAGCCGATGAAATGAACGCCTGGCTGTATCATGGCGGGGGTATGGAGCTGTGGCAGGAAATTTACCAGCCGTTTGGACTGGTGCCCATGGCAGCGGGCAATACCGGTGTGCAGATGGCCGGCTGGTTCAACAAAGAGATCAATTCGGTGGAGGATCTGCAGGGTTTGAAGATGCGTATTCCCGGACTGGGTGGGGAAGTCCTGTCACGTGCCGGTGGCACGCCGGTAAGCCTGCCGGGTGGCGAGCTGTTTACCTCCCTGCAATCCGGAGCCATTGATGCCACCGAATGGGTGGGGCCTTATAACGATCTGGCGTTCGGCTTTTACAAGGCTGCCAGGTACTACTATTATCCGGGATGGCACGAGCCGGGCACCACCCTGGAATGCATGGTGAACAAGGCGGCGTTTGACACCCTGCCCGACGACTTGCAGGCCATTGTGCTCAGTGCAGCCCGTGTCGCTAACCAGGATATGCTCACCGAGTACATCGCACGTAATAACCAGGCGTTGCGGACACTGGTTGATGAGCATCACGTGGATGTTCGTAAACTGCCCGACAGCGTGCTCGACCGACTACGCGAACTGTCCGACCAGGTGGTCGCCGAAATCGCCGCAAAAGATGCGCTGTCACAACGCGTCCATGCGTCGTTCAAGGCGTTCCGCGACCAGGTGGTTCAGTGGAGCGACATTTCGGCGCGCGCTTATCTCAACGCCAGGGGTGCCGCTTAACCGCCGTAGACAAGCGTGGGTAACCAGGTTGCCAGTGCCGGCCACAAGGCCAGCAGACCGAGCATGGCAAGCTGAATACCGATGAAGGGCATGACGCCACGATAGATATCGCCGGTGGTGATGCTCTGCGGCGCGACCCCGCGCAGATAGAACAGGGCAAAGCCAAACGGTGGTGTCAGGAAAGATGTCTGCAGATTGATGGCGATCATAATGCCCAGCCATACCGGGTCCAGCCCCATACCCAGTAGTACCGGGCCGACAATGGGAACGACCACAAAGGTGATCTCGATAAAATCCAGCACAAAGCCCAGAAAAAACATGACCAGCATCACCACCAGCATGGCGCCGATGACACCACCCGGCAGCTGTATCAGCAATTCCTCAACCAGTTCGTCACCACCAAGGCCACGAAATACGAGTGAAAAGACAGAAGCGCCAATGAGAATCAGAAACACCATGCTGGATACTTCCATGGTGCTGCGCACAACACTACGCACGATGTTCAGATTGAATTGATGTCTGCTTGCCGCCAGCAGCATGGCGCCTACGGCACCGACAGAGGCGGCTTCGGTAGGTGTGGCTAGACCGGCCAGAATGGAACCCAGTACCGCAAGAATCAGCAGCAACGGCGGTAACAGGGCCTGCAAGGAGCGTAAGCCGCCCACGGCGTCGGCTTCCGGCGATTGGTGGACCGGCATGGCCTGCGGCCGCATTATTGATACTGCAACCAGGTAAGCAAGGTACAGTAGGACCAGCAACAGTCCGGGTATCAGAGCGCCTGCAAACAGGTCGCCGACCGAGACCGTCCTGGGGGAAAAAATGCCCTGCTCGAGCTGTGCCTGCTGATAGGCGGCCGACAAAACGTCGCCCAGCAGTACAAGCACAATCGACGGTGGGATGATCTGGCCGAGAGTGCCGGATGCGCAGATGGTCCCGGTTGCGATTTTCGGGTCATAACCGCGCCGTAACATGGTGGGGAGGGATAACAGCCCCATGGTGACGACAGTAGCGCCGACGATGCCGGTGCTGGCGGCCAGCAGCATGCCCACCAGTGTCACCGATATACCCAGACCGCCGCGTAAACGCCCGAACAGGGCGGCCATGGTCTCCAGCAGGTTCTCTGCCACACGTGAGCGTTCCAGCATGACGCCCATGAATACAAACAGTGGCACTGCCACCAGGGTCTGATTGGTCATAATGCCAAACAGGCGGTTGGGCAGTGCTTGCAGAAAGGCAAAATCAAAGATGCCCAGCCATTGGCCGGCAAAGGCGAAGCCAAGCGCTGTACCCGCCAGGCTGAAAGCCACTGGATAACCGGCGAGCAATACGATGAACACTGTGGCAAACATCAACAGGGACATTCCGGCGTTCATCAGTTGTCGCTCTTGTCAGAGGCCAGGGTACTCAGGCTGGAGAGCGCCTGACTGATGCCCTGCAGAATGAGCAGCAGAATGGCAACGGGGATGAGTGTTTTCAGAAGGTAGACATAAGGCAGCCCCCCTGACTCCTGGGAACCTTCGTGTATAGACCAGGCGATGCTGACATAGTCCCAGCTGGCCCACAGTAAAAAACTGCACACAGGCAGTAGCAGTAACAGCGAGCCCAGCAGGTCGACCAGGGCCTTTTGTTTTGCACTAAAACCGCGGTAGAAAATGTCCACACGAACGTGGCCGTCTATTTTAAGGGTGTAGGCGGCACCCAACAGGAACAGGCTGGCGTGCAGATAGAGGATGGATTCCTGCATGGCAATCCAGCCGAGCTGAAACAGATAGCGAAGCATGACAATGGAAAAGGTCAGCAGCACCAGGGCGAGCGCCATCCAGGCTGCCGCATTGCCTACCAGCTCAGAAATTCTGTCAATACGCAGGGACAGGGATTTGAGGGCGGATTCTGACATGGCTGCGGATTATAACCGCTCGTGGGTCAACGGCATCATATGGGGGCCGATTCTACAGGCTCAGTCACAAACCGGGGGAGTCCGGGTCTACAAAACCAACGTAATCGGTATTACCAGCGGAACAGTACCCAGCGGGGAATCATGATGTCGGGCTCAAGATCGCTGGCGCCGAGGCGGGACTCCATCGTACCATCACCATCGTTGTCCAGCAGAAAGTAGGGCGGCGCATTCTTCGGGGTAACCTTGATCATATAGAGTTGTCCGTTGACGCGGTACTCCTCAATGGTCTTGTCCTCACGCTGGATGATAACCACCTCGGGTTCGATTTCTTCCTGTCCCCGCTGATCGCTGGGAGCGGACGGTGGTGGCGGGATATCGGCCGGCTTCTCCGCAAGCGCCGTATGTGCGGCGAATAAGCACAAGCCGGGTAATAAAAATCGTTTCATAATCATATTCATTCTCTTGAGACCACGGTATCTGACAGCGAGTTCACAAATTCATCAGGCTTTCCTGTTGAATGATACCATCGCCTTCTGACTAAACCGAGACGTACAGCATGGCAAGCAAACCCAACAGCCCTTTTATTCTGGTCGATGGCTCTTCCTACCTGTTCCGCGCCTTTCACGCTCTGCCTGAATTGAGTAATTCACAAGGCCTGCAGACCGGTGCGATATATGGCGTTTTAAACATGTTACGCAAGCTTATCGATACCTACCAGCCAGAGTACATGGCGGTTGTCTTTGATGCTAAAGGTAAAACTTTCCGTGATGATCTGTATCCGGAATACAAGGCGCACCGCCCGCCGATGCCTGATGAGTTGTCTTCACAAGTGGCGCCTTTGCTGGAACTGGTGCGTGCCGCGGGTTTGCCGATGCTTCAGGTGCCGGGCGTTGAAGCGGATGATGTCATTGGAACCCTGGCCGGGCAGGCAACAGAGGCGGGTTGGCAAACGGTGATTTCAACCGGTGACAAGGATCTTGCCCAGCTGGTTAACGAACAGGTTTCCCTGATCAATACCATGAACGACAGCTGCTTGGATGAACAGGGGGTGATGGACAAGTTTGGCGTTGAACCCGGACAGATCATAGATTACCTGAGCCTTGTCGGGGATAGCTCGGATAACATTCCCGGCATACCCAAGGTCGGGCCCAAGACGGCTGCCAGGTGGCTGAGCCAGTATGGTTCGCTGGATGTGTTAGTGGCCCATGCCGGTGAGGTGAAAGGAAAGGTCGGGGAAAATCTGCGCGTCTGTCTGGATCAGTTGCCCTTGTCAAAAGAGCTTGTAACCATTCGCTGTGATCTTGATCTGGGGCTTGAGCTGCGCGATCTTTCAGTCAAGCCACCCGAGGTCGAGTTACAGCGTGACTGGTTCGAACGCCTTGAGTTCAAAGCCTGGCTCAGGCAGCTGAATGGTGAAACCGGTGAGGCAGCTGAACAACACAAGGCAGCGGTGACTGATGTGGAATACCAGACGCTTCTGACCAGACAGGAATTCGCCGACTGGCTGCAGCGTCTGCAGCAATCTGAGCTGTTCGGATTCGATACGGAAACCACCAGCCTGGACTATATGCAGGCACAGATCGTGGGCCTGTCTTTCTCAGTGGAACCGGCGAAGGCGGCTTATCTTCCGGTTGCACATGATTATGCGGGGGCACCGGAACAGCTGGACCGTGACTGGGTATTCGACCAGCTCAAACCCGTGCTGGAGGACCCGCACAAAGCCAAGCTCGGGCATCATCTGAAATATGATCGTAACGTGCTGATCAATCACGGTATCAATCTGCAAGGTATTGCCTATGACTCGATGCTGGAATCCTATGTGCTGGACAGCACCGCCAGTCGTCACGATCTGGATTCACTGTGTCAGAAATATCTTTCCCACCACAACACCAGGTTTGAAGACGTCGCGGGCAAGGGTGCCAGGCAATTAGCCTTTAATCAGGTGCCGCTGGAAACGGCATCGCCTTATGCTGCCGAAGATGCGGATATGACGTTGCGACTGCACCAGCATTTCTGGCCACGCCTGTCAGCAGAACCCCGGCTGAAGGCGTTATTTGAAGGTCTCGAGATGCCGTTGCTTTATGTGTTGAGTGATATGGAGCGAAATGGTGTCAAGGTCGATGTGGCGATGCTGGAAAAGCAGAGCCAGGAGTTGGCCGAGCGCATGCATGAGGTGGAAAACCAGGCGCAGCAGCTGGCCGGTGTAACTTTTAATATGGCGTCGCCGAAACAAATTCAGGCCATCTTGTTTGACAAGCAGCAACTGCCGGTACTGACCAAGACGCCGAAAGGCGCACCTTCAACAGCTGAGCCTGTTCTCCAGGAACTGGCGCTGGATTATCCCTTGCCACGATTGATACTGGAGCATCGTTCGCTCAGCAAACTGAAATCAACCTATACCGATAAATTACCGGGGCAGGTCAACCCGGGAACGGGGCGCGTGCATACCTCGTATCACCAGGCTGTTGCAGCTACCGGCCGTTTATCCTCTTCCGATCCAAATCTGCAGAATATCCCGATTCGCAGTGAGGAGGGGCGACGCATTCGCCAGGCGTTTATTGCTGAACCGGGCTACCAGCTGCTGGCCGCCGACTATTCGCAAATCGAATTGCGCATTATGGCGCATCTGTCCGGAGACGAAGGCCTTGTGCAGGCCTTTGCCCGCGGTGAGGATATCCACCGGGCGACAGCGGCCGAGGTATTCGTCACAACACCCGATCGAGTCAGTTCCGATCAGCGCCGTTCGGCCAAGGCCATCAATTTCGGCTTGATCTACGGCATGTCGGCTTTTGGATTGGCCAGGCAGCTGGGCATTGAACGGGGTCAGGCACAGCGATATGTGGAGTTGTATTTCCGGCGTTACCCTGGGGTAAAAGCCTATATGGAGTCCACCCGTGAGCTGGCGAGGAAACAGGGTTATGTGGAAACCCTGTTCGGCCGTCGTCTCTATCTACCAGACATCAAGGCACGCAACGTGCAGCGCCGTCAGGCAGCCGAGCGTACCGCTATCAATGCCCCCATGCAGGGAACGGCAGCGGATATCATCAAAAAAGCCATGCTTTCCGTGCATGAATGGACTAATGCGCAACCCATTGATGTTAGAATGATTATGCAGGTCCACGATGAGCTGGTGTTTGAGCTGCCGGTGGCCAGTATTCAGTCTGCCAGGCTCGAAATACGCGCCCGTATGGAATCAGCTGCAGAGTTGTCGGTACCGCTGGTGGTTGATATTGGCAGTGGTGGCAATTGGGACGAAGCACACTAAACATTCGTCTAAAATACAGCGCCCTACATTTCGATAGCGTGCCTCCTAGTACGCTGATTATGCGCTGTTAAGGCAACTGGCGAAGGGCTTTGTGGTTAAACTTTTTATTATATTGACTACCCAAAAGCAGCAAAAATGTTCTATAGTATTACTCATTGAGCGTGAGCGATCGTGCGAATACCAAACGAGGTGCTTTGAGCCAGTATGAACTAAAGACACAGGATGTTGCCAAACGCCGTATCAGTGTTTGCCCGCTGACGCTCCCGTTCTTTGGCAGACAGAACGGGAATTCCTCCAACCCGGTTTCCCCAAGCCGGGTATTCTTAACCCCGGTGCTTCCCCCCTTGCACTCCGGGGTTTTTTTTGCCTGAAAGAAATCTAGCGTTCACTGAGCCAATCGCTCAGTACCCGTCGTGCTTCATCGATCCCCGTTTTCTTCAGTGCCGAAAACAGCTGTACGCTGGCGTCAGGATGGAATTCAGGCAGGCGTCTGCGGACCGCCAGCAGATTATTGCCGGCCGGCCCACGTTTCAGTTTATCGGACTTGGTGAGCAGGATGTGAGCCGCTAAACCGACATCGGCACACCAAATCAGTATTTGCTGGTCATAGTCGGTCAATGGGTGCCGGCAGTCCATCAGCAGGATCAGGCCGCGCAGCGATTGCCGGATGTGCAGGTATTCGGTCAGATTTCGTTGCCATTGCTCCTTCATGGCCTGGGGCACCCTGGCGTAGCCGAAACCGGGAAGGTCGACCAAACGGTGGTTTCCTCCCAGATCGAAGAAGTTGATCTGTTGGGTGCGCCCGGGTGTTTTGCTGGTTCGAGCGAGGCTCCGTTGTTCGGTAATGGTATTCAGGGCACTGGATTTTCCCGCGTTCGAGCGCCCGGCAAAGGCGACTTCTGCGCCTTCGTCGGGCGGTGCGCGGTCGACTTTGGGTACGCTGGTGAGGAATGCTGTCTGGCGAAAATCGATGGTCATGATGTCATTTTCGCACAGTTTCACTGGACTTTTTATTGACCGGCTCTCAAGCCACTGGTGTACAATTGGCGTTTTTTCGCGGGGTGGTTCGCCGATCGGGCCGGCATCTGCTTCCATGGTATTTTTGGAGATCGAACCAGGATGAACAAACCTCTTGTTTTTTCAGTAGTATTTTCGTTGGTTGTTGGTGTTTCGCCAGCCGTTGCCGGTGGTGATGCCAGTGCAGGTAAGAGCAAGTCAGCGACTTGCGCGGGATGCCACGGGATGGATGGCAACAGTGCCAACCCGGATTGGCCAAATCTGGCCGGTCAGGGGGCACCGTACATTGAGAAGCAGCTCAAGGCATTCAAGGCGGGTGACCGCCAGAACGCCACCATGGCGCCCATGGCGGCACCCCTGACGGAACAGGATATTGCCGATCTGGCAGCATTTTACTCGGCCCAGACGGTGAAGGTAGGTGCCGCGGAGGAGTCACTGGTTGAGCTTGGCCAGAAAATCTACCGTGGTGGTAACCCGGCCAGCGGCGTTGCCGCCTGTATCGGCTGTCACGGCCCTGGCGGTAAGGGTAATCCAGCAGCGAAATTCCCCGCTTTGAGTGGCCAGCACGCCAAGTATGTAGGGACTCAGCTGAATGCCTTTAAAGCGGGTGAGCGCGACAATGATGCTGCCAGAATGATGCGTAATACTGCCAGCAACATGAGCGAGCAGGAAATCAAGTCGGTGGCATCTTACGTACAGGGTCTGCACTGAGTCACAGGTCCTGGCAGCACTGACAAGGGCGGCCATATGGCCGCTCTTTTTGTTTATGGTTTTTGATTAGGGTTTGTTTGATGCGCCTGACTTGCAACACGCCGGGCGCGCGGCAAAAATGGCGTATAGTCTAAATTCACCGGATTTCCCCCGGCAGGCGAATCCCTGGTGAAATGCGGCTTGGCGATGTTGAGCTTGGGATATTCCTGATGTTTTATGCGTCTAACAGGCGAAAGTCGCGGAACATCCATGTGCGGGGGCTATGGCCTTGTTTGTCACCCTGTTCGCCTTGACTGACGTTAGACTGCTACTGTTGAGCCTGTAAGCTTATGGTGAAATCTGAATAGGTCGGAGAAAGAAAATGAAACAATGGTTTACCTTGCTGGTTTTAGTTTTGAGTATACCCCTTGTTCATGCGGGTTTTGAAGAGGGCGTCAACTATAAGAGGATTGCCAATCCGCAACCCACGTCAACGGACGACAAAATCGAAGTGCTGGAATTGTTCTGGTACGGTTGCCCGCATTGCTACCATATAGAGCCGGAGGTGGAGGTATGGCTGAAAAGCAAGCCGGACGATGTCGAGTTTGTCCGCATGCCGGCAGTGCTGGGACCCAGCTGGGAATTATTGGCGCGTGGTTACTATACGGCTGATCTGCTGGGCGCAACCGACAAGATACATAAACCGCTGTTTGAAAGACTGCACAAGGCGCGCAAACGGATACGTAATGCCGACGAGCTGAAAGCATTTTTTGTCGAGCAGGGTGTGTCAGCAGAGGACTTTGACAACACCTTTTCCTCGTTTGCTGTTATCACAAAAACCAATCGTGCAAAACAGGCCCGCGATATGTATGGCATCAGCGGTGTACCCGCGCTGGTGGTGAACGGAAAATACCTCGTTACAGCGGAACTGGCCGGTGGTAATAAACAGATGCTGGACGTGGTTGATTATCTTGTCGAGCAGGAGCGTGGCGCGAGTTCCACTGAAGCGGCCGCTGCAGCGCATTAATGTTTCACGGATACCCATGCCATCCGCATCGGGGCGCACAAAATGTGGATGGCGAGTATGTTCCGCTGTGAACTGCCCAACACCTGCATTATTTCCAATGGCTTCGCCAGCATGGGGATTGCGGTGCCGGGTGCCATAGCGGCCAAAATGGTGTCTCCGGACCGGGTCATGGTCGCCGTTACCGGCGACGCCGGTTACGGTCTGATCGGGTGGAAGCAGATGCACCAGTTCCAGCGGTCCTCTCGCGTCGATTTCACTAATCCGGATTTTGTGAAATATGCCGAATCTTTTGGCGCAGCTGGTTACCGGGTCACCGGTACGGGACAGTTACAGGGTATACTTAAGGAAGCGCTGGTGCAGCCGACTGTAAGTATTATCGATTGTCCGGTTGATTACAGCGAGAACCTTAAACTGACAGAGCAACTGGGCAATCTGGTCTGCCCGATTTAAACGAAAATGCCAAAAGCTGCAAACGCCAACAAAGTTCAGCGTGCGCCTAACAGAACACTGCGCATGCTGAGCTATAACATTCAGATCGGTATCAAAACCCGGCGCTATGGTCAGTATCTGACGCATAGCTGGAAACATGTGCTCAATCACCCGCAACGTTTCGCCAACCTGGATAACATTGCTCAGCTAATGAGTGAATATGACCTGGTCGGCGTACAGGAAGCCGATGCGGGCAGTGCACGCAGTGGTTTTGTCAATATTACCCAGTATCTGGCGGCCAGCGCTGGATTCCCCTATTGGGATGACCAGACAAATCGTCGCATTGGACGTCTCGCCCAGCACAGTCTGGGCGTGTTGAGCCGTTATAAACCAAGCGGTATAACCGAGCACAAACTGCCGGGACGTATCCCTGGTCGTGGTGCCATGGCCGTTCGTTTTGGCGATGGCGATGAGTCGCTGGTGGTGCTGATTGTGCATCTGGCCTTGAGCCGCCGCGGCCGTATGAATCAGCTGGCCTATATAGGCGATCTGGTAAATGATTATCGGCACGTCGTTTTAATGGGCGACATGAACTGCCGTTCTGAAAGTGATGAGATGGGATTGCTAGTCAATAAAACCCTCATGACAGAACCGCTGCATGGTCTGCACACGTTTCCCAGCTGGCGGCCAAAACGTAATATTGATCATATCCTGGTGACACCGACTGTCGAAGTAGAGCATGCCGAAGTGTTGGACTATCCGTTGTCAGACCACCTGCCGATTTCCATGGAAATTGTTTTACCCGATAGTGTCGAGCTCAATTAGTCGCGCTACGTTGTCGCCCAGTCGTAAGATTCACTTAACAATCCAAAGAGCTTCCATATAGCGGCTGTTCGGCCGGTGCAGTATTTCTGTAACGGCAAACCTTGAACCGAAGCCGTGATGAAACGTTCAAATGGATGCAGGGGAGCCTGTGGATCAGTTGTTGCAGCCCCTTCCCTGCGTTACTCTGCGACTCTACTTTGTCCGTTTAAAAACAGGATCTATGGAAAATAGTAAAGTATCTGGCAGTTGCCTGTGTGGAGCGGTTACCTATCAATTTGTAGGCCCGGTTAAGGTTTTTCAATACTGTCATTGTTCGAGATGCAGAAAATTCACAGGCGCTGCTCACGCATCGAATATCATAATTGATCCAACTCAATTCCGATGGCTGAGTGGAGAAGAATCTGTCGGCAGGTTTGAACTGCCGGAGGCAAAGCACTTCGCAACATCGTTTTGTACGAAGTGTGGTTCATCGTTACCGTGGCGAACAAAAAGTGGTACGGCAGTTGTCGTTCCAGCAGGGTCGTTAGATGTTGACCCGCAGGTAAAGCCAACCCAGAATATATTTTATGCGAACAAGGCGCCGTGGTTCGAAGAAGTTGATGATTTGGAGAAGTATAGAGAGTTGCCCGCTAAAGAGCACTGAGGTAATGAGGACCGTCACTATTGGCTTGCTTGCTGTGGAGCAGGTTTCCTGCTCACGCGCATATGGAACGAGCGTAGAGTCGCGTGCGCCTATTTAACTGCCTGCGCTGTCTGCGCGCGGGTATTTTCGCATTCGTCTGCAGTGGCGGGCTCACACTGACCGTAGCACCGCACGCGCCCGCGACCGTCTATGAGGACAGCACCACCGGCCTGTGAGGAACAGAAGACCTGGCCATCGCTGCCTTTCGCGCACTGGCCTTTGCCACAAAGCACATGGCCGTCCGACGTAATCTCCGCGTCACCATCATGGTACCGAGAACACCAGACTGTGCCCTTGCTGTCGACTATGCAGCGCCCGGCACCACAGTAGACCTCTCCACGCAGGTCTTTAACGCAGTCTGCGGATGTGATGGTAGACATTAGCAACGCCATCACAAGCAGCACGATTCTTGAGAAAAATATTGAAGGACCTGTATTGTCAATCATGGTCAAATCACCTTCAGTAATAAGTAAAAAAACTGTATTCGACATGAATAGACTCCTGGTGTGTAGTTCTTGACTTGCTATTCCTGGTTTCCTTATCGAGTCTGATTAATACATTACTCCCTGATTTACGGACATCCGTTCGCTGCCGTTTTACGGGCAGGTAGCAGGTCGCGAACTTGTCTGAGCCTGTTCAGCAAGCCACTGTTTACCGGCAAAATATTTATTCGATCATACGATCTGTAGAAGGCGAAGTCATTCATATTGGAATGAATGACTTATAAGCAAGAGGAAAACGGCCATAACTCTAAAGGTGAGTTAGCGGTGCGAATCAACCGAGGATTGAGCGATTCAGCGGCGGACGCGAGTGCACGATAGCCGTGCTTCGGCTGATTTCCACCGCGAAGCCTGGGTTATGCTTCCGCTATGCCGCAGGAGTGAAAACAACGACTGCACGACGTGCGTTTTCATGCAACGGTGAACGCGGCGGTCTTGTTACCGCACAGCGGGGAGGTTTGTTATGGAGGGAAGGTTCCTTGAGCAAGTGCGCCGCAATTCGGTGGCGCTGATCAGCTTGGTGGTGGCTGTGACCAGCCTGAGCTACAACACTTGGCGTAACGAGGCCACCGAGCACAACCGCAAACCTGCGCGTTGCTGCCTTCGAAATCCTGCTTAAGCTCGGAGAATTGCAGCAGGTGGTGTTCCATGTGCATTACGACAAGGCCTTCGACAGGGGTAATCCACGCATCGGCTGGGCCTATGTGCTAACCATCAATGACTTGGCGCAGGTGTTGCCGGATGCAGTCCAGGGTTCGACGGGGGAGCTGTTGCAGGCGTGGAGTGAAAACTGGGAAGACCTGCCCGCCAGCAAGGATAGCCTCGATCCCATTATGCGAGCGCTGGACGCGGCGCGCGACCAGACATTGGTGCTTTTGCATTCACTGGAATAGACTGTCGCTCCGCTCGGGGGGTGCAACGGTATGTCAGTCCTCCTGCTTGACCTTCCTGGCATTGAGGATACCGCCCTCGATAACGCCCTCCACTTTAACCTTCATGCCGTCACTCAATACCAGGCCGGCGGGTTCAAATTCGGCATGGGTGGCGTCCACCAGCTGGCCGTCAACCTTGAAATTACCGTTGTCGGCGAAGTCGGAAACAAAGCCTTCCAGTTCTGCCTCGCCGGCATCTTCTTCCAGGCCATCATCCTCCTGCTCAATGCGGAAGGCATCGATAGTGAGTGGGTTGCCGCTGCTCAGCGTTCCTTCAACTTCCACAAACATTGCATCGGTAACGCGCTCACCCTGAACCTTGCTGAGATCGGCGTCTACAACGATGTTCACAATGATGCCATCGAGTCTAAAGCTGTCGCCGGCGCCGGCATCTGTGCCGGCATCCGGTGTGCCCTTGAGTTCGACCTTGCTCTCGCCTGAAACAAAATCATCGGTCTTCTTGATATAGCTTGCATTCAGGACTTTCAAGCCATCGAAGAAGCCACTGATCTCGACAACATCGTCGTTGGCGATGGTGGCGAAGCTGAAGCCTGGTGCTTCACCTTCATCAAATTCAGTGCCTGTGTTGTCAACGATGACATCGATACCCATTACCGAAAAGGATTTTGTCAAACCATTGCCAGGGTCGATAAGGCCGCTGACCGGGCCTTCTATTTCATTGTCGTACACCACCAGGCTGGCAATACCTGTATCGCCGTCAACAACGGCGGTAACTGTGACGACCATACCAATACGAAGGTCATCCTGGCTGAGCCCGGCGCTGTTATCATCGTTGACTTCAAGCAATGCGCTATCGATATCGTATTCGATGTCATTGACGAAAATACTGCCGAAAGCGGTGATAGTGCCACTGGCGACTTTTCCTGTTCCGCCAATGCCCGCCACGGTGCTGCTGCCGCCACCGCCACAGCCACTAAGGGCAACAACTACAGCGGCCAGGCTGGCTAGAATAAATCTGCAGACCGTGCTCATGACCGTGTCTCCTCATGCTTCGAGCTTTCGTAGTAATAGATACCAAGGCTGACGTAGTGACCCTGACCCGAGTCCTGTTCCCCTGAATCGACTTCATGTTCTGACAGCCAGGCATCGAATTGTTCGAGCAGTTGCTGGGCTTTATGGGCCGAGAGTGCCTGGAATTCAGGGATCACATCGGACCGAACATGGTGATTTGACACTTTGCGCTGGAAGCGAAGATCTTTCTCATCACTCACGAGGTTGTGATCAATGGTGGAAATCAGTTCAGCGGTATCGTTACCCAGGATGTTGAGTTTGTCGGCAGGGTCTTTGCCCGGGACGTAAGCGCGCTGGACGAGGCGTACCCGGTCGCCGGCTTTTTCTATGGCGGAAGCTGAAATGAGGACAGACAGCATGGACTGGGTCGGGACATCACCGCTGTACTTCCTGACCAATGCAGAGAATGAGGCACTGGAACCTTCAATCGGTAAACTCTCCGCTTGTCCCCGTGCATCATGAAATTCCTTGTCATTCACCCATCCCGAGATGACACGCACGGCACGGTTGTAACGTTGTTCACTGCGGTGTGAATCTGTGTGCTCCAGTTCGTGAAGTCGTTTCGCTTCCTTGCGTGTCAGCCCGGTTAAAGCCGACACTCGCGAAATGCTCTGCTTTTTGGTGTCCGGCGTAAATTCCTCGAAAGCCACGTCCACGTAGACTTTTTTTGCCAGTTCGGCGAAACTGCCGTAAGAAATTCCATTGCGCAGCAGTATCCTCACCAATGGGCGGAGTATGGAAAGCGCGGCGAGCAACAGGGTTTGCTGGATCTTCTCAGGCATATGTTTGGGATTATATTCCCAGAGAAGCAATATGACAAGGGATTGGCGCACCATTTTCTCGACCTGTTTGACCTGTCAACGACGACGTTTCTTATGCTTTCCAACAACCCCATCGAGTCTTTGTAATTCATTAATTTAGGCGGGCTATATAAATAGTGTTTGCTCCAACTTATGCCGTGTCGGGCCGTTGACAGCATGCCGCGCGGTATCTATAGTGATTTAACGGGGTTGGTGTTTTATCCAAACATAGAGTTCACTATAATGTGATTCATGTCTGAATTACGTCAGAGGAAGTTTGCCCGTACCCGGCTGGCGCTGGCCGACGCATTATCCAGGGCGCTTATGCAACAGGCGCTGTCCGAGGTCTCGGTGAAAGCCTTGTGTCATGAGGCCGAGGTGTCAGAAGCTACCTTCTTCAACTATTTCCCCAGTAAGCAGGCGCTGATGGCTTACCTGGCTCAGCTCTGGCTGTTGGAGCTTGGCTGGCACGCTCAGGCAGCCGCCGAGGCCTGCAGGGGGTTGTCAGCGATTCATCAGCTGTTTGCGCACAGTGCACGAATCTGCGTCAGTCGTCCAGGGCTGATGCAGGAACTGATAGCCTGGCTGGCTCGCGGTGGACGCTTGAACACATCGATTGAGTTAGGTGCGTTTGAAAGGCGAATTGCGTTTCCGGAGCTGGCGGGTATCGAAACAATACCTGTAAAAGGCGTGGATGCCTGGATTGTGCCGCAACTGGAAGTGGCCATCAAAACCGGCGAGCTTCCGGAAAACACGCTGATACCGACCCTATTGTCTTTGCTGCTGGGCATGGTTTTTGGTGTTCCGTTGACCCTGTTGTCCACTAAACCCGGCAAAATCGCCGACATGTATCAACAACAGCTGCAGCTGGTATGGTCGGGTACGCGCGCCACGGCACTGGGTCGTCAACCAGCGCGGCCATGATGCATGGAACTGATCGATACCCACTGTCATCTCGACGTAGTAGCGTTTGATGCCGATCGCCGGCAGGTGCTCGAACGAGCGCAGCAACAGGGTGTGCGGCGCATGGTTATTCCCGCTGTTGATGCAGGCCACTGGGCCGGATTGATTCAGCTGTGTCAATCCGAGCAGGCTCTGTTTCCAGCCTTGGGCTTGCACCCTGTGTATCTGCAGGCACATAAGCGGGAGGATATTTCAGCGCTTGAAAGTGAAATAGAGAAACAGCGTCCGGTGGCGGTGGGGGAAATCGGGCTTGATTATTTTGTCCGCGAGCTGGACCGGGAAAAACAACAGGCGCTATTTGAAGCCCAGCTGGAAGTGGCGCGCAATGCCGACCTTCCGGTTATTCTTCATGTACGCAAAGCCCATGATCAGGTGTTGTCGACCTTGCGCCGCATCCGGGTGAAGGGCGGTACCGCGCACGCGTTTAATGGCAGCCTTCAGCAGGCCCGGCAATATATCGAGATGGGATTCAAGCTGGGGTTCGGTGGAATGTTGACTTACCCGCGGTCCAACAGGATTCGGCGGCTCGCCGAAGACTTGCCTGTTGATGCTATCGTGCTAGAAACCGATGCGCCGGACATGGTGGTAGCCGCTTACCATGGTGAGCGTAACAGCCCGGAGTATCTGCCCCACTGCCTACGTGCACTGGCCGATGTGCGTAATGAAGACGCTGATTTACTGGCGCGGCAAACTACTATCAACGCCTGTAGCGTTTTCTCATTGCAGAAGATACTGTCCTGATGATGTCACAATCTGACAGTGTTGAACGATTCTCCGGTATCCAGCGCCTGTACGGTGTTGTCGCGGCGGAGCAAATCCGGGCCATGCATGTCTGTGTCATTGGTCTCGGTGGTGTCGGTTCCTGGGCGGTTGAAGCACTGGCACGTAGCGGCATAGGTGCACTGACACTGATTGATTATGATGAAATATGTGTGACCAATATCAATAGGCAAGTCCATGCGCTTGACAGCAGCCTGGGCAGAAAAAAAATTGTTGCGATGTCAGAACGGGTGAAGGACATAAATCCGTCATGCCACTGTACCGTCGTTGACGATTTTATCACTGATAAAAACCTGTTTGACCACCTGTCCGTTGACAGCGGGTTTGATTTCGTTATTGATGCCATAGACAGTATCAAATTCAAGGCGGCGCTCATTTATTATTGCAAACGGAACAGGATTCCTGTGCTAACGACAGGGGCTGCTGGAGGACTGACCGATCCTTCACAGATAATGGTAAAGGATCTGGCACGTACATTTAACGATCCTCTGGCCGCAAAAGTGCGTGCCCGCTTACGCGCCGAGCACGGTTATACACGAAATCTGAAGCGTTGTTTCGGTGTTGAATGTGTGTTCTCGTGTCAACAGCAAGTGTACCCGAAAGGGGACGGCAGTGTTGGCTACCAGAAACCGGGTATTCACGGTGTTCACCTGGATTGTCGAATGGGATACGGATCGGCAACCTTTGTGACCGCGACCATGGGTTTCGTGGCGGTTTCACGTATTATCGAAAAACACCTGCGCAAGTGCGCTGTAAAACAAAGCTGTTAAACTATATAAAGCCGCTCTGCCAGGCGAATAAGCAGACTGAACAGCGTTAGGGAAGGATGCCCTGGTTGCAATGTTATTGAAAAAAACACGATTCACAACTGATGGCGTAAAAGTAGAAAAAATTACGTCCAGGATCCTGGCGCCCTTCGTGCTGTTTGTCGTGTTTACGATATTGGGAGCAATGGTCGGGGCATACTGGCTGCAACAGCGCACTATCGAGGCACACTCGGCAAAACTGAAACAGCATGTCTGGATTGCCTATGCCGAGAATCTGAAGGAAGCCGCCGATCTGCTGGACAACCTGACTGATTTCATTGAGAGTAACAGTCTTATTCAACAGGCGTGGCTGGACAAGGATCGACAGGCACTGCTTGAAGCAGCCTGGCCGGTTTACAAACAGATCAGCAAGGAAGGCCGGGTATCCCACTTTTATTTCTTTACGCCGGACAGAACCAACTTTCTGCGCGTGCACAGTCCAAAGCGATATGGTGACCGGGTAAACCGCCATACCCTGGATGAAGCGTTTACGACCCAGGATCTCGCGTGGGGTGTGGAATTGGGCACGTTTGGACAGTTCGTGCTTCGAGTTGTCAAGCCCTGGCGCATTGACGGACAGCTGGTCGGGTATATAGAACTAGGTGAAAATATTGAGCATCTGACCCGACGGGTAAAAAGAACGACGGGCGCCGATCTGGTTGTTGCGATCGACAAGCGTTACCTTGAGTTTGACGCATGGTCAAAGATGCAGAAACAGCTCGGGAGTCGGGTAGACTGGAATCAGTTTGCGGACAAACTGGTTATTGATAAAACGCTGGATGTATTGCCGAAGCAGTTGCTTCAACAGATCGAACAAGGTGCCGAAGACAATGTATCTGTAACGATAAAAGATGAGGATCAGATCTACGATGCCAGTGTCCTGCCAGCTGTTGACGCACGCAAACAGTTGCTTGGCAACATCTGGATATTGCTGAATGTCACCACCCAACACCGTGATTTGAAGACGCTGACCACCGTATTTGTGTTTTCCAGTATCGTATTGGCCAGCCTGGTTATTGTTCTTTTCTACGCATACCTGCAAAGACTACAGTCAAAGTTGAGCAAGGCGTATGCAAAACTCCGGCATGAGATCAGTGAGCGTAAACAGGTGCAACAGCAGCTTGAATCCTACAGCTATACCATCGCACACGATCTTCGGGCGCCCTTGAGATCCATTACCAGCTTCAGTCAGATACTTTCCGAAGAGCTTGGAGAGTCCCTGCGTGATGATGCCAGAGATGCACTGCAAAGGGTGATCAGAGCTGGTAGCCACATGGCTGAACTTATCGATGACATATTGGAACTGTCGCGTATTACCCGCAGGCACATGTCTGTTGGCAGGGTCGACTTGAGCGAATTTGCCAGCGAGTATATCGAGCGACTCCAGTCTGAAGATCCAACTCGACGGCTGGAATACCATGTGGAAAAGAATGTAATGGTTAGCGGCAGCAAAGAGTTGCTTTACGCAGCGCTTAAAAATCTTCTGGAGAATGCGTGGAAGTTCACGTCAAAACAAGAAACGGCAAAAATCCAGTTTTCTACCACCACCCTCGATGGCGAAACGGTTTACTTTGTACGGGACAATGGTGTCGGCTTTGACATGGAGTATGTCGATAAGCTGTTTGGCACCTTCCAGCGGCTGCACCCGAAAGATGCGTATCCGGGTACCGGAATTGGATTGGCGACCGTCAAGCGCGTCATAGAGCGCCACAAAGGCAGGGTCTGGGCCGAGTCTGAAGTCGGGCAGAGTGCAACGTTTTATTTCACCCTGCCGGACGGAGCAAATTAAGTCTGAATTCAGCTTCCCACGGAGCAACAGCATGGTATGGGGTTGCTCGCGTGGTGAGAAGCCAGGCTCTAGTGGAGCCTGTCTCTTCTGAATCTTGTTTTGAATCGTTGCAGCAGCGAGGGAATTTTATGAGCGGGCAGTGGTTCGACATCGTTTTCCGCCATGTTGTCTTTGACGAGTGATATTTTTGCTTTGGTCCAGCTGATCAACTGGTTCTCGGCCATACAGGTGGCGGGCCCCAGCGGATCGGCGCCCAATGACCCGATCAGGCTCTGCAGGTATTCCTGACTCTGGACCTGTTCGAGTTTTGAGCTGGCTTTAGCGAGACGCTGGTCGATGCCAAGGCGTTCTGCCTCGTCTGCATAGTCCCCATCATCAAGAAACTGTTTCAGATTGCTGACGTGGCGCTGCCACAGCCCAATATCCCGGATCCGCTTGATCTGCAGGCGTTCCTGGTACCAGTCGGACTCGAGCAGCCGTTTGCGGGTAAACATGGCGCGGAAGTCGGTGTGATGTGCATTCATACCCTCGTGCTCGCCGTTTGCCATGATATATAGCAGGGCCTGTAATGGCGGGCAGGCGTCCTCGATACTGCCGTCGTCGATATAGCGCTGCGCCACACGTTGCTGTGCTTCGACAATATTGTTTATCCCGTCTACAAATATTTCCAGATCCTGGACCTCGGGTCTGAGGATCTCCTCGGTAAAAACGGCGCTCGGATTATCGAAGATCTTGCCAAAAAAGCTGTGAACAAACTGGTCCGTCATCCGGTAACCGAGGCGGCTGGCGAGCACGGCTTTGCCGTTGTGTTGAAAATCTTCCACTGGTTCGAAGTGGCCGTGTTCAATCAGGTACGCCGGGTCACGCTTTTCAGTGTCAATCCGCGCCCATATTTCGGGAATCAACAGACTGATGTCATGGTCAACCCGTACGTTTGGACCCACGTAACCGGCCGAACTGGAAAATCCGGCATAGCCGGTCAGGATATAAGACACCAGTGCATTATTCAGGTCAGCGGTAGTTCGCAGGGCATTGAACGGTCCCTTGGTCAGCGCACCTTCACTGCCGGCACCGGTGGTTGACGGTGATTTGCCGGTGAGGCTGCAGACAAAGTCCATAAACAGTTCCGGTAACTCCTGGTAATGAATCGGGTTGTAGACGGCCAGCGAGCGTATGCCCGCTTCCGGGGGGTTGTTGCGCCGGCCGGCCAGCACGGCATCCACCGGGTGGCAGACGGCATCTTCCAGTCCCAGTTTTCGGTTGAATCGTATGCTCATTTCGGCAAGGTACTTGCGCTCCGGCCGGACCAGGTCAGGACGCTTCTGAAGGTAGCGCGGATTCTTCGAGGGTTTGCCGTCGACCAGGCGCGGATGGGCCGAAGATACGGCATAAGCTGAGCCGTCCTTGCGGGCTTCTTCCAGCATCGCCTGCATGGGCGGGGTGAGCTGGTAGAAGGTGTGCACATCCTCTACCAGGCGCGCCAGCTGTTCGGGGCCAAGCGGTTCATAATTAGCGATGAAATTACCGGGTTCTGACAGGTCTTTCTCGGTCTGCTTGTCAAAGCCGGGATGAATGGCGTCATCGGGTCTCTGAAACAGTCGCTGTTCGCAGTTTTTCACCAGCTTGATGCTGTGATCTCTATGCTGCCCCGGCCGGCATGTGGCGATAGTTTCGCCTGGTATGACCACAGACACACTGATATCGTCCTCCATCTGCACCTTTTCAGTGGCGATGTAATCCTGCCGCAGTTTGAAGGTGCGCCACTTGCCATCTGTGTCGAAACCGACGCGCAGGTAGGAGGCCATCAGTTTTCGGTCATCCAGTTTCAGTTCGTGTGCAGGTGCACCATCCACTTCATCGACCGACAGGTAATCACGCCAGCGGTCACCCCACTCGCTGCGATAAAAGCGCTTGATGAGAAAAGCCAGCGCGAGGATTCGCGGTGGAATCGAGGCCAGCCATTCGTTGAACTCATCCGTATAGGTAGACGTGGGCGTGAGCAACTTGATTACCGAACCGAGGCTGCGTTCCCGGCTCAGCGGTTTGCGGCTTGCATCACGGTCTTCGTTTTCGTAACCGGGCTTGAAGCGCCGGGTGTAATCCTGATCGAAGATTTCCTGCACCATATCGAGGTCTTTTTGCAGGTCATCGACGAACAACGGGCGATAGATCACAGCATCATCGAGGGATTTTGAGATTTCCGATTTGCCGCCTCCTGATACTGTGGAAGGCTTGTGGCAGAAGGTGCCCTCGGCATCCATTCCCACCAGGCGCCAGGATGGCGCACCCGGGTGTTTCTTCATCTCGATCTTGTAACCGCTTGGTTGCATGTAAATCTTTTCAGGCTGCAGAGGGATAGTCTTCAGTTCACCTTCTTTTACCCAGCAGATGGTCTGGGCGTTGAGGTCCATGCGTAGCTTCTGCGGTAGGTAGACGATTTCCGGGTAGTTGCGGTCGATGCCGTAGCCCTCCGCTTGCAGATCCATGATATCGCCGTAGCGTTCCACCATGTCTGCAAAGCAATAGCCGGGCATGTGGGTAAGGCTGTCGACCCCATATTCCTCGCCATGGTTGCGGCACGGGAATGCCAGCGCGCCGCCGGCATGTTCTTCCTCGGCCATGCCGAACAGGTTTGCAGCATAGCCGATCTGGGTTTTGACTTCCTTCTTGCAGTAGCCGTAGTAGTTGTCCGCCAACAGGGTGACGATGACACCGGATTCGTCACGCGCGGTGAGCTTGAAAGCATCGCCATCATTGTACAGTTCGTCCGGATCATCCCAGCACATTCCCTCTGCGCGTTGACGCTCTGTGGCATTCATCGTGTGAGGGAGTCCGACCTCTTTCTTGGTCAGCTTGACCAGGTGCGGTGCAAGAATCACACAGCCGGTATGGCCGGTCCAGTGATCGGTGTCCAGGGCAGAATCAAACTCGGCAAGATAGGGGTTGCCGCCATTGCCGAAAATACTCTCGACGAAATCCAGGTTACTCACCAGGTTGCCGGGTGCAAAGAACTGAATCTCCATCGACTTTTCGGCTTCCCTGCCGGGAATTTCCGGGCAGACGATCGGACGCAGCAGCAATGATACGAACATGCGCGCAGGCTCTGGCAAGCTCGCGGTAAAGGGAATAGTCAGCAGTTCCTGCGGCGGACTGAGCGCCTGCTCCAGCATGTGCGCAAAGGTCCGTTTGGGTACTGCTTTTTTATCACCCGGAATCGGCAGACCACCTTCGCTGATATGGAAGGAACCCTTGCTGGTGCGACGGTCACTGGCCGGGTTGTGGAGTACGCCCTGCTTGACGCGATAACTGGAGACAATGTCAGAGTGAAACTCGGCTTTACCCAGCGGTATCGATAGTTCGCGTGCCACACAGGGGCGGTCGAGAATGAATGTCTGGGTCGGCAATGTCGGCACTGCGTCGAGTTCAAGGTCTTCGCAATAGAGTATCAGGAAATCCTGGATGCGCTGGTCCACCCAGCAGTGATAATCCACCAGCAAACGGTTCTTTTCCCGGTAACTTTTCAGCAAATCCTGGGAGATATCAAAGAAGCGGGCTGCCTCTTCGGGAACGCAGGTCGGTTGTCCGGAAGAAGCCAGTTTCAGGTTGATATAGAGCTGCAGTTTCTTGCGCTCTTCTTCCGGATTCCCGGGCGGCTTGTTCAATCCGAAGGTGTGCGCAAAATCCATAAGGTCTCCCCGTCTGTTATTACTGCCCTGTCGCTGATTGACGCCACCAGCTCACTGCACAGCAGTTTACCGAATCAGCCACTCGAATTCAGTGCAGTTACCGTGAAAACTCAAGGGATAAAGGCGGTATTTGTCTTTATCATCCTGTTATTTATGGCAAAAGACTTTTGTGATGTTGGCGGTGATTGACCTGCGCAGCACCTGAACGGCTGGCAGCACTCGCTGAAGCCGATGCCGGCTTTGCTGAAAAGAGCGGTCCGGGACCAGTGTTCCGCTCGTGGCATGGCGCAAGTGGGTGACACGTTCAACCGCTGCTTGGCCGATTTTGCCTGGGGATACAGGTGGATAAGTTTGTGGCGTGTTCGGATAAGCGGACAGTAAAAGGTTTCATGTAGGTTATTGGTCCACAGGGTTGCGCGCAGCTTGCGTGGCCAGGCTGCGATAGGGAATCAGGTTTTGGAAAGTGACTTAAAGGTAGACACCTATCGCCTGGCCGTGTTGCCTATCGCCTATCTGGGCGAGCAGCAAGACCCGTTCGACCGCTGCCGCGCGGAAGGCGCGATTGAAGAATCCTACCGGGATGTCTTTGCGACGGGTATCTGGTTGTATGCATTATACAACTATATCCTGCTGGTTCGGGATAAGCTGGGAGACAGTGCGGCAGATGCAGTGTGGGCCCATCAACAGAAGATTCTGAGTGGTGGAGCAGCCGAGGCAGGAGAGGGGATCGGCAGGGCGTTTGATCTGATAAGGGAGGCAATCAGTATCGGCCCACTGCGCCCGGCGACGGGCTCTGCTGTGGCTGACGTTGCAGTTGAATTGAATATCGCCCTGACCCTGCTGTTAAACCTGCCGGAGTCACCAGCTTACGCCGGCCGTGCAACAGATCGCGCCGAACAGCTTGTTCATCTGCAAGCGGATATTGACCTGCGATTTGCCAGTTGCCTGTTGCGCTGTCGTGATGAGATGGTGAAAATATTCTTCAGCGTGTTTTCATATACCGGGTCGACCCTGCAGTAGAAGCATTGGCCGGTGCTGCATACGGGCGACTTGCCTGGATAAACGCCGTTGAATTTCTTATGCTTCCAGCCGTGCGTAAATTGGGGGATATGACTATCTGTCGATGGATACAGCCTGCGGTAATACATGTAATCATCCTGTTATCGTCCTGTGCCACCTCGCACCAGCAGCCCGAACGCTACCTGTTCCTGTACGTTGCGGTTCCCGCATCACACTCTCATTTTGTGATTTGCAATCAGGTGAGTTGTGATGAAACCACTTCCGTTCATTTGACCGAGAACAATTGGCAAAGTGTACGGCGGATTTTTCAGCCGCTGGCAACAGACAGTGAATCTGAGCGTACACAAATTGCCAAAGCAATCGCCAGGCTGGAACAGCTGGCCGGTGATCAGGCTGGCACGTTTGATGATCAGCCTCGTAACCGGGGTTCTTTCCGAGGCACACGCCAGTTAGACTGTGTCGCGGAAACAACCAATACCACGGTTTATCTGCTGTTGATGAAGGAGAATGGCCTGTTGCGCTGGCACAGTGTTGGCAATCCGAAACACCGCGGTCTTTTGAATCTGAAGTTCCCGCACAATACAGCGGTTTTGATCGATAAAGGCAGCAACAGGCTATTCGCTGTAGATTCCTATTTTCATGCCAACGGAGAGCCGCCGGAAATTGTGCCGCTCGCTAGCTGGATGGACGGATATGATCCCGGCAACTGACTGTGTGCGGTCGTTACAACCTGATTACTGACGCCGAGGCCCTGGTTGATTTCTTCGAAATCGATCAGGTTCTGTGTGAAGCTAACGGGCTGGGTCCAAGGTATAACATTGCGCCGGGTCAGCGTGTTCCGATTATTCGCAATGCCGGTCGGGGCAACGAGCTGCTGCTGGCGCGTTGGGGACTGGTTCCTCACTGGTCAAGGGAACCCGGCACGAAATATTCCACCATCAACGCCCGTGCCGAGACAGTGGCTGAAAAGCCAAGTTATCGTGACGCTTTTAAACGTAAGCGTTGCCTGATTCCGGCGAATGGCTTCTACGAATGGAAGCGCGATGGCGATAAGAAAACGCCGCATCACATCCACGCGCCAGACAACAGCCTTCTTGCCTTTGCAGGTCTGTGGGATCATTGGGACAAGCAGGGTGAAGGCTTTGACAGCTGTTCCATTATCGTCACAGCAGCCTGCAGGACCATGCAGCCCATCCATGACCGTATGCCGGTCATTCTGAACAAGACGCAATACAGCACCTGGTTAAATCCGGCTCATTACAATCGCGCGCAGCTGGAGTCCATGCTGGTACCCTATGCGGGAAGCCTGGAAACCCACCGGATCAGCCGCTTTGTCAACAGCACGGCAAATGAAGGTTCTGAATGTGTTGAACCGGTACCAGACTGAGGCAAACCGGCTTGATCGAGAAGATAGTTTCCGGTGGTCAGACGGGCGTGGACAGAGGGGCACTCGATGCTGCGCTTAGGGCGGGATTCCCCTGCGGCGGCTGGTGCCCGCCGGGTCGGCAAGCCGAGGATGGCGCCATTCCGTATCGATACCCCTTGCAGTGCGTGGAGCGGGGCGGCTATCGGCAGCGCACCAGGCGCAACGTCATTGATTCAGACAGTACCCTGATCGTCCATCATAATCGCTTGTCAGGTGGCACCCGGTTAACCCTGGAGTTCTGTGTTCTGCAGCAGAAACCGTTTGTATTGATCGATGCGGCAGAAGTATCGGCGCAACGGGCAGCCGACCTGCTGGGGGATTTTATCGAGAAATATGCTATCAAGGTGCTCAATGTTGCCGGTCCGCGTGAAAGCGGCTGGCCCGGTGCCTGTGCGTATAGCACTGAGCTGATTTGCCGGTTTCTGAAAAGTCGCGAAGCAGTGAATACGTAACCTGGTAGCGGTGGCAGGGTTTCGGCAGACCGTTACAGTGGTCCGGGTTTCAGCTGGGACGCAGATCTCGCCACGGATGGCAGCGTTACCATCGCGCGGCGCGAATCGGTGTACGCGCCGGTCGATCTGACGCTCAACGGCGGCTATGAAGGTCTCCCGAACAGTGATTGTACAGCGCACTCCTGTTCAGATCCTGAGACATGGATGGTGTCGCCTCCCGTGATAAGCTCGCAGTGGAGGGGTCATTCAGGCAGTTGGACCACCATCACCGGAACATTGCAGCGTCGGACTACGCGCCGCGCGGTATCACCCATGATCGCGTCCTTTACCGAGCTGCGCTGGCCGCGCTTGCTGATGACCACCAGGTCGTAGCCGCCGCTGTGCGCCTCGTTCAGAATCTTTTCGACCGGCTCACCCATCTCGACCACCACATGGTAACTCAAAACGGATGTGTCCGACTGGCCGGATAGGCTTTCCTCGCAGAATTGCTGAACGCTGTCCTTGATCTCTACGTCGTCCCTTTTCCTTGATATCAGGATCCGCCGGGCCTCCTCAAGGTCTTCGGTCTTCAAATCCTTCCAGAGATCTTCACTGATGTATCCGACCAGGTATTTTTCGAAATCCCGTGTTTCCACCACGTGAAAAACCGTCAGTTCAGAATCGAAGCGCCGGGCGATGCTCGCAGCGTAAGGGAAGGCATGACGTCCGGATTCGGACAGGTCGGTGGTATAGAGTATTCTCTTATACTCGATTTTCGGCAGAGTTTTTTCCGTTGACATCGCTTGCTTCCGTCCGCTGTGGGACTGTTTTTGTGGGTTGCTAGGCGGCGCTCTTCTTGAACCAGTTCAACCAGATTCCACTCAACAACCAGGAGTAGGCCCAGGTACCAAAAAAGATAAGCACGAAGGCCACCAAAATATCGGTGCTACTGCCGTTGAGGGTAAACGCGGGAACATAACCGAACAGGAATGGGGCCAGATAGAGAAATTTGGCAAATTTGAATGCGGTGAAGGCGGTCTTCCAGATGTTGGCTTTGGCGATGGTCGCACCCGCGAACGCCGCAATGCAGACCGGCGGTGTGATATTGGAGTCCTGCGACAACCAGTAGACGATCATATGTGCGGCAATTTCGTTTACGCCCAAATGGGTGAGTGCGGGAACTGCCACCACCGCGGTGATCAGGTAGGCTGCGGTAACCGGCACGCCCATACCGAGCACCAGCGAGGCCAGCGCGATCAACAGAATCGTGAGGAATAACCGGCCATCGGCGAGTTCGATGACGATGTCTGCAAAGGTGAGTACCAGGCCACTGTAGGTCAGAACGCCGATGATAATGCCAATCACACCGACGGTGGCGCCGATCTTCAGGCTGCTCTCGGCGCCCGCCCTAGATGCCTCCAGGAACCCCTTGAGGCCGATGCGCGTATCAACCCGCACCCAGCTCACGGCGATACAGGTGAGCACGCCGAGGATCGCCGAATAACCCGGGGAGTAACCGGCAAGCATGAAGATGGTGATGGTGACCAGCGGCAGGACGTAGAACCACTCGCGCCGCAGGATCTCGGTGGCGCTGACCTTGGATCGCTCACCGACAATGTTGTGCTTCTTGGCCTCGTAGTGGACCATGACAAAAACGCTGAAAAAATACATCAGAGCCGGGAACACGGATACCAGCATGATCTGCGAGTAGGGCATGCCGGTCAATTCGGCCATAATGAAGCCCCCGGCGCCCATGATCGGGGGCATGAACATGCCTCCAATGGACGCGGCCGGCTCGATACCACCGGCGACGTGGGGCTTGAAACCGGCCTTTTTCATCATCGGGATGGTGAATGCTCCGGTGGATACGGTGTTGGCGATGGCGCTGCCGGAGATGGAACCGAACAGACCACTGGCGATCACCGCGACCTTGCCCGGGCCGCCGATCTTGTGACCCACGGCGGCCAGGGGATAATCGATGAAAAACCGCTGGGCGCCGCTTTTTTCCAGAAAGGCGCCGAAGATAACGAACAGGACGATGTAGGTCGCGAGCACGTTGGCCATGATGCCGAATACGCCATCGCTCTTGTAAAATATGCTGGTGCAGAGATCGGGAAAGGTATCCCCTGCGTGTGAGATGAGCTCCGGCGCGTACTCGCCGTAGACGCCGTATAGCAACATCACGCCGCCAATGACCACGAACACGGAACCGACCACGCGACGTGCCAGTTCCACACCGATCAGCACCCCGACAACGGCGATACTTTTATCCAGAATGTTCTCCGCACCGGCGCGGTAGTTGATCGCCTCGAAATTCATTATCCAGTAGCCGATCGTGATGATCGACAGGATAATCAGCAGGTAATCGATCACCCTTCCCAGGCGCGTTTTCGACCGGTAAAGCAGGAACACCAGCACATAGGTAATGATGACGTAGATACCGCGATGGTACTGGGTGGCGGCAGGTTCGAGCACAGCAGAGTAGGAATAGAAGAGAACAAGGAAAAGCGACAGCAGATCGAAGACTGTTTGTTCAACTTTATTCAGTTTGTCGAACATTCTTCCGCTACCTGGTTGGGGGCTGTTTTCCGCCCGCCCGCTGGCAGGCGTTCGGGAACATTTACAGCAGTCCTTTCTCTTTCCAGAAACGTTCTGCACCTGGGTGCAGGGGCGTAACAATGCCGTTGACGCCGGTTTCAACACTCATTTCCTTGAAGGTTTTTTTCTGCTGCCGCATGTGCGCCAGACCCTCGTCGGTGTAGATCTTCGATAACAGGTCGTAGACCACGTCAGCCGGCACCTTGGCGCTGGCTACCCACAGGGCGGAGTCCTGGAACGAAGGGGTGTCGGAGTCCACGCCCTTGTAGGTGTTCGGCGGTATCGACAGCTTTGATAAGTAGGGATAGGCCTCATAGAAACCACTCTCTTCCGCGTCCTTACCCAGATTGACCAGTTCGATGTCATTAGTCTGCGCCGCCATGATGACGGCACCGCTGGGGAAGGCGGTGAACAGCCAGAAAGCGTCCAGCTGGTTGTTGCCGAAGGCTGCAGCGGCGTCGTTGTAACCCATGGCGTTACGCTCGATCTTGTCCCATATATCCATGTGGGTGAAGAACAGTTCGCAGTTGGCGAAGGCACCCGAACCAGCGTTGCCGACCCCCACCTTCTTGCCGGCCAGATCCTTGGTGCTATTGATGCCGGAGCCTTTGCGCACCACCAGCTGGGCAGGTGCACCGTACAGATAGGAAACGGCCATTACGTCTTGGTATTTTCGGGGGTCGTTTTTCAGATTGCCGTTTCTGCCCAGGTAGACATGACCGGAATAGACTACACCAAAATCCATCTTGCCCTGGTTCACCTTGCGCAGGTTCTCCACCGAACCTGCTGACGACTGCGCCTTGACCCTGTAGTCTTTCGATGCCTTGACTGGACCGTAGACCTGGATGGCGTTAGCCACCACCTGGAAGGTGCCACCTGCCGGCCCACCGCCGAACACTATGCGTTTCGCCGCGCTCGCCTGCAGCGGAATGATCAGCGTGGTCGCCAGCATGGCGGTACCGCCAATAAGAAAAGATCTTCTCTTTAGTTTCATGACAAAAACCCTCCCGGTGCTGATCTTCTTAAGCTTTTGTTTTGAATTGCCGGCACAGCGCTTGCCTGCTAAGCCGTCAAATGCTCCCACAGTGGACGGAAATCGGCATGCGGTTACCAGGCTGAATTCCTGGCTGCGGGACTCTTCGCTTCAAACCAGCCTGAAACAGAACGTAGACAACAATAGAAATCGCCGCGCCACCTGTAGTTATCCTGTTTACGTGGCGTGCGGGCAAGTGATGCACCGACTCAGCAACATATCTGCTGTTACCTGACTAAGACAATAGATCAATATTCGTTGGATTTCCACGGAGTTTTCGCATTTAGCCCGGCTTGAGGCTTGCCATGCCTGTAGCGGAGCGGTCAAAGTGGCCGCTCTTGCGCATCGCTGCACTCGCGGCATTCGAGCGCCACTGCAGCGGTCACATCGACGAATCAGGTGCGCTCGTCCAGCCAGCTGCCGATGGCCGGCGGTACCTCTTTCTGTGCACGACTGCTCACGTAGATGCCGATGTGCCCGCCGGGGAAAGACAGCTCCGTGTAGTCGTCCGTGCCCACGTAATGCTTGAGAGCCTGTGAGGCGGCCGGAGGCACCAGGTGGTCCTGCATGGCATATACGTTGAGCACCGGCATGGTGATGTTTCCCAGGGTCACGTCATGCTCGCCGATTTGCAGGCCGCCCTTGATGAGCCTGTTGCCCTGGTAGAAGTCCTTTATGAACTGTCGATAGGCTTCACCGGCCTGGTCGGGGCTGTCGAAAATCCATTTCTCCATGCCCAGGAAGTTCTTCAGCTGCTTTGGATTGTCCAGCAGGTCGACCATGTTCATGTACTTCTGCCCGGCGAGCTGGTAGGGCTTGAGCATCAGGAAGGTCCAGTTGAGCAGCTCCCCGGGAACGTTGCCGAGGGTGTCTACCATCAGGTCGACGTCGATGTTCCGGGCCCACTTTGTCAGCATGTTGTCGGGGGTATGGAAGTCCACAGGTGTGACCATGGTGACGAGATTGGCGACCTTTTTGGGGTGTATCGCAGAGTAGCACAGGCTGAAGGTGCCGCCCTGGCAGATACCGAGGACGTTGATGGCGTCGACGTCGTGGCGCCGGCGGATAACGTCAATACAGCGGTCGATGTAGCCGTTGATGTAGTCGTCCAGGCCCACGTAACGGTCTGCACGGTCCGGGTAACCCCAGTCGATCAGATAGACATCGAGACCTGCATCCAGTAGTCCGCGTACCGTGGAGCGGTTTTCCTGCAGGTCGGTCATATAGGGGCGGTTGACCAGCGCGTAGACGATGAGCACCGGAATGCGATTCTGCACCTTCTGTGCCGATGGCTGGAAGCGGTAGAGGACCATCTTGTCCTCGTGATAGACGGGTTCTTTCGGAGTGACGCCGGTTGGAATGTCGCCGACATCCATCAGGTTCTGCAGGCCGTGGCCGAGCTTCTGACTGAAGTTGGTTAGCTCCTCAAGCGCCTGATCGGGGCGGATCTGAACAGGAATCATGTGCGCTGCTCCTTATCTTTTCTGCATGGTCTTGCGGGCGTTGGTCTTCTTTGCCGCGCTCTTCTTTGACGTGGCGGATCTGGCCGGCGCCTTCTTTCCCGTACCCGTCTTTCGGGTCGGGGTCTTCTTGCGCGTGGTCCTCGTGGTTCGCGACGCGGATGATCCCCGGAGTTCATCGCGCAGCTGCTCGACCTCGCTACGCAGCGCGCGTAAGTCACGGCGCGTCTCGTGATGCCGCCGGTGGAGCGTGTTGATCTCGCGGTGCGTGGGCATGTTCATCGACTCGAGCATTTCGTCCACCAGCAGCGAGCCATGGCGCTTGACCGCCATCAGCGCGTTGACCATTTCGCCGTACATCTCCGAGTATTCCTCAGTCATGGCGAAGTCACCGTAGACCTCTTCGCAGGCGTCGACCCAGAGGTCATAGAAGGCGCGCAGGCTGGAGACAGGCTCACCCGACGCGGTGGTCTCGGCGAGTTTTTCCTGGAAGCGATCGGTGGACTTCACGCCGACCTTTGACAACGCGACAGCGTAGTCCTGCATGGCTTTCTGGTAATCGAGCAGCAGGCGGGCCAGGCGTTGGTACTGTTCCTGCGACTCGCGTGAGTAACCCACGCCGGGCATGGACAGGAAACGGTCCAGGTGCTCGCGCATGTCGCCGGCCATGGCGTCGGCGCCCTCTGGGTGGAGCGCCTTCAGGAAATCGCCGGGAAATGGCGAGAACGAGGACACCGTGCGTTGCCAGGTATCCAGCGGCATGTCCCAGAAGGACATGAAATCACGCTTGTGCGGGTTCTGCTGTGCGCCCAGCGACGCGCCCCAGGCGTCGCAGGCCTTGCGCATCTGGTCCAGCCAGTCGCTGACAGCATCGCCGGCCTTCTGACTCTCGCCCGGCATACCCGCCACGTGCTCGGCCATGCTGAAGTAGGACTTGCCCATACCGATGAGCTTGTCGAAAAAGTCCTGCAGCAGGGGGGCGGAGCCGCTGGTCATCGGCGACACCGCCTTCCACCACTGTTCCAGCGCGCTGGCCCAGGGGTTGTCCGGGGTCTGGCTGATGGCCGCCGCGCCGCCGGCCTGCCGCGTCATGTCCATCCAGGCCTCCCAGTATTTGCGCTGGGCATCGAGCCAGGATTCCGGGGAAAAAGGGTTCGAGTCTGTCATCCGGGTTACCTCCTGTTGGTGGGTCTCAAGCCGCGGGCCGCTTTCAACCGGGGCTTTCCAATCCTCTGTGAGCTATGCTAGCATGATTTTTGTGCAGTGCAACATAAACGCATACCGGGCTGCCGGAGCGGGATACCGGCAGCCCCACAAAGCTACCGCACGAGGGTTTTCGGCGGCGACGCGGCCGGCTGGCAGCGGCGGTCCGCCTTGAGGTAATACCAGACAAAGGAGGATCGACAATATGAGTGACGACATAGTAATCGTGAACGCCGCGCGTACTGCCATCGGTGTGTTCGGCGGCGCGCTGGCTGACATCCCGGCCAGCAAGCTGGGCACGACGGTCATCCGCGCCCTGCTGGAACGCAGCGGTCTGGCGCCGGAGCAGATCGACGAGGTGATCCTGGGCCAGGTGCTCACCGCCGGCACGGGCCAGAACCCGGCGCGACAGGCCTCCCTCGGTGCCGGCCTGCCGGTGACAGTGCCGGCCATGACCATCAACAAGGTCTGCGGCAGCGGCCTGAAGGCTGTGCATCTCGCTGCGCAGGCGGTGCGCTGCGGTGACGCCGGCATTGTCATCGCCGGCGGCCAGGAGAACATGAGCATGGCGCCGCACCTGCTGCCGAAATCCCGCCTGGGTGTGAAGATGGGTGACTGGAAAATGGTCGACTCGATGGTCAATGACGGCCTGTGGTGTGCCTTTGACGATTGCCACATGGGGCTCACCGCCGAGAATATCGCTGTCAACTACGACATCAGCCGCGAGGTGCAGGATGCCTTCTCCGCAGCGTCGCAGCAGAAGACCGAGGCGGCACAACAGGCGGGCGTGTTCGCCGATGAAATCGTACCGGTCGAGATACCGCAGCGCAGCGGCGAGCCCCTTGTATTCGATGCCGACGAGTTCCCGCGTGCGGGCACAACCGCCGAGGGGCTTGCCAAGCTGCGTCCGGCCTTCAGGAAAGAGGGCACGGTGACCGCTGGCAACGCATCGGGCCTGAACGACGGCGCAGCCGCAGTGGTGGTGATGACGGCAGCAAAGGCCGACGCGCTTGGTCTTGCACCCATGGCCCGCGTTGTCGCCTTTTCCAGCGCCGGCGTCGAGCCCTCGGTGATGGGCACCGGCCCTATCCCGGCGACCACCCAGTGCCTGGAGCGGGCCGGTTGGGAGTTGGGCGACCTCGATCTCATCGAGGCCAACGAGGCCTTTGCCGCCCAGGCCATTTCGGTGAATCAGAGCCTCGGTTGGGATCTGGACAAGGTCAACGTCAGCGGTGGCGCCATTGCACTCGGTCATCCCATCGGCGCCTCAGGCGCGCGGGTGCTGGTGAGCCTGCTGTACGGCATGAAGCGTACCCAGGCACGCCGTGGTCTCGCGACGCTCTGCATCGGCGGCGGCCAGGGCGTGGCCATGGCCGTGGAACGTACCTGAATTCGACAAAAGGAGAGCAGGCAATGAGTGGAGCACTCGACGGCAAGATCGCACTAATCACCGGTGGCACCGGCGGTATCGGCAAAGCCATTTGCAAGCGCCTGTCTAATATGGGCGCAAGAGTGGTATCAACCTATCTGGGTGAAAACAAGGCCCGTGATATGAAGACCGAGATGAAAGCGCAAGGCTGCGATGTCGCGATTTACCGGTGCGACGTGAGCGATTTCGGGCAGTGTCAGGCGCTGGCGGCCAGTATCGAGAATGACCTCGGCCCGGTCGACATCCTGGTCAACAACGCGGGCATCACGCGCGATACTGCCATGAAAAAAATGCAGGCCGAGCAGTGGCAGCAGGTCATCAACACCAATCTGAACAGCGTATTCAACGTGACCCGTCCGATCATCGAGAGCATGCTGGAACGCCAGACCGGTCGGGTGATCAACATCTCGTCCATCAATGGCCAGAAGGGGCAGTTCGGCCAGACCAACTACTCTGCGGCCAAGGCCGGTATCCATGGCTTCACCATGGCGCTGGCCCAGGAAGTGGCGCGCAAGGGCATCACCGTGAATACGGTATCGCCCGGCTATATCGCCACCGAGATGGTCATGGCCGTGCCCGAAGACATCCGCAACCAGGTCATCGCGCAGATCCCGGTCGGGCGGCTCGGCAAGCCGGAGGAGATAGCGGCGCTGGTCGGTTTCCTGGCCACCGATGATGCCGCTTTCATCACCGGCGCCAACCTGGCCGCCAATGGCGGTCAGCACATGCACTGAAGCCGTACATGGGAGTGTGACCGTGGCCGTACCACGCATTATCAAGAAGTACCCGAACCGGCGGCTTTACGACACCGAGCTGAGCAAGTACGTCACCCTCGTGGATTTGCGCAAGCTCATCCACGACGAGGTGGAGTTCAAGGTGATGGACAGCCGGTCCGGGGAAGATATCACCCGCAGCATCCTCATACAGATCATCACCGAGCAGGAGGCCGGGGAAGAGGCGCTGTTCAGCACGGACATGCTGACCGATATCATCCGTTACTACGACGAGGCCGTGCATGACGTGTTTCACAGCTACCTGGACCAGAGCATGCGCGCGTTTACCGAGCAACAGCAGTTCATCCGGGAGAGCATGGAGGGGCTGGTCGGCACCAGCGCGGCCAAGGACATGGCCGACCTGGCGCAGCACAATGTCGAGCTGTGGATGGACATGCAGAAGGATTTCCTCAAGGCGGCGGGGCTGGGTAGCGGCAAGGTCAGATCCCGGAAAAAAACCAAGCGGTAGGCGCGGCCTCCCGGACCGCGGAAACGGGTGTACATCTTGACCGGCGACTGCCAGGTAAAGTTTTGCTGCGGTGCACAAAATGCTTGACACGCTGCTCCCGATAACCTATTGTGCAGTGCAACAATGCTGCGGTGCAGCAAATGGCTTTCCAGACAAACGAAACCATGAGGATCAGACTATGCAGAAAGATATTTTCAATAGTTTCAATGAATTCGCGCAGAGCACTTTCGAGACGGCCCGGCGAATGGGCGACGTAAACCTGCGCGCCGGCGAGAAGCTGCTGGAGCAGCAGTTGGCGATGTCCAGCGCCCTGTTCGAAACTGGCGCCAGGAACCTGGAGCTGATGAGCCAGGCCAAGACCCCGCAGGAGGCGCTCAATGGCCAGGCGAAGCTGGTGCAGGCCTGTGGTGAGCAGTGGCTGAACAGCTGCCGTGGCACCCTCGAGATCCTGGCCGAAGCACGCGATACCGCGGGTGAACTCATCGAAGAGAACGTCAAGCGAGCGACCACCGGCAAGCCTGCTTAGGCAGAACCCTGTTCATTAGAAAGGGGAGGCAGGAGTCCTTCGGGGCTCCGGCCTTTTTATACAGAGGCCTATGGCAGCCAAGCATCGCACCGTCTTCTTCATCTCCGATCAGACCGCGATTACCTCCGAGGTGATGGGACAGAGCCTGCTGACCCAGTTCGATGGCATCGAATTTCGACGCACCACCTTGCCGTTTATCAACAACATGGAAAAGGCAGTGGCGGCTCGGGAGCAGATCAATCGCTGTTTCCGGGAACAGGGGGAACGGCCGATCATCTTCTGTACCTTTACGGACCCGGAGATCCGCCGTATCGTAGAAACCAGCGATAGCATATGCTTCGATTTCTTCGATACCTTTATCTCGCCACTGGAACAGGCGCTGGAGACAAGCTCGTCCCATGCCATGGGGCGTACCCATGGTATGGTGGACCCGAATAGTTATCATTGTCGTATCAATACGGTGAACTTTGCGCTTTTCAACGACGATGGCGCCAGTCTTAAACAGTATCCCCGTGCAGACATCATCCTGATCGGCGTATCCCGCTCGGGTAAGACGCCCACTTGTCTTTACCTGGCACTGCAGTTCGGTATCAACGCGGCCAACTACCCGCTAACGGAGGATGACCTGGGTTCGCCCAGCCTGCCACGCGCATTAAAGCCATTCAAAGAGAAACTTTTCGGCCTGACAATCAGTCCCGAGCATCTGCAACGTATTCGTGAGGAACGCCGCCCCGCCAGCCGCTATGCTTCTCTACTGCAATGTCGCAGTGAGGTTGATATGCTGGAGGAACTGTACTTCAGGGAAAAGATCCCTTTCCTGAACACCACCACGGTGTCTATAGAAGAGATCGCAACCACCATCTTGCAGGAGACGGGGTTGCATCGACGTTTGTTCTGAAACGGCAATCTGTACGTGCGGACCTGTGATGATTATTAACTTTACCAACTACAGGAAATTGAAATAATTGATTTTCTGTATAACCTGTGATCTTTTATGTGTGGTTGCGGCTCGGGTGCAGCCGTCAACCTGGCTTTTGCCCTGTTGGCGGGCCGGCTTCGGGAGCAGAATATGGCAGAACAGATTGTCTGGTTTGAAAACCTGGGAATGCATCAAGTTGATCTGGTGGGTGGCAAGAATGCTTCCCTCGGAGAAATGATCAGCAATCTCAGTGGTAGCGGTGTTCGTGTTCCCGGTGGTTTTGCCACTACCGCCGCCGCTTTTCGGGAGTTTCTACGCCACCAAGATCTGGATCAGCGCATCAATGCGCTACTCGCGGCTGCAGATATCGATGATGTGGATGCGCTCGCAAAGATGGGAAACACCATCCGCCAGTGGGTCGTGGAGACACCATTCCCGCCAACCTTGCAGCAAGCCCTCGTTGCCGCCTACCAGCGTCTCGAAGCAAACGACGGCAAGGACCTTGAAGTAGCCGTGCGCTCATCCGCGACGGCGGAAGACCTGGCGGATGCCTCTTTTGCCGGCCAGCAGGAAACCTATCTGAACGTGCGTGGTATCGATGCGGTCCTGCAAGCCGTCAAGGCCGTATTTTCATCCTTGTATAACGACAGGGCTATTGCCTATCGGGTACACAAGGGATTCGATCATAGCCAGGTTGCCCTCTCCGCCGGGGTGCAGAAGATGGTGCGCTCGGATATTGGCGCATCCGGGGTCATGTTCACCCTCGATACCGAGTCCGGCTTTCGTGATGTTGTGTTTATTACCTCGTCCTGGGGGTTGGGAGAGACGGTGGTGCAGGGCGCGGTCAATCCGGATGAATTCTACGTTCATAAGGGTTGTCTGCAGGCCAATCGACCCGCGATCTTGCGCCGAACCCTGGGGGAGAAGGCGGTCAAGATGGTGCTTGCTGATGGCTCTGACGAGATGGTGAGGACCGTCGATGTAGCGCTTGAGGACCGCATGCGGTTTTCCCTGACCACGGAACAGGTAGAAGAGCTGGCCCGCTTTGCAGTGGTTATCGAGGAACATTATGGCCGGCCCATGGATATCGAGTGGGCTCTGGACGGACAGGATGGCCAGATTTACATCGTCCAGGCGCGACCCGAGACCGTGGAAAGCCGCCTCGATGCCAGCGTGATTGAACGTTACGAGCTTAAAGGTGCAGGAGAAATGCTGGTCGCTGGCCGCGCCATTGGACAGCGTATCGGTGCGGGACCGACGAAAATCATCGCTGACGTGGCGCAGATGGCGCAGGTGCAGGAAGGGGATGTGCTGGTAACGGATATGACGGATCCGGACTGGGAGCCGGTGATGAAAAAGGCCGCTGCCATTGTCACCAATCGTGGCGGGCGCACCTGTCATGCCGCCATTATCGCCCGTGAGCTCGGTATTCCGGCAGTCGTGGGATGCGGAGATGCGACCGACCGATTGCAGGGGGTGCCGGCAATCACCGTATCCTGTGCAGAGGGAGAAACGGGCAACATCTACAAGGGGCAACTGGAATTCGAGGTCATACGCAACAGCAGCGGTGACATGCCGCCGCTAGCCACCAAGATCATGATGAACGTGGGCAATCCCAGTCGCGCCTTTGCCTTCAGCAGGCTACCCAACGCCGGTGTGGGCCTGGCGCGTCTGGAATTCATCATCAGTACCACCATAGGCGTCCACCCCCGGGCGTTACTGGCGTTCGACGAGCAGACCGCGGAAATCAAGAGGCAGATCCACAGCAAGATGGCCGGCTACCCCGATCCGGTGAGCTTCTACGTGGATAAGCTGGTGGAGGGTATCTCCACCCTGGCCGCCGCATTTCATCCTAAACCGGTCATCGTGCGCATGTCGGATTTCAAGTCCAATGAATACGCCAACCTCATCGGGGGCAAGGCCTATGAACCGGAGGAAGAGAATCCGATGATCGGTTTCCGCGGGGCCGCGCGCTACCTCTCCGAGGAGTTCCGTCCCTGCTTCGAGTTGGAGTGTCGCGCTATCCGCAAGGTGCGCGACGACATGGGTTTCGAAAACCTGGAGCTCATGATTCCCTTCGTCCGTACCCTGGATGAGGCCGCCGAGGTTGTAGCACTACTTGCTGCCAATGGTCTCAAGCGGGGGGAGAACGGCCTGCGTGTGATCATGATGTGCGAGTTACCATCCAACGCTGTGCTTGCAGAGGAGTTTCTGCACTACTTTGATGGCTTTTCCATCGGTTCCAACGACATGACCCAGCTTACCCTGGGTCTGGACCGTGACTCGGGCCTGGTGGCGAAACTCTTCGACGAGCGCAACCCGGCGGTGAAGCGCATGCTGGAGATGGCCATCTCCGCCGCTCGGGCGCAGGGCAAGTATGTGGGCATCTGCGGTCAGGGGCCTTCGGACTTTCCTGATCTTGCCCAATGGCTACTGGCCCGTGGCATCAGTTCCATCTCCCTGAATCCGGATACCGTGGTGGATACCTGGTTACACCTTGCAGCGCAGGGAGACAAGCACGTGAGCTAAAGCGAGAGGAGATCAAATAAATGAATAAATTCGAAGAAGGCAAACCATTGGCAGAGCTCCACCTGGGTAAAACTGGTGTAGAGCTTGCCGAAGCAGCATCACCTGAACTGTTAAAACATGTTGTAGAACATGGCTTTGCAGATATGTATGCCGATGAATCACTTGATCAGAAATCCCGTAAAGTTGCCACAATCGCATCCCTGGTTACGTCAGGGTGCTTGCCGCAGTTGGAATGGCATATAAGAGGAGCACTGGAGAATAATTTAATGAATAAGGATGAAATCAAAGCATTAATAATCCAGATGACGATATATACAGGCTACCCACCTGCATTTAATGCCATGTCTGTTGCTAATAAAGTTTTTCCCGAGTTTGACTAGTTTTCAGTTCGATAGTGTCACCAATTGTTCGTCCTGAAGTCATGGGGCAGGCTTTCCGGCCCCCTTCTCGTGGACGATGGCGGGTTTTATGTCGTACCAAGCCCCGTCACTGTTCGGCGACAGGCGTTGAGAGGCAGGTCATTCTACTGTTTTAAAAGAATTTTTGTCCTGGAAACGCAGCATGTCCCCGGCGCGTGGCAGGATCATAATTTCTGCGCCAGTAAGTTTGAAGTTTTAATAAATTGTAATAATCCTTGTCAATTTCATTGATTTAATGAATGCCCGTGCCACAATCAATAAGGTTACTCACACGGAAACGGATGGCTGAAAGGAAAAACGGCAAGCCAGGATTCAGCACAAGGACGGAGAGTTAATTCCCACTAAACAACAAAAGAGGAGATATTAGCTTATGGACCCAAAAGTCGTGTGGCTGTTTGTGTTCGTTGCGCTGTACTGGTCTTACTGTATTTTCTGGGGTATTAAAGGTGCCCTGTCGGCCAAGACAGCCA
>Ga0210064_1000082_pt1 | contig 42347 bp, 29 predicted proteins | sample Muzzi_CordC_D2_FD_185531 | JGI IMG/M metagenome (GOLD analysis project Ga0210064, IMG submission 185531) | Wetland microbial communities from San Francisco Bay, California, USA, that impact long-term carbon sequestration - Muzzi_CordC_D2 (SPAdes) | ecosystem: Environmental > Aquatic > Marine >... | reverse complement strand
GCCCACCCGGCAAGATAATGGCGTAGACTTTACCCAAGTATAAATTACAACCCCATTGGCTCCACCATGACCCACAAAACCGCCCTGACACTCTGCATCACGGTGTTCCTGCTGACCGGTGCCATCATTGCCTCTACTGCCATCACGCTGTACAAACAGCATGAAGTCTCCTTGCTGGAACAGCGCATCGCGTTGCTGCTGGAGACCAACGACCGCCTCGAAGTTCAACTGCGCCGGCAAGCGGAATGCACCCCGGAGGGGACGCGGTAACGCAGGGCGTATTGATACCTGCTTTTGATTCGGAAGTAAGCAAGCAGACAGGCTGATTCGGGACGCGCCGTAAATACATGGCCCAGGCCAGCCTCTCGACCGGTTCCCGGTCTCACCTTCTCCCTGTAGGCTCGACGGCGGCATCCCTGCCGCCGACGGTCCCGCATCACCCTGTCAGCTTGCCTGGGTACTTCTTGGCAAACAAAACGCACCGGCATTCCGGGCGGAACGAAGTGGAGACCCGGAATCCAGCTTGCTTGAATTCCTTCTAGTCTAGGTCCTCAGAAATAATGAAACATACGATAATCCCGGTTTTATATGGTGGCTGATATTCATAAAGCAATAGTTTCCATATTTATAAGTTACCTACTGTCAGGCGAACCTAGCCCGAATTTCTCACCGGGCGGCGATGAATCATCGTAATGTATTGAGATAGTGAGAAGAGTGGAGAACAGTCAGAATACATGGTGTTATCAGGCCAAGCCTATCCCGGCCCTGGCTGGTCCTCGAGCGCCTGGACTTGCTCTTCACTCAAGTGGTAGCTACGGCTACTACTTTCGCTCCAGAGCGGCGTCCAGACACCCGATTCCTGCGCCAGCATCCGGGATCCCGGTGAGATATCCGGGCTAGGGGGAGGGAATGTAGTGTGATACATGATCTCCTTCCCCCTTGCAGGGGGAAGGCCGGGATGGGGGTAGAGAGAATGAGCCAAGCACTCCACCCCCACCCTGACCCTCCCCCTTCCCAGGGGGAGGGAATGCGGTGTCGACGCCCCCCCCGTCTTGAGTAGCAAATCAATGTTTGCAGTAATGGCCCTTCTCACCAGCTGGACAGGAACAGTATGCTGATAAATTCGTATCTGAATTTCTCACGAATACCACCTCATATGGCTCAGAGGCCGATCCTTGTACCTCGAATTTAATTTCTTCCATGTTCATGTTCCTTGCTTACACCGCGATATCTTAATCTCATTGGTTTCCCTCGAGGCTCATCAGGAATGTGAAGCTGTTCAGGATTCGAATTTTGTTAATAGATCAATACATTCCTCTTCATCTAAAATCTTAACCCCAAGTGATATCGCCTTCTCATATTTAGAACCGGGGTTATCTCCAACAATCAGATAATCTGTATTCCTGGAAACACTACTTGCTACTTTTGCGCCAAGTGCGACTAATTTTAACTTCAATTGATCACGGCTAAATGCGCTCAATGTTCCTGTGATAACTATAACTTTTCCGTTTAACGGGGCTTCTTTGTTCTTATTGTCATTTTGATAATCGATCTCAATGACCTCCAGTAGCTGATCGATTACTTCATTATTTCGTGATTCTTGGAAGAAGTTTATAATTGCTGAGGCTATTTCTGTTCCAATACCTTCAATTTTAATTGTCTGATTTTTCAGATCCTCAACACTCGCTTTTTGTAACCTGGAAAGTAACCTGAATTTGTCTTCAATGCGTTTCGCGATATCTTTATTTACCCCCTTTATTTTTTGTCTGAGGAGAAAGCTGGAGAGATTTTCCCCTTTGTTACAAGCCAGATCCGGATGTTCCCTTACGTAATTAATTATGGTCATTGCTTTCTCTTTCCCAATTCCCTTTATCCCTGTTTTAACAAAATCTTCATACTTGGATTTTCGCAATTCATCAATAGATTTGAAATTTTCTGATAACACCCTCGCCAATTCTTCTCCGATACCCGGAATACCCAGCGCATAAAGAAAACGCGAGAAACTAACCTCCATGCTGTTGTTAATGGCATTTTTGATATTTTCTGCCGCTTTTTCTGCCACTAGGTCCAAGGTCATTAATGTCTTTAATTCAAGCTGATATAAATCAGCAGGGTTTTTTACCAATTCACGATCTACAAGCTGTTTTATGAGCTTTCCGCCAACACCTTCAATATCCATGGCCTTCCGAGACACAAAATGCTTTAGCGCCTCAATCCTTTGAGCCTTGCATACAAGGTGGCCAGTACAGCGGGTAACCGCCTCTCCCTCTATTCGAGCCGCAACAGAGCCACATACCGGGCAATTATCAGGCATTTTGAATGGCTCTGATTTTTCAGGCCTTTTATCCCGAATTACGCTCACCACCTCGGGAATCACGTCGCCGGCACGCCGGATGATAACGGTATCGCCGACGCGCACGTCCTTGCGATGCACCTCATCTTCGTTGTGCAGCGTCGCATTGGTGACCGTCACCCCGCCCACGAACACCGGTTCCAGCCGTGCCACCGGGGTCAGCGCCCCGGTGCGCCCGACCTGCACTGCGATGTCCAGCACCCGGGTCTGTTCCTCCTGTGCCTGGAACTTGCGGGCAATGGCCCAGCGTGGCGCACGGGAAACCGTACCCAGTCGTTCCTGCAAATCCGTGCGGTCCACCTTGAACACGACCCCGTCGATATCGAACGGCAGCGAGGCACGCTGTGACTCGAGCTTGCGATAATAGATCTGGCAGCCGGCCAGTCCCTGTACCCGTTCGACCCCTTCATAGACGCGCAGATGCCAGTTCCGCAGCTGTTCCAGTATCTCGCTGTGCCGGTCCGGTAGCCGGCCGCCGTCCACCCGTCCGGTGCCATAGCAGTAGATCTCCAGTGGCCGTGTCGCGGTGATCTTCGGGTCCAGCTGGCGCAGGCTGCCGGCCGCCGCGTTACGCGGATTGACAAAAGGCTTGCGCCCCCCGTCAACCTCCGCGCGGTTGAGTTCGGCGAACCCCCGGTGCGAGAGGTAGACTTCGCCGCGCACTTCCAGCAGCGCCGGGATGCTGCGCCCGGAAAGCCGTAACGGCACGCTGGCGATGGTACGGACATTGCCGGTGATGTCCTCACCGGTGGTGCCATCACCGCGGGTAGCCGCTCGCACCAGTACGCCGTGCTCGTACAACAGGCTGACCGCAACCCCGTCCAGCTTGGGTTCGGCCGCGTAATCGACCGTATCGAGTTCCAGACGCTCCCGCACACGCCGGTCGAAGTCGGCCAGTTCGGTGTCATTGAAGGCATTGTCGAGCGACAGCATCCGCACCGCGTGGCGCACCTCGCCAAACGACTTCAGCGGTGCAGCGCCGACGCGCCGGGTGGGGGAATCGGGGGTGATCAGTTCGGGATAGCGGGTTTCGATATCCTGCAGTTCACGCAGCAAGCGGTCGTATTCCGCATCGCTGATGAGCGGGTCGTCGAGAACGTAATAACGGTGATTGTGTTCGTGAAGTTCCTGATGTAGTTCCGTGACCCGCTTGCGTACCGTCTGCGGTACCCTCATGAGGCCTTATGGGCGACCCGGTGCCGGAACTGGTAGTCAACGACGCTTTCCCGCATATGGGCGATCGTCTGGTTGGTGAGTACGCTGCGCGTGGCATCGCACACATTACCCTCAAGACTGTCTGCCAGTGAACGCGCCGCCTCCACCATGGAATCGAAGGCCCGGATGGCGTCATACGGTCCCGGCAGTTGCAGGAAAAGCACCAGCCCCTTGGTGGTGAAGTTCTCCATCGCTTCCGGGTCGAAGGTGCCGGGTTCAACGATATTCGCCAGGGAGAACACCACCGTATCACTGCCGTTGTGTCGTTCCTTGTGATGAAAGATCTGCATATCGCCATATTCCAGGCCGGCCTTCTCCAGCGCCTCCATCAGGAAGGGACCGCGAAACGGCACCCCGCCCGGCGCCAGAACGAACAGGGATATGACCTGATCCGGCATGCTTTCCGCTGCCGGTTCCGCGGGCCGGGGGGGGGCGGTATTCTGTGGTGCCGCAGGCTGGGCCCGGGCGGTGTGCTGCGGCTCCGCTTCTTCCGCTATCAGCTGGCCGATGCGTTCCAGCTCGGCCTCGACCTTTCCAGTGTCTTGCGGGGCATCGAACAGGGGATCGATTTCGCTCCCGCTCCCCGGATCACGCCTGGTGACAGCAGGATCGGGACGCGTTTCCAGCCAGCCCTGCAGACGGCCATAGATATAGATACCGAGAACAATGACGATTCCCGCAAGCAACAATATCCAGCGAATGTCTTCCATCGTTCGAAGTCTACCTGACAAGCATCGTGTCGTGCTACATCGCCGCCATTTCGACAGCCGCGTCGATATCAACGGCCACCAGGCGGGACACACCCGGCTCATGCATGGTAATGCCGGTGAGCTGATGGGCCATTTCCATGGTGACCTTGTTATGGGTAATGAAGATAAACTGTACGCGCCCGGACATCTCCCGCACCATGTCACAGTAGCGACTGACATTGGCATCATCGAGCGGTGCATCGACCTCGTCCAGCATGCAGAATGGCGACGGATTGAGTTCAAAGATCGAGAATACCAGGGCAATCGCAGTCAGCGCCTTCTCACCGCCCGAAAGCAGGTGGATCGTGCTGTTGCGCTTCCCGGGCGGGCGGGCCATCACTGTCACACCGGTGTCCAGCAGGTCTTCCCCGGTCAGTTCCAGGTAGGCATTGCCGCCACCGAACAACCGCGGGAAACGCTCCTGGAAACCGCTGTTTACCTTGTCGAAGGTTTCCTTGAAACGGGAACGGGTTTCCCGGTCGATCTTGGCAATTGCCTGCTCCAGGGTCTGGAGTGCCTCCATGAGGTCGGCGTTCTGGGCATCCAGATACACCTTGCGCTGTGACTCCTCCTCGTATTCCTCGATGGCGGCAAGATTGATCGGCCCGAGGCGCTGGATACGTTTTTCCAGGCCCTCGGCCCGCTCCGACCACGCAGCAACCGTTGCCTCCGCGTCGATCGTCTCGAGCAACTCCCGGTAGTCGAAACCGGCCTCGCCGATCTGTTCCCGCAGGGTGTCGCTGCGCACCCTGATCTCCTGCCAGGCCATGCGCTCCTGCGCCACCTGTTCGCGCTGACTGTCGACGCTGCGTTCCGTGCGAATCCGTTCCTGATCGTGTTCCCGTATCCCGTGCTCGAAATCCTGCACCTGTTTCCGTGCTTCGGCCAGTCCGGTTTCCACCTCCAGGCGGCGTGACAGCAGCGCCTCCAGTTCGGTTTGCAACTCGACGAGTGGAGTATCCCCGTGCGCCAGGATGCCGGTCAGCTCATCGCGCCGGGCAAACAGCTGGCGCGATTGCTCGCGCATGCGCTCCAGATTTGCCTCGGTCGCAGTCCGTGTGGTGCGCATGGATTCCACGCGGAGCGTAAAATCATGTACCGCCTGCTGGGAGGCACGCGCCTGCTCGCGCGCTTCATCCAGGGTGCTGGTCAGGTATTGCTGCCTGCGTGTATATTCCTCGCGTTCCGCAGTCAGCTTTTCGATGGCCTCCATGGCCTCCTGCAGGCGGGACTGCGCTGCGGCATGCTCTTCGTGCCCCCCGGCCTGCTCGGAACGCAGTTCCTCGGTCTCCTGGATGACATCCCGGGTACGGGTCTGATGGTGCTCGAGCCGGGTCTTGCAGGATGCGAGCCGGGCCTGCAGCTCACTGGCATGGCGGTGTGCCTGATGGTATTCCTCCTGCAGCTGATCACGTTCCGCCTCCGCACCAACCAGTGCGGCACGTGCCTCCGTCATGGCATTGCGCAGGACCTCGATGCGCCCCGCCTGCAGACGGCCTGCTTCCTGCAGCTGGGTAATTTCGCGTTCCCGCTGCAGCACCCCGGCCCGTTCGTCTGCATCGCGGGCCACCCGCAACCAGCCCTTGCCGAGCCAGATACCGTCCCGGGTCACCAGGGATTCATGCGCGGCAAGGGCCGTTCTCCCGGCCAGCGCCTCGCCCAGGCTTTCAGCGGCATACACCCCGTCCAGGAGTGTGCCCATCGACCACGGGGATTGCACCCTGGTTGCCAGCGGGACCAGACCGCTACCGGCGGCTGCCCCGGCGTCGGTGGCCCGGGTATCGAACAGTGAAATGGCGCCGTGCTCGAGACTGGCCAGCATGGCCTCGGCATCGTCCAGCCCCTCGACGCAAACGGCCTCGAGGTAACAGCCGAGCACGGTCTCGATGGCGTGTTCCCAGCCGGTCTCGACCTGGATTTCCTGCGCCAGACGTGGCGCCGCCTCCAGACCCTGCGCCTCGAGCCAGCCGATCACGCTGTCGGAGCGTTGCCCGAGGGCGGCCTGCTGCAGGGTTTCCAGCGATGACAGGCGCCCCCGCAGGTCATGATGGGTGTGCTGCAGATCCGTGGTTTCCTGCTCGTGCTGTTCGATACCGGCACGAATATCCGCGATGCGCTGACCGGCCGCCACCAGCAGCGCCTGTTTGGATGTAGCCAGCTCCTCCTGCTCCGTGGCCGCGGTAATCAGCTGTTCGATTTCGTTGTCGAGGGTGGTGTCTTGCAGGCTCTGCCGCTCCCGGCCCATGCGTTGCAGCCGCTCCTCGATCTGGTGAATGTGACGCTCGAGGTGATCGATGCGCGTGCGTTCGACCTGGGCCGATTGCGCGCGCTCTGCGGAGCGCTGGTTAAACGCGTCCCACTCGGCCTGCCAGGCGCGCATGGCCTGTTCCGCCTCCTGCAGCGCGGTGCCGGACTGTCCGTTACGTGCCTGTGCGGCCTCCAGTTCCGGTTCAAGGCCGGCGATGTTGCCTGCCAGCTCCTCGAGTTGCCGGCGATCAAGCTCGACATTCTCGTCGATTTCACCCAGGGTCTGCTCGGCGCGCGCCAGTTCCTGTTGCTGCTGCTGCCGCGACTCCTTGCTGTGCTGAATGGCCTGTTCAATCCGTGCCACGTCAGCCCCCAGCTGATAATAGCGTCCCTGTACCGTATTGAAGGCATCGTTCGCACCGGTCAGGCTGACGCGCAGTTTTTCCAGTTGCGCCTCGATGGCGCGCTGGTCCGCGAGTGCCGCTTCCATCTGGAGTTCATGGTCCTGGATCACGCGCTCCCGACTGGTGCACTCCTCATGCAGGGTGCTGTAACGCAAGGCCAGCAACTCCGCCTTGACCCTGCGCTCCTCCTCCTTGAGTTCCTTGAAGCGTTCGGCGGCACGTGCCTGGCGTTTCAGCTTGTCGATCTGTTTCTCGATTTCCTCCAGCAGGTCATTCAGGCGATCGAGATTTTCGCGGGTATGGCGGATGCGGTTCTCGGTTTCACGCCGTCTTTCCTTGTATTTGGAGATACCGGCCGCCTCTTCCAGAAAGGCGCGCAGGTCGTCCGGCTTTGCCTCGATCAGCCGTGAAATCATCCCCTGTTCAATGATCGAGTAACTGCGCGGACCCAGTCCGGTACCCAGGAAAATATCGGTGATATCGCGCCGCCGGCAGCGGGTGTTGTTCAGAAAATAGTTGGAGGTCCCGTCGCGGGAGACCTGGCGACGGATGCAAATCTCGTTGTAAGCGGCGTACTGGCCACCGATGCTGCCGTCGGAATTATCGAATGCGAGTTCGATGCTGGCATGGCCGACCGGCTTGCGTGCGGAGGAACCGTTGAAGATGACATCCGCCATGGAATCACCGCGCAGGTGTTTGGCCGAGGTCTCCCCCATCACCCAGCGTACGGCATCGATAATATTGGACTTTCCGCAGCCGTTGGGACCGACGACGCCGACGAGGGGGCTGGGAAGATAGATCGTGGTAGGATCGACGAAGGACTTGAACCCCGCGAGCTTGATCTTGGAAAGCTGCATGGACGGCTAGACTACAAGAAACAAGGGGAAATATACAACTTTTTGTTATTGGGCCGTGCTTGCACCCGCTATCTTGTGTCTTGTATGGTGACGCCCATGCCGAGCCAGCCCCGCAAGGAACTCGAGACCTTCACGAATCCCCACCCGGAACGTGATTACACCATCCGTATCCGCATCCCGGAGTTTACCTGCCTGTGCCCGAAAACCGGCCAGCCAGACTTCGCAACCCTGTACCTCGATTATGTACCGGATGCGCTGTGCATCGAACTCAAATCCCTGAAGCTCTATATCTGGTCCTTCCGGGATGAGGGCGCCTTTCACGAGGCCGTGACCAACCGGGTCCTCAACGACCTGGTAGCGACCTGCCAGCCGCGCTTCCTGCGGCTGCGTGCAAAGTTCAATGTACGTGGTGGCATCTACACGGAAGTGGTCGTCGAACACCGCCAACCCGGATGGTCACTTCCGGCCACGATCCAATTAAAATAATCCAATTTATAAAGAATAGACTGTATTCTATTGTTATAACGGTTTTATATTTAACTGGTCAGTGGCCCCGTGACCCTCTTTCTCGGCATTGACATCGGCACATCCGGTTGCCGGGCCTGCGTCATCGATGCCAACGCCCGTATCCGGGCGGAATCCACACACCCCCTGCCGGCACCGGTGCGCGATGGAGCCCGGATCGAGCAGGATCCGGAATGCTGGTGGGAGGCGCTGACGGCCACCCTCGACGAACTCGCAATCACCCTGTCGATGGACGCCATTGCCGCCATCGCCATTGACGGGACATCGGCCACCCTGTTGCTGTGTACTGCCAACGGGGAACCGCTCACCCCGGCGCTGATGTACAACGATGCCCGCGCCGGCCAGCAGGCACAACGGATCGAGCGGATCGCGTCGGCCGACTGTGCGGCCCATGGGGCAAGTTCGAGCCTGGCCAAATTACTTTACCTGCAGGCCACTCCCGCAGCACAGCACGCCCGGTTTGCCCTGCACCAGACCGACTGGCTGCTGGGCCGACTGGCTGGCCGTTATGGCCAGACGGACGAGAACAATGCACTGAAGCTCGGTTATGACCCGGTCAACCGTTCTTGGCCGGACTGGCTGGACAGCCTGGGGGTGGCCCGCGGCCTGCTGCCACAGGTCCTGCCGCCGGGTCAACCCATCGGACGTATCGCGGCCGTTGCGGCCCGCCGTTGGGGGCTGGCGGAAAACACCCGGATTGTGAGTGGAACCACCGACAGCACGGCCGGGTTTATCGCGACCGGGGCCGGCCGCGGGGAGGCGGTCACCTCTCTGGGCAGTACCCTGGTACTGAAGGTCTGCAGCGACCTCCCGGTGTTCGCGCCGGAGTACGGGGTCTATAGCCACCGGCTGGGGGACGACTGGCTGGTAGGTGGTGCCTCGAACACGGGGGGCGCCGTGTTGCGCCGCTGCTTCTCGCCACGGGAAATCGACCGGCTGTCCGCCGCGGTGCGGCCGGACCAGCCCACCGGCCTGGATTATTATCCCCTGCCTGCGGCGGGCGAGCGCTTCCCGGAAAACAACCCCGGCCGCCAGCCCTGTCTGGAGCCGCGCCCGGCCGATGACCGAATCTTCTTTCAGGCGATCCTGGAAGGGATCGCGGCCATCGAACAACGCGGCTACCGGCTGCTGGAGGGGCTCGGCGCACCCTACCCCCGGCGGGTACACACCGTGGGCGGGGGCGCGGCGAATGCCGCCTGGCGCCGCATCCGGCAGGACCGGTTGCGGGTCCCGGTCATCGCCGCCCTGCATCAGGAGGCCGCCTACGGGGCGGCACTGCTCGCCCGGCAGGGGGCGTCCTGTGAGCTTTAGCCACACAGATCGTTGAGATTACAATACTCCGCAACCGCACTGGCCCGGTTACAATCGAGGCAGGCATGCAATGTCGTGGAACTGAACAATGGTTGCAGTTTCCCGCATAGTCTGTGGCAACTGCTATTCCGGCATCGAGGAAACATGAAAGACGCAATCAGGGGAGTTGACTATCTTCGGGAAGGCCTGCGCCTGATGCGCCAGCCGGGCCTGCGTCGCTACGTCGCCATACCACTGCTGATCAGCGCGACGGTATTCAGCGTGGCGATCGTCGTTGGCATCCACTGGCTGGAAATCCTGCTCGACTGGCTGCTGGGCTGGCTGCCCGCCTGGCTCGACTGGCTGCGGTATCTGCTCTGGCCGCTGTTTGCCCTGACCGGTATACTGCTCGTTTTCTACACTTTCTCCCTGCTCACCAACCTGATTGCCGCGCCCTTCAACGGCCTGCTGGCCGAGGCCGTCGAGCGCCACCTGACAGGCCGTTCCCTGGAGGATATGGGCGGCTGGAAAACCGTCATCATGGACATCATCCCGAGCCTGCTCTCGGAACTGCGCAAATTGTTGTACTTTCTGCTGCGCGCAATCCCGCTGGGGCTGTTGTTCCTGATCCCCGGCGTCAACCTGGCGGCACCATTCCTCTGGGGACTGTTCAGTGCCTGGATGCTCTCCATCGAGTATGCGGATTACCCGATGGGCAACCACCAGCTGCATTTTTCAGAACAAAGAAAACGGCTGCGCCGGCGCCGGCTGCTGGCACTGGGATTCGGTGGCGGTTCGCTGCTGCTGACCATGATCCCGGTGGTGAACTTCATTGCCATGCCGGCCTCGGTGGCCGGTGCCACGGCGCTGTGGGTAAGGGAGTTGAAAACCACAACCTGAAGCCCCTGCCGCGCACACGCGTGTAACACAGGTGTTTCCAACCGGCATTCCGGCGTAAATAACCATTGCTGTCAGGCACCACCGGCAAGGAAATCCTGCAGCCGGCGCACGCCCTCCCGAAGATTTTCCAGCGAGGTGGTGTAGGCAAATCGTACATGCCGTTCCGGCTGATGGATTCCGAAATCAATCCCCGGCGTAATGGCCACCCCCGCCTCCTCCAGCAGCCGTTCCGCAAACCGGAAACTGTCGCCGGTAAAGCGGCTGCAGTCCGCATACAGGTAAAAGGCGCCGTCCGGTGTTACCGGTATGACGAATCCCAGATCCCGCAGCGCGGGCAGCAGGTAATCACGCCGCTTATGAAACTCCTGCCGGCGTGCTTCCAGGATGGCGAGGTTTTCGGAATCGAAGGCGGCGAGCGCCGCATATTGCGAAACAGTCGGGGCCGCCAGAAACAGATTTTGCGCCAGCTTGTCGAGCTGCGACACGTACTCCTGCGGGGCAACCACCCAACCCAGACGCCAGCCCGTCATGCCGAAATATTTGGAAAAGCTGTTGATTACGAAAATATCGTCGGAGACCGACAGGGCGGTGCCCGCCGCCCCCGCATAGGTCAGCCCGTGATAAATCTCGTCCACCACCAGGCAGCCGCCACGCGCCCGCGCCACATCGAACAGGCAGCGGATATCCCGCTCCGACAGCAGGGTGCCGGTCGGGTTCGAGGGCGAGGCAACCAGCAGCGCACTGACCTGGTCCGTCCAGGCCGTGCGCACCGCTGCACAACCGGGCTGGTAACCGGTGCTCGCATCCACCGGTATTCCGTGCGGCTCGCCATTCAGCAGGTAGACGAAATTGCGGTTACAGGGATAACCGGGATCGGCCATCAACACCCGGTCACCCGGATCAACCAGCACCGCCATCACCAGTTGCAGGGCAGCCGATGCACCGGGGGTAACGAGGATGCGCCGCGCATCGACGGCAGCACCGTAACGCTCCAGATACCAGGCGGAAATCCGCTCCCGCAATTCCGCCAGTCCCGTGGCCGGCGTGTAATGCGTCCTGCCCTGCTGCAACGCCTGTATGCCGGCGGCGATCACCGGCTGCGGTGTTACAAAGTCGGGCTCGCCGATTTCCATGTGAATGATCGAACGTCCAGCGGCTTCCAGTTCCCGGGCACGCGCCAGCAAAGCCATGACGTGGAATGGCTGGATCGATACCATGCGACGCGCAATTTTATTCATGGCGATGCGACTCAGCGCTCAACCGTTGCGATCGTGCAGGCGCTGCAGATACGCCACATCGATCATCCCGTCCGGGGCCGGCCCCCCGGCCAGCAAGTGACAGGGCTGGCCGGGTTCACCCAGGTGATCCAGCACCACCAGCGCCGCACTGAAGTCATGATCCTCGGTGTAGCGGTTGACGGTGATGATGGCGCCGACGCCAGCCGCCCGGGCCGCTGCAAGTCCATTGGCCGAATCCTCGATCGCGAGGCACTGACCCGCGGCCACCCCCAGTTGCTGCAGCGCATAATCATAGATATCCGGCGCCGGTTTCTTGTTCGGCACGACACTGCCGGCCGCAATCACATCGAACCAGTTTCGGGTATTACTGCGGAAACTGTGCTCCAGCAGGGCGGTCACGTTCACCGGCGTGGTGGTGGTTACAATCGCCAGGCGCAGGCCCTTGTCCAGCGCCTCCTGCATCAGCCGTTCCACACCCGGGCGCAATGGCACCTCCCCCGCTGCGAGCATGCGGGTATAGTGTGCCGTTTTTCGCTGGTGCAGATCGGCAATAAATTCATCCGTCACTGCATCGGTGACGGCAGCATCCCGGTAACTGTCGAGGTAGTAACGAATGCGCTCCCTGCCACCGGTGACTTGCAGCAAACCGTGGTAGAGCGCCTGATCCCAGGACCAGTCCAGCCCGGCATCGGCAAAGGCAGCATTGAAGGCCTTGCGGTGGATCTCCTCGGTGTCTGCGAGCGTTCCGTCGACATCGAATAACAAAGTTGTCAGTGCAGACATCGTAATATCCCCTCGATTCGTCAACCCGGCGCTGATTTACGGATTGTGCGGCCCGGACAAAACGGTACCCGGCTGCTGCAGGGCATGCCGACCCTGTTCCTTGACTAATGGTAAAAGAGGCGTATAAATAACGCCCCTGATACCAAAGGCCTGCCTATTATACGGTTCTGCCAGCGCGTCTTTAACCTGTAATTAATTGATAGGAAACAGATAATTATTAGGCCTGTTTCCGGAGATGGTTTACATGGCTGTCAAAAAGAAATCAGCGAAAACCAAGGCAGCGGTCAAAAAGAAAGCCGCCGCCCGGAAACCCGCCACCAGGAAGGCGGCCACCAGGAAAACGCCCGTAAAGAAGGCTGCAAAAAAGGTCGCCAGCAAGAAAACCCCCGTCAAGAAGAAGCCTGCAGTCAAGAAATCCGTCAAGAAGGCCGCACCGGCCAGAAAACCCGTTGCCCGCAGGAAACCCAAGGCCGTCAAAGGCCAGATCGGACCGGTACCCGGTATCGCCCCGTACCATGAAAAACGGGGCGAGGAGTATATGAACGAGCAGCAGGTTGCTCATTTCAGGAACATCCTGCGTGCCTGGAAACGCGATTTGATGGAAGAGGTGGACCGCACGGTGCACCACATGCAGGATGACGCTGCCAACTTTCCCGACCCGAACGACCGGGCCACACAGGAGTCCGAATTCAGTATGGAACTGCGGGCACGTGATCGCGAACGCAAACTGATCAAGAAGATCGATGAAGCCATCCATAACCTGGATAACGAGGACTATGGTTACTGCGAGGCCTGCGGCGTCGAGATCGGTGTCAAGCGTCTGGAAGCGCGTCCCACGGCCACCCTGTGTATCGACTGCAAGATTCTCGATGAAATCAGGGAAAAACAGATGGGATGAGTCCCTTCGGGTGTTACCAGTAAACAAGCCGGCACCTGCCGGCTTTATTGTGTATTTCTGATGCATGCAAGGCGTATCCTGAATACCACCCGAGCGCTGGTCTCCCAGTATTCGCATCCGGCTCCATGAATGACGGCAAGCAAACCTACCGGGGACGGTTTGCCCCCTCCCCGACCGGCCCACTGCATTTCGGTTCACTGGTTGCGGCGGTCGGCAGCTACCTCGATGCCCGCCATCACCACGGTGAATGGCGGGTCCGCATCGAAGACATCGACCCGCCGCGCGAAGTCCCCGGCGCTGCTGACGACATACTGAAATCACTGGAATGGTTCGGGATGCAATGGGATGGCGCGTTGCACTACCAGAGCCGGAATCTTGCACGCTACCGGCAGGCCCTGGAATGGCTCGAACAGGGCGGGCTACTCTATGGCTGCGCCTGCACCCGCAAGGAAATTGCCGACAGTGCCGCCCCCGGGGAAACCGCTGCCGTCTATCCCGGCACCTGCCGCAACGGCATCCCGGGCGGGCGGCCGGCGCGCGCACTGCGGCTGCGGGTCGACTGTGATGAAATCACCCTGCATGACCGGCTGCAGGGAACCGTGCGGCAGTCGCTGGGCAAGGAAGTCGGTGATTTCATCGTGCGCCGAGCAGACAACCTCGTCGCCTATCAACTGGCCGTCGTGGTCGACGATGCCGACCAGGGAATCACCCGGGTGGTGCGCGGCGTTGACCTGCTGGATTCAACCCCGCGGCAGATCTATCTGCAGCGCTTGCTGGAACTGCCGACACCCGGGTATCTGCATTTGCCGGTTGCTACCACCACCGCCGGCGAAAAACTCGGCAAGCAGACCCGGGCACGCCGCATCGGCACAGAAAACCCCGTGGCGGTATTGCTGGATGTGCTGCGTTTCCTGAACCAGGAACTGCCCGCAACTCCCGACGATGCCCGTATGGAAGAACTCTGGCAATGGGCCATCACACACTGGGATACCACGGCATTGCCCGCCTGCCGTGCATTACCGGCGCCCGCGGGCTATTTGCACCAGTCTGGAGCAGCAAGACGGCCAGCCTGAGTCCGGCATGCGGTTGACCATACCGGCCGGCTACCCGCCGGATGCTGTTTTTTCCGCCGTATTATCGACAGCGTCTGCTCCATCGCTATAATGACTGACCGTCGCGCCCGCCCCGGCCGGGCAGAAAACCACTGGAGAACGTTTCATGGCTGACAGCAAGATCTATGATATCCCTGAGTCTGTAGCGAAACAGGCCTACATCAACGAGGAGCAGTATCTGCAGATGTACCAGCGGTCCATCGATGATCCGTCTGGTTTCTGGGCCGAGCAGGCGGAAGCGTTCCTCAGCTGGGATCAGCCCTTTGATAACGTTCTCGACTGGAATTTCGACAAGGGTCACATACGCTGGTTCGAAGGCGGCAAACTCAATGCCTGCTACAACTGCGTGGACCGCCACCTGGATTCACGTGGTGACCAGACTGCGCTGATCTGGGAAGGCGACGATCCTGCCGACGATGCCCGTATCACCTACCGCGAACTCTACGAACAGGTATGCCGGCTGGCCAATGCACTCAAGTCACGCAATGTCAGGAAAGGCGACCGGGTGTGTATCTACATGCCCATGATACCGGAGGCGGTGTATGCCATGCTGGCATGCGCCCGGATCGGCGCCATCCACTCGGTGGTGTTCGGCGGCTTTTCGCCGGAATCCATCAAGGACCGCATCCTGGATTCCGACTGCCAGGCGGTGATTACCGCCGATGAAGGGCTGCGCGGCAGCAAGCACATCCCGCTGAAGGCCAATGTCGACAAGGCCCTGCAACACTGCCCCAATGTGCACACCGTGGTGGTCGTCCGGCAGACCGGCGGCGCCATTGACTGGGTCGAGGACCGGGATATCTGGTATCGCGAAGCAACCGAGGCCGCCGCAGCGGAATGCCCGGTGGAAATCATGGATGCGGAAGACCCGCTGTTCATCCTGTATACCTCCGGCTCGACCGGCAAGCCCAAGGGTGTGCTGCACACCACCGGTGGCTACCTGCTGTATGCCGCTATCACCCACAAATACGTATTCGACTATCACGACGGCGAGGTCTTCTGGTGCACGGCGGATGTGGGCTGGGTGACCGGCCATTCCTATATCGTCTACGGTCCGCTCGCCAACGGCGCTATCTCGCTGGTATTCGAAGGTGTTCCGACCTACCCCGATGCCTCGCGTTTCTGGCAGGTGTGTGACAAGCACCAGGTCAATATATTCTATACCGCTCCCACGGCGCTGCGCGCCCTGATGCGGGAAGGCAACGGACCGGTGGAAAAGACCTCGCGCAGCAGCCTGCGCATCCTCGGCACGGTCGGCGAACCCATCAATCCGGAAGCCTGGGAGTGGTACTACCATGTCGTGGGGGACGCACGCTGCCCGATTGTCGACACCTGGTGGCAGACCGAGACCGGCGGGCACATGATTACGCCCCTGCCCGGCGCAACCCGGTTGAAACCGGGCTCCGCCTCACGACCCTTCTTCGGCATCAAACCCGCCATCATGGACCCGGAAGGCAAGGTGCTGGAAGGTGCCGCCGAGGGTAACCTGGTCATCACCATGCCCTGGCCGGGCCAGATGCGCACGGTGTACGGTGACCACCAGCGTTTCATCGACACCTACTTCAGGACCTATCCGGGCACCTATTTCTCCGGCGACGGCGCGCGGCGTGACGCGGACGGCTATTACTGGATCACCGGGCGTGTGGATGACGTCCTGAATGTTTCCGGCCATCGCCTGGGAACCGCCGAGGTGGAAAGCGCCCTGGTGCTGCACGACGCCGTGGCCGAGGCGGCCATTGTCGGCTTCCCGCATGACATCAAGGGCCAGGGCATCTATGCCTACGTAACCCTGGTAAACGGCGTGGAGCCCAGCGATGAATTACGCAAGGAACTGGTCAATCTGGTACGTAGCGAAATCGGCCCCATCGCGACACCCGAAGTGATTCAATGGGCGCCGGGGCTACCGAAGACCCGTTCCGGCAAGATCATGCGCCGGATCCTGCGCAAGATCGCCGCCAATGAAGTGGATAGCCTGGGTGATACCTCGACCCTGGCCGATCCAACCGTCGTCGACAACCTGATCCAGAACCGGGCCGCGAGCTAGCCCGGGTCTGCCAGTCCCGGCCGGCTGGAGGATGATTACCGGCAGCCGCTTCCGGCCGGCCTGGTGGCTACCCGGCCCGCACCTGCAGACGATCTACCCCAGCCTCTTCCGGTGGCGGCGCCACCCGCCGCTGGAGCGGGAACGGCTGGAACTGCCGGACGGGGATTTCATCGATCTGGACTGGACCCGGAGTACGGATCGCCCGAACCGTCCCGTCGTCCTGGTCCTGCATGGACTGGAAGGATCGCTCGAATCGCATTACACCGGGGGTATATTGCAGGCACTGTCTGCCGCGGGTTACCGCGCGGTCCTGATGTATTTTCGTGGCTGCAGCGGTACCCCGAACCGCCTGCCGCGCAGTTATCATTCCGGCGATACCGGCGACCTGGAGACGGTCATCCGGCATATCGGGCGCCGCCACCCCTCGATACCCATCGCTGTCATCGGCTACTCACTGGGCGGTAATGCCCTGCTGAAGTGGCTCGGGGAACAGGGCGAGCATCCGGTGGTCAAGGTGGCCGTGGCAATATCGGTGCCGTTCGAACTGAATCGCGCCGCCATACGCCTGACCCGGGGATTGTCACGCATCTATCAGCGCTACCTGCTGAAGAAGTTACGCCGGAGTGTAACCGCAAAGGCCGACATCCATCCCCCGCCCGTGCCACTGGAGCAACTACCGGCCCTCGACAGCTTCCGCAAATTCGACGCGGCCATTACCGCGCCACTGCATGGCTTTGCAGGCGTGGATGATTACTACACCCGTTCCAGCAGCCGGCAGTTTCTGCACCGGATCCGCATCCCGACTTTGATCATCCATGCGCAGGATGACCCCTTTGTGCCCGCCGATGCCATACCCGTGGCTACCGACCTGGCCCCGTCCGTCACACTGGAACTGTCACGTCGGGGCGGTCATGTCGGTTTCATCTCCGGCCGGGTTCCGTTTTACGCACACTACTGGCTGGAATCCCGCATCTGCGGATATCTGCGGCAATACCTGTGAGGATCTGCCGACAAGAAACCGGCCGCCACGAGGTCCGTAATAAATCCCGTTTCATTTTCTGGATATAACATTAGATTATTGCTCTATCTATTTGTTATCTATATCTATAAATAATTCAAACCACCACTCCTGATTAAAGCCGCCCCTTCTATGGTCGCTACAGGTGGCAGGTTATCACTCGACCATGACCCGGCACCGGCAACGGCTGCCTTTCACAACCAACCGGATGTCGCAATGTACAAGGGACTAACCAGCCTGATCCTGCTGTTTGCCGTCAACACTGCTACCGGCAGTGATATCTGGCAGACCCTGTTCAAGGAAAAACTCCAGGAAGCCTCGATCGGAAACAGTGACGCCGAGTACGATGTCGGTGCCATGTATCAAAACGGGCGCGGTGTCACCGCGGACCGGGAACAGGCAATCCACTGGTACCAAAAGGCGGCCAGACAAAATAATCGCAAGGCCATCTCCCGCCTGGAACTGATGCAGGCCAACGCAGCACGCTTCGAGCAGGAGATGAAGCAGGCGACAGATGGTGACACCGAAAGCCAGTACGAACTGGGTAACATGTATGCAAAGGGCGTCGGAACCAACATCGACCATGCCCAATCCAGGCTCTGGTACGAGAAAGCCGCCAGCCAGGGACATATCAAGGCCGGCTACAAGCTCGGCGTGATATTCCATGAAGGCAGCGGAGTACCTAAAAACAGCAAGACCGCGCTCGGCTGGTTCCGGAAGACCGCTGAACAGGGCTATGCCCCGGCACAGTACTACCTTGGCAAGCTGTATGCGACCGGTGAGGGAGTCAAGAGGGATTACGCCACCGCGCTGGACTGGTTTACACAGGCCGTCGAGGGCGGTTTCACCCGGGCGCGGGATGAAATGAACGATGTCGCGGAGAAACTCAAGGGGCGCAAACAGACATCGACCAGCTCCGGAAAAACAACCACCACCAGGAAAACCGCGGCGAACCGCAGGGAAAACACCGCGCGCAAACCTTCCGGGGATACCTTTAAGCTGCAAGACCTGATGCGCGCGACCTGGAACCGGGATGCCGAGCCAATCACCTACCTCCCCTCGGCCATCAATGACTGCCGCATTGAAAACCAGACCATCGTCTGCAACACCGCAGCGCGGGTTCGGGAAACCGCAGGCAATACCATTCGGTACAGAACCCGGTCGATCATCAGTGATTTCTCGGAGGACGGTTCGTTCAGGGTTGTCTACCGGAATCTGGTGATCGATACCACACAACCGGAGAACAGCGCCGGAAACGAGGGGGAAGCAAACAAGGGGTATGCCATCAAGACCGGCTGGGGCAAACAGCACACGCTGGAATGCAACCTGAAAGACGGCAGCACCATCTCCTGTCTGAAAAACAGGACCCATGCCTTCGAGCTCGTAAGCCAGCAGAAACTGGTCGCTGGCCGGTAACGCAAGCGTACTCGCCTGCACTTACTCTTGCAGACAGTGCACATTATATCGAGACTCACCAGCTTTCATGAATGACCGGAGACGGTCAGGTCAGAGTCACCGATTGGCAACCGTGCAAATGGGCAACTCCTGAATCAGCTCAATCAAGACCCTCACCCAGCACAGAACAGCCAGCTCTCGGCAGACATCTTGTACTACCCGGAATGGGTTGGTGGTTGCAAATCTACTCCCATCAATTAGCGTCTGATTACGCCTTCCAGACCTTCAGCAACAAATGCGGTACTTCCGCTTTGGCTTATATCGCTCATCCGGGTAAATTTCTCAGGTATTCGCCCCGGGATGTCTGGAACCGGGCCGCAACTTGCCGTTCCCTTGATTAAGGTGGGCTTCACAAATACAGCAAACCCGTTCAGTCAGATCAGAAGCCAATCAAGCCAAGCGCCTTGCGGGTGATGACCATGACATCCCGTAGATTAAACAGGCCATCCGGATCAGGAACACCGGCCACCAAAGGGGCCACATCACCATGCCCGAATTGTTCAGGTTTAAAATTGCGACTACCTAGCGCCACCTGTATCGCCAACAGAACATCCGCTGCATTCACATTGCCATCGGTATTGACGTCACCATCCGGGATAACCGCAATAAAATTTACATAAACTTCCAATACACTGGCCCAGCCGCCACCCAAGCCGCTTTGATGAAAGCTTTCCTCGGTTAATACGAACTTGCAGAGGTATTCTCCCACAGGAAGAGAGAGCTGCCCTGGTAGAGCCCGACCCGACTCCCACTCGGCAAAAACCCCGACGTGGGCGTTTCCATAGTTGCTACTGTAGGCTACTGAATTGATAGCAGGCGATGCGGCAAAATCATAATAAATAACGGCTGAATCTTTTGCGCCCGGATTTTTGTGGCCCGTACCGACTCCTGTGGAGTCATTGGTAGCCCAAAGCACATGATAACTGCTGTTCACAGAGAAGTTTACTGTGGCATTTCCTTGCTGATCCGTGGAGAAATAATCAAAAAGCAAATAACCCTGGTATATATAGTCGGGATCATCTTTATTGTTATCATAATCAGTGTCATTAGAATTTCCGGGGTTTGGCTGAACTCGCCACCACCTGCCGGCGTACCCGAGCTGCTCGTTAGACCAATCATCCATATCTGCATTGCCCACCAGTTTCATCTGATATGCAAAGTTGGGTTTAAGGCCAGTGGCGGTTAATGTGCCCGAAAAGTCACTTGATGTGTTGCTATAGGAAATGGTCACCAACGGCTGGGCGTAAGTGAAGGAACTCTGATAGGTGGATGAATACAGGTTATCTGCAATATCCATCCATCGATTGTTGCTGCCCGATCCGTCAACAGGTTGCAAATTTACAGTAGCCGCCCAGGCGGTTAGCGGGACCATAAGGGCTAGAATCAGGTGCCCGATCGCGTGTTTTTTCAATGCGTATCGCATAGTTTCTTTATCTGCCTTTAATCCAGATAAACAACCTTATAGTCAGATCGATCTGAAACATAAGGCGATATGCGCCGCAGCATTTATAATCCCTGGCCTATCTTTTACTTCTATCCGCCTCGACCAGGGATGTGTCAACGTCTGTGTCAGCAATTTCACCGTACACCTGTTTCCACTCTGAAACATCATCGTCCCATGCAGTGATCAGGTACATATTCTTCAACAAACCAGCGGATCTGTAGCATCAGATCCACATCGTCTTCATAATCCGGGCACATATCAATCATTACGTTCCGGTCAGCCGTTCGTCATATAACCTTGAAAAATGACGCCGGCCAGCGCCATCGCGTAAAACGCGATGGCGACGTATGCCCAATGGAGGAAATCCTCATCGTCGGCCTTATGGGTCATTACGACTCCGACAACCCAGGGCACAGCCCACCACCAACTCGTGCCCCACTCGAGCGCACCCGTACCGACTGCCAGCGCCGAGAAAAGGAGCATTCCGTACAGCAACAGGCCCGATGCCTGGTAGAACAAGAACGTCAGCACCTCTTGGGTGATCCCGAACAACATATCCAGGGTCGAACGAACCAACTTCGCCACGGGATCGCGAACGGCAGGCGGCATCACCTTGCTGAAAGCGGTCAGCCCCAGGAGAACGCCCCCGATCCAAAGCAAGGGAACGAGCCAGGCGTTTCGCGCTTCGCGTCCAGCCGCTTGTTTCGTCTCCTGCTCCACCCGCTCGGTCTGGGCCTGTACTCGATCGAGCCTGGCCACATACGCATCCGTCATGAGAAACATCGAGGCGTTGTGGGGCTGGAGAAGAAACACACGCCGCGCTGGCTCGCTGTGTTCGTAGGAATAGACAAGCCGCAGCGTGCCGCCTTTAAGAATCTGGTCTTTTTCCGGCTTCCCGAAGCGCTCGTACACCTTTCGGCGCAACGTTGGGGAGCCCTCCAACACACCCGCCTGCTCAAACTGCAGCATGTCCAGGCCCTGCCTGCCCGGAACGAAACTTACGGTTTCACGCTGACCGTCGGCAAACTCACGCTGATATGCCTCCTGGTCGGGCTCGGCCGGATTCGTAGACGTGAATTCGTGCTCCTGCGCCCAGGCGCGCACCTCGTGCGGCGAGGACGACAGGCCGAGGTCGGGGAACTCCAACGTGGCCGCGCGTGCCACGCCGGCGGCGGCCAAACACACCAAGCCTCCAACGACAAACGAAATCCTCATACTATGCGCTCCGCAAAGTGTTTCGGGTCAGTCGCGCGCTTGAGGACCGTCGTTGCCCAAATCCAGGCTGTTCGGCACCCCATGCCGCTTCAACCCTTCCGGCACTCCTTCTTCCATCGCGACAGCCTGACGTCTCGATTGAACGGCCGAGCGGTAGCCAGGTCCAGCGCCCTGGAAGGGCGCGAATTCAAAGCGACCGTTAGCTACTTTCAATTTTAGGGCATTTATTGTCGTTAAATCATTGACTTTATCAGAAGCAGCTAAACGACCGGCTTGGGAGTAACCTGCCGTTCACAGCCAGGTCAAAGCCACCGAATGGTAACCGTGCAAATGAGCAACTCCGGCCAGAACACGACATTCCCGGTGTTCCCGGGAAGTTCTCAGTTGCAGCAGTTGCCTTACCGCACTGGTACTCCTTCAAGGTGATATTGACGGGTTCAGCGAGTCGGGAAGCGGTTGGCCGCACCAACAGTAGGCGCTTTAGGCGAGGCGTGCCTCGCCGGGAATGGCCCGCCCTTGCCAAGAGGCGCAACACCGCGGACGAGCGCTTCCCGGCACGCCCGAAGGGAGCTACCCGGATGATCCAATGCGGTGTTGCAGTCCTTGGAAAGGGCCTGCCATTCCCTGCGGACTGCGCCTTGTCCTGGATCATCCGGGTAGCTCTGAACCCGTCAATACCACCTTGAGGGAGTACTAGAGGTTTCATCCACTTCGTTAGCTCCATGACTGCTCCGATTGCTTCCGGCTGGAGCAAAATCGCCGGGTGGGACTCTCACCCACTGGAAAACGCCGCCTTCGCACGGCGCACGCCAACATGAGACATTCAATTCACCTCTCGATCACGGCAACAAGAGAAGCAAACAACCCAGGCCAGTAGATTGTAACCGGATCGTCGATCAGGTACGTTTACCAACCTTCGTTAAATTGTAATTCACCAGTTTTCGGTAAAGTGTGCGCTCACTGACTTTCAGTATCTCAGCCACCTTCCGGCGATGACCGTGGTGCTCTTCGAGTAACTGGGCAATACATCTGGCTTCCATGGATTGTATTGAGTCTTTTCCTACTGCATCAGACATACCTACAGCCTGAACAATTTCCTCACCCAGGTAGCGCTTGCCATCTTCGTCGGCAATCGGAAAACCCTTGATACTGACGCACTCCGGGTGATATTCACGGTTATGGTGCACATGACTAACTTCGTACTTGTTACCACTTTCCATAACCCGTTGCATCGGACATTCCTCGCCATAACAATGGCATGGCAACTCACTTTTATGGTGAACCATGTGGCACTTTGAGCCCACGATTTCGCTCGGGGAAATGTCGTAATAAGTGCAGTAGGCACTGTTGGCCTCTACAATAGTGTAGCTCTCATCAATCAGGACAAACGGATTGTCATGCGAATCCAGAATGGATTGCAGATTAAAGTATGGTTTCTTTTCTTTTGACATTTTGGAGATTCAAAATACTGATTGTAATTCGTTCAATGAACATCCGGGCTTCAATGTGCTTATCCGATATATAATTCTGACAATCAATAGGCTATATACTCCGTGGGCGGCAAGAAATCGTACTATCTACCCTTCACTATAGCGACTATTTATCAGGTTAACAGATAGGTGCGCAATTTAAGATCAACAAACAACGGCGGCCAATATAAGCGTGACTGACAACAAGCAGTCGGGTATGTCGCATTCGGGTCGCCTCCCGTCCTTCAATGGAAGGTTATATAAGGATTTCCTGTAGGACAGGAATCGGCCGGTAACCTGTCGTTGAATGTCCACTTGAATCCTGGTTTTTGTAGTGGCCGTCTACGGGGAAAACCGGCCAGAACACGATATAAATACGGCCCCCGAGGAAGCCGCAGTCGAGTCATGAAACATATCACCTATGGGCAGGCTACTGTAAAAGTGTCACGGCCTTTAACAGTAAGCGCCGGAACGGAATAGGTTTCACCGGTTAACACGCCTTCTGTATCCCCGCAGTTGATATTGAAAACCCTGGATCCCGGCATGCGCCGGTATGACGATAAATGAATTGATCAGAACTTCTCTTGGATAATATAAGCCGAAGCGGGTTCAACTGATCGATGCAATGCTTGCCTGTAGTCTATCTGCGGGTGTTTCATATCCCAAGGTTTTCTGGGACGCTGATTCAGTTCTCGAGCGACTTTATTTAACTCAGACTGTGAATACACAGACAGGTCGGTGCCTTTCGGGTAGTACTGGCGCAGCAGTCGCTTCGTATTTTCATTCGGCCCTTCGCCTCGCAGCTACTATGGCCTCTGTTGAGCTCTCGCTCCGGCTCATTACCGTTGCCCTTTCAGGCATGAGGCGAAATCTCCCCAGGTAAGAACGCACTCCTTCACTGCACAACCGCCGGATCTACGCCGCTTCGACTTGATCACGAGAGCTTCGCGGTTTTTGGCTGGCTCGCCCTGCTCGGCAACGCCTTGTATCCGGTTCTTGTCCATCGGCTCGCAGCTTCGATCCACGCCTCCTCCCCACAATCGGTCATCCTCATGCAGTTGCACTTCACTTCGTTCGCTGTGATCAACTCGCGGCGGGACTTCCACCCGCAACAGCGCGCCCATGCTGGGCGCATCAAAAAAAAGGGGCCTGCCGGCCCCTTTTCTTCAGTTACGATTTCCGCAGATCATTTCTGCCCCACCGCCTTCATGCTGAGCCGGATCCGGCCCTGCTTGTCGACCTCGAGGACCTTGACCTTGACCTGGTCGCCTTCGGTGAGCTTGTCGCTGACGTTCTGGACGCGCTCCTCGCAGATCTGCGAAATGTGCACCAGCCCGTCCTTGCCGGGCAGGATGGTGACAAAGGCACCGAAGTCCATCAGTTTGGCGACCCGGCCGTCATAGACCGTTCCGACCTCCACGTCGGCGGTGATCAGCTCGATCCGCTTGCGGGCTTCCTCCCCGGCGGCATGGTCCACCGAGGCGATCTTGACGGTGCCGGAATCGTCGATGTCGATGCTCGCGCCGGTCTCCTCGGTAATGGAACGAATCGTGGCACCGCCCTTGCCGATTACGTCGCGAATCTTGTCCGGATTGATCTTCAGGGTAATGTAACGCGGTGCGTATCTGGACATATCCTCGCGCGGTGCCGATATGGCGGCATTCATTTCGCCAAGGATATGCATGCGTCCCGCATTGGCCTGCGCCAGTGCCTTTTCCATTATCTCGCGGGTAATGCCCTGGATCTTGATGTCCATCTGCAGGGCCGTCACGCCTTTCCCGGTTCCGGCCACCTTGAAGTCCATGTCGCCGAGGTGGTCCTCGTCACCCAGGATGTCGGTGAGTACGGCGTAGTCATCGCTCTCCTTGATGAGGCCCATGGCCACGCCGGCGACCGGGGCACTGATCGGCACGCCGGCATCCATCATGGACAGGCTGCTGCCGCAGACGCTCGCCATGGAGCTGGAGCCGTTGGACTCGGTGATCTCGGAGACCACGCGGATGGTATAGGGGAAACTGTCCTTTTCCGGCATCACGGCGCTGACACCACGCTTGGCCAGTTTGCCATGTCCGACCTCGCGCCGCTTGGTGCCACCCATGCGGCCGGTCTCGCCAACGCAGTACGGCGGGAAGTTGTAGTGCAGCAGGAACTGTTCCTTGTAGGTGCCGGACAAGCCGTCAATCAGGGCCGCATCCCGCTCGGTTCCGAGTGTCGTCACCACCAGCGCCTGGGTCTCGCCCCGGGTAAACAGTGCCGATCCATGGGCACGCGGCAATACACCGGTGCGGATCGTGATCGGGCGAACCGTGCTGGTATCACGGCCGTCGATACGCGCCTCACCGGCAAGAATCCGGCTGCGCACGACTTTCTTCTCGAGCTTGCCAATGGCGCCCTTGACCTCATCACTGGAGAAACCGCCCTCAGCCTTGTCATCGGCGACCTTGTCAACGATTTCCTGGCGTACCTTGCTCAGCAGGGTGTAACGGTCCTGCTTGTCGGCAATCTTGTAGGCGGCGGTAATGGCTTCCCGGCCTTCCTTCTCGACCGCATCGGCCAGTGCGATATTTTCCTCCGGCGCGGTCCATTCCATTGGCGGCGTGTTTACTTCCGCGGCCAGTTCCTTGATGGCCTGGATAACGACCTGCTGCTGTTCATGACCGAAAACCACGGAACCGAGCATCACATCCTCGGGCAACTCCTTCGCCTCGGATTCCACCATGAGTACGGCGTTCCCGGTGCCGGAGACCACCAGGTCGAGCTGTGAGGATTCCATCTGTTCCGTAGTCGGGTTCAGTACATAGTTACCGTCGATGTAACCGACGCGGGCTGCAGCAACCGGACCGTTGAAGGGCAGACCTGAAATCGACATGGCCGCGGACGCGCCTATCAGTGCCGGGATATCCGGGTTGATCTGCGGGTCGAAGGAGATTACCGTGAGAATGACCTGCACCTCGTGAGTAAAGCCCTTCGGGAACAGTGGCCGCAACGGCCGGTCGGTCAGCCGGCACAGCAGTGTCTCCGCCTCGCTCGGGCGGCCCTCGCGCCGGAAGAAGTTACCGGGAATCTGGCCGGCAGCGTAGCCCTTCTCCTGGTAGTCCACCGTGAGTGGGAAAAAGTCACGCCCCACCATGGGCTCCTTGGCCCCGACCACTGTGGCCAGTACCTGGGTGTCGCCCATGCTGACGATAACGGCGCTGCACTGGCGGGCGATTTCTCCGGTTTCCAACGTGACGGTTTGTTCACCGTACTGGAAGGTTTTCTTGATTGCGCTCACGGGTATAGGTTTCCTCAGACTCTAGACAAGGTGTACTGGAATTCGGTGCGGGATGGTGAAGGGAGTGCTAGCGTCGCAGGCCCAGGCGTCCAATGAGGTCCTGGTAACGCCGGCTGTCCTTGCTCTTGAGGTAATCGAGCAGCTTGCGGCGTTTATTGACCATGCGCAACAGGCCCTGGCGGGAGTGGTGATCCTTCTTGTGCGTGGAAAAATGGCCTGTCAGATGCGTAATGTTGGCTGTCAGCAGGGCAACCTGTACTTCGGGCGAACCGGTATCGGACTCCCCCTGCTGGTATTCCTTGACAATTTGCACTTTTTGTTCGGCGTTCAATGCCATAAAAAGACTCCCGGAAATCACTTCAAATTTAGCAAGCTGGGTATTCTAACCGCCGCTCAGGCCGGCTACAAGCTATCTCTTGGGGGTACTAGCGGTTCAACAACCGCCGGGGTGCCACCCGCCCGTCATCCAGGATCTCGCCCATACCAAGAAACTGCGTCTCTCCTTCATAGAGTCGGACCCAGCCGTGAGTCGGTGCATGTGCGATCAGCACCGGCTGTCCCTGGCGCAGGTAGAAAGCGGCATCACCGCTAAGACGAACCTCCGGCCACTGCGTCAGCCCGCTTTCCATCGGCAGCAGCAGCTTGTCGAGGGCCGGCTCGCCGCCAGTGGCCGCCAGCTGCTCCAGGGTTTCAAGCGTTACCATCCCGGTATCATCATAGGGCCCCACCCCCAGGCGACGCAGGTCCGCGACATGCGCACCGCAACCCAGCTCCGCCCCGATATCCTCGACCAGGGTGCGGACATAGGTCCCCTTGGAACAATGCACACTGATTTCCGCCAGTGGCGGCCGGAACCCCAGCAGCCGGATTTCATGGATCGTGATACTGCGCGGCTCGCGTACCACCTCGACCCCCGCGCGCGCCAGCTTGTACAGCCGCTGGCCCTGATGCTTGACGGCGGAATACATCGGGGGAATTTGCTCGATCTCGCCGAGGTATCCCTGCATGACCTGGCGGAGCCGCTTCTCGGTCACTCCGTCGAGCGTGCGAGTCTCGATGACCTCGCCCTCGGCATCGGCAGTGGTGGTACGCTCGCCCAGCTTGCACAGCACCCAGTAATGCTTGTCCGCATCCAGCAGGAAGGCGGACACCTTGGTCGCCTCACCCAGGCAGATCGGCAGCAGGCCGCTGGCAAGCGGATCCAGACTGCCGGTATGTCCGGCCTTGCGCGCACGAAACAGTCGCTTGACCTTCTGCAGTGCCGCGTTGGATGTCAGACCCGCCGGCTTGTCCAGCAGCAGGATACCGTTCACACGCCGTTGATTACCGTGACGTCGAGCCATTATGGATTCATCCCGCTGTTGAAGTAATCCGGTCAGTGGTCGTTCCCGGGCACATCCGTGCCGGAGATTGCAGCATTGATCAACGCATCCATGCGTGCGCCCTCCTCGAGCGAACTGTCGAAATAAAACCGTAACTGAGGAACGATACGGAGACGCATCCGCTGGCCCAGCCTGCGGCGCAGGAATCCGGCGGCGTTATTCAGCACCCGGATGGATTCATCAACCGCGTCGTGCCTGGCCAGGACCGAGACATACACTCGGGCGTGCGACAGGTCACGCGAGACGACAACCCCGGAAATACTGACCATCCCCAGACGGGGATCCTTGATCTCCTCATGCACCAGACCCGCCAGTTCCCGCTGGATCTGTTCGCCCACACGCCGGCTTCTTGGAAATTCCCTTGGCATCGGAAACTACCTGCTACGAGCGAACCGCGTTGCGTGCGTTATTCGGGATGCCGCTGCAGTGAAGGGATTCAGGACAGCCCGGATTTTCCGGGAGCGCACGGCAGCGCCAGCGAGGCGGCCGGAGGTGAAGCCTGCTGTGCGTGAACAAGTCGGTTCCTGCCGCAACGATATCAAGGTATCGGGGTACTCGCTACAGGCCGGCAACGGCACCGGCCTACAACTGCCGGGCGACTTCCACCCGCTCGAATACCTCGATCTGGTCACCGGCCTTGACGCTGTAATTCTTTACCCCGATACCGCATTCGGTGCCGGCCCGGACTTCATTCACGTCATCCTTGAAGCGGCGCAGTGATTCGAGCTCGCCTTCAAAAATCACGACATTGTCACGCAACACCCGGATCGGGGTATTACGGCGCACCACGCCTTCCGTCACGATACAACCGGCGATATCGCCCAGCTTGCGCGAGCGGAATACCTCCTTGACTTCGGCAAGGCCGATGATCTCCTCCCGCACCTCCGGCGACAACATGCCGCTGACCGCATTCCTCACATCATCGATGGCGTTGTAGATGACGCTGTAATACTTGAGTTCAACGCCGGATTCCTCGATCAGACGCTTGGCGGAGACATCGGCACGGACGTTAAATCCGATAATGATGGCATTCGAGGCAACGGCCAGGTTGACATCGGACTCGTTGATGCCGCCGACCCCGCTGGAAACGACCTTGACCTTCACTTCCCGCTCGTCCGCCGCGACATTGGTCAGGGCATCGCTCAATGCCTCGCTGCTGCCCTGCACATCGGCCTTCAGCACGATATTCAGCATCGTGGTTTTGCCGTCGCCGACCTGCGAGAAGACATCCTCCAGGCGGGCCTGCTGCTGACTGGCAAGCCGCTGGTCGCGTGATTTCACCTGGCGGAGCAGTGCGAGTTCCCGTGCCTTGCGTTCATCGGCCACCGCAATGACCTCTTCGCCGGCATTGGGCACCGCGGACAGACCCAGCACCAGTGCCGGGATGGAAGGACCCGCCGCGTCGATCTGGTTGCCGTTTTCGTCGAACATCGCGCGTACCCGGCCGTACTCCTCACCCGTCAGTATAAGGTCGCCCTTGTGGAGCACGCCATTCTGGACCAGGATCGTGGCCACGGCACCGCGGCCCTTGTCCAGACTCGACTCGACGACGATGCCGGAGGCGGGACAATCCTGGACGGCGGTCAGTTCCAGCAGTTCCGCCTGCAGCAGTACGGCATCGAGCAGTGCATCAATGCCCTCGCCGGTCTTGGCCGACACCGGCATGAACATGGTGTCGCCACCCCAGTCTTCCGGGATGACCTCCAGTGCGGACAGCTCATTCTTCACCCGCTCGGGATCCGCATCCGGCTTGTCCATCTTGTTGATGGCGATCACCAGCGGCACGCCAGCGGCCCTGGCATGCTGTACGGCCTCCTGGGTTTGCGGCTTGACGCCGTCATCCGCGGCCACCACCAGGATGACAATATCCGTTACCTGGGCACCGCGGGCGCGCATGGCGGTAAAAGCAGCATGGCCCGGCGTGTCCAGGAAGCTGATCATGCCCTTCGGGGTCTCCACGTGATAGGCGCCGATGTGCTGGGTGATACCGCCCGCCTCGCCTTCGGCAACGCGGGTCGTCCGGATGTAGTCGAGCAACGAGGTCTTGCCGTGGTCGACATGTCCCATGATCGTGACAACCGGGGGACGCGGCAGCCGCTCGCCGCTGACTTCCCTGACCTGTTGCTGGAGTTCGGCTTCCAGGGCATTTTCCTGCATCGGCTTGGCGATATGTCCCATTTCCTCGACCACCAGGATCGCCGTATCCTGATCGAGCGCCTGGTTGATCGTGGCCATGACACCCATCTTCATCATCGTCTTGATGATTTCCGCTGACTTGACCGACATCTTCTGCGCCAGATCGGAGACCACGATATTTTCCGGAATCCCGACCTCGTGAACAACGGGGGCGACCGGCCGCTCGAATCCGTGTTCGCCCGTCGCGGTGATGGTAACGCGCCGCGAGCGGGGTTTTTTCTTGCGGCGCCCGCTCTTGCTGGCGTCGACGTGCAACTGCTGACGGCCATAGCGGGTCTCTTTTCCCCCCTCACCGGCACGCTTCGTCCTGCGTTCTCCCTCCGCAGGCTTTTTCTGCCGGCCGTCTTCACGCGGCGGCGCCTGGGTACGGGACTCGGCTTCCGCCAGCGACTGTTTCTGGGCCTCCTCGGCGGCCTTGCGCTGCTCTTCCTCGGCGGCCTTGAGTCTGGATTCCTCCACGGCACGCTGGTCTTCCTCGCGCTTGCGGGCTTCCTCCTGCTGCAGGCGTGCCGCCTCTATCCGCGCCTGTTCTTCCGCCTCGATACGCGCCTTCTCGGCGGCTTCCTGTTCGAGGCGTTCATTTTCCTCGGCAAGCAGGTCGGCACGTTTTACGTAGGTGCGTTTCTTGCGTACTTCGACCGTAACGGTTTTCTTCTCGGTGCGCGCCCCGCGCAACGGGCCGCGGCCGGTCGCGGTGCGGCTGGCAGGTACCGTGGTTTGCAGCTCGCTGTGGGTCTTGCGCTTGAGGGTGATCTTTCTCGGAGCCGCGCCCGGCAGGGGGCTAAGCTTGCCGTGACTTTCACGCAGAAAATCCAGCAGCTGGGATTTCTCGGTTTCGGAAATCGTCGCATTCTCATCACCGATCTCGAGACCCGCCTCACCCATCTGGGCAAGCAGCCGGTCGGTCGGTACACCGACAACTTCCGCAAATTGCTTTACTGTTACATCTGTCATGACCTGTAAGTCCTCTGTAATCGGTCAGTCCTGTGCTGCTTCCGCGAACCAGGGCGCCCGTGCCGCCATAATCAGGGCAGCGGCGCGTTCCGCGTCCATCCCTTCAATTTCCAGCAGATCATCGACGGCCTGCTCCGCAAGGTCTTCCATGGTAACGATTTCCCGGCTCGCCAGCTTGTAGGCCGTTTCGCGATCCATACCCTCCATATCCAGCAGATCCTGCGCCGGTTCCGCCCCCTCGATCTTCTCTTCCTTGATAATGGCCTGGGTAAGCAGGACATCGCGTGCCCGGCCGCGCAGCTCATCGACGATTTCCTCCTCGAATTCCTCGATCTGCATCAGCTCGCTCTTCGGTACGTAGACAATTTCCTCGATCGTGGAAAAGCCCTCCTGTACCAGGATGGCGGCGATTTCCTCGTCTACATCGAGCTGTTCCTTGAACATGGCCTGCAGCTCATGGGCCTCCGCCTCACTCTTCTCCTCGGCCTGCGATTCATCCATGACATTCAGTACCCAGCCGGTCAACTGGCTTGCCAGCCGCACATTCTGCCCGGCACGGCCGATGGCCTGGGACAACTGCTCCTCACTGACCGCAATGTCCATGGTGTGGGTGTCCTCGTCGACCACGATGGAGGCCACCTCGGCCGGTGACATGGCGTTGACGACGAACTGCGCGGGATTATCGTCCCACAGGATGATGTCGACCCGCTCGCCGTACAGCTCGGTGGATACCGTCTGGACCCGGGAACCGCGCATGCCCACGCAGGCACCCACCGGATCGATGCGTGGGTCATTGGTCTTGACAGCGATCTTGGCACGCAGACCCGGATCACGGGCGGCCGCCAGAATTTCGATCAGCCCCTGTCCGACCTCGGGCACCTCCAGCTTGAACAGCTCGACCAGGAATTCGGGTGCAACACGGCTGACAAACAGCTGCGGCCCGCGTGGTTCGGCACTGACATTCTTCAAATAGCCGCGCAGGCGGTCACCGGGGCGCACTGCCTCACGGGGAATCATCTCCTCGCGCGAGATGATAGCCTCGGCATTGCTGCCGAGGTCGATATAGACATTGCCGCGCTCGACGCGTTTTACGACCCCGGTCACCAGGTCGCCGATACGGTCCTGGTAGGCCTCCACGACCTGCGTACGCTCGGCCTCGCGCACCTTTTGCACGATGACCTGTTTCGCCGTCTGGGCACCGATCCGGCCAAAGTCGACCGATTCCATCGGCTCCTCGATATAATCGCCATGCTGGAGGTTCGGATCCTGCAACTGTGCGGCGGCCAGGCTGATCTGGCGTTCCGGGTATTCGTAGACCAGTGGGTCTTCTTCCCCCTCATCGGGAACCCGCGTCTCGTCCACCACCTGCCAGCGCCGGAACGTTTCATAGTCGCCGCTCTCCCGGTCGATGGCGACACGCGCGTCGATCTCGCCGCCATGGCGCTTGCGCGTGGCGGTTGCCAGTGCGATCTCGATTGCCTCGAAGATAATCTCCTTGGCAATTCCCTTTTCGTTGGAAACCGCATCAACAACCAGCAAGATGTCTTTGTCCATACCTGAAACCTCCGAATTCAGCGCTCAGTATTCGGGCACCAAACGCGCCTGTTCAATCTGATCGAACGGCAGGCTGATCTGGTCTCCATCCTGATCGATCACTACGTTGTCACCATCCAGCCCCTGCAAGCGTCCCTGGTACTTGCGCCGCCCCTCCAGCGGAAAGGCCAGCCGCAGCTTGACCAGACTGCCGGTAAACCGCTCATAATCATCCCGTTTGAACAACAACCGGTCGAGACCGGGTGAAGACACCTCCAGGGTGTAGTGACCCGGGATCGGGTCCTCCACATCCAGGATGCCGCTGACCTGGTAGCTGACGGCCTGGCAGTCGTCCACCGTGATGCCCTGCGCGTTGTCGATATAGACGCGCAGCAGGCTGCCGCCCGGACTGCCGCTACGGTATTCGACGCCAACCAGCTCGTATCCCATGGCCTGCACGGCCGGCGCCAGCAACTCGCCAATCTGTAACGGGTCCTGCCTCATCCGGTTCTCCGGAAACAAAAAATGGGCCAAAGGCCCACTCCATGAACTCCGAATTCTAAACGTTATGAAGTAAAATCCACGGGAGTATAACAAACCACAGCGCCATGCCCAAGGGTATCCGTAGCTCTATCCGCCATCCAGGGATCAATACCCCTGGTTTATAATGGTTATGCGCCAGCGGCCCGCTATTTTTTATTCCGGACAGGAATCAGTGCGGGTACTTTCACTCGTGACCTGCATCCGTAGCCCTACCGTGCACATTGCAATACCAGCAATTCCCCGGGGCGGTAGTTACTACCCAGCCGGATTTCCGGGTAGGATGCCGTGTACCTGCCGCTATAGCGGGTCTTGCCGGCCGGTACCCGTACCGCGACATAATCGTCCGGCGAGGGTGGCAGACCGTCACGCCCGGCCACGACCAGGCTGCTGAGATCCTTGCGGGTGCGGAGTTCGCACTGATTGGATACCAGTTCCATGTCCGCGAGCAGGGCATCCGGAAGTTCGGCGAGGGTGTTGCTGACCTCATCGTCGGGTGACTTGATCACCACGGTACCGTTGATACCCAGGTCTGACGATGCCTCGATGATACTGGTCTGGTCCTGGAAGAAGTTCTCCGCGATGATCAGGATATTACCGCCGTTGCCGCCGTGGGCATTGGCGATAATGCTGCTGTTGTTGAGCACCACGAACACCGGGTCAATGGTGATGTTGCCACCGTTTCCCAGCCCGCCCTCCACCGAAGTCGAGATCACGCTGTCGAGCAGGTAGACCAGTTGGTTGGCCGTGATGTGGATGTTCCCGCCATCCGCAGCGAGCGTCTCCGTGGTGATGGACCCGCCCTCGAGCTGCACCTTGTTGGTGGCCTGGATACCGATATTGCCGGCCACGCCGGTGCCGGTGCTCACCGCCGAGATTTGCGAGTCGCCCTTGAGCTTCAGCTTGGCTACCGCAAGTTCCACGTCACCGCCCGCGCCACTGCCACCCGTGCCACTGAAAATACCGGCAGCTTGACCCAATACGACGGAATCCGCGCTTAGCTGCACCGTCCCGCCGTCGCCACCCCCCGTTGCATCCGAGAGGTCCGCCCCGCCGCGGACATAGAAATTGCCCCCTTCGGTCTCGCTGGAGACGATGGCATCCCCGTTCCCGGTGAGGCTGTCTGCCGTAATGATCACATTGCCGGCCGGGCCGGAGCCCTCGGTACCGCTGGTGATCACGGCCGCATCGGAAAGCTCCAGCTCACCGGTGTTGATCAGGATGGTACCGCCCGCACCGCTGGAGAAGGTGGTGGTCGAGACGACGCTCTGGTCGCGCATGGTCATCCGGTCGGAACCGATCTCGATACGTCCGGCATCCCCCGGTGTCTCGGTGAAACTGATCATCCAGGCCGCATCCTCCATCTGCACATCGCCGGCCTGCACCTCGATCCGGCCGGCCTGCCCCTGGCTGCCGAGTTCGGTCGACGTATTTATAGTGGCATCGCCCTCCATGACCAGGCTGTCGGTCCGAATGGTCACGTCACCTGCATCCCCCGTGGTGTTTCCTCCCACAGTGCTGGTCTTGACAATGGCGTCATCCAGCATGGCAAGCGACCCGGTCGTGATCACCACGCTGCCGCCCGAGCCAGAGGATCGGGCGTCGGCGGCGATGCGGGACTGGTCCGCCATGACCACCCCGTCGGCCATCACGGTTACCGTACCGCCGGCTCCCGATCCGACCGTGTCACTGCGGATGGTGGCATCTTCCGTCATACTCAGGGTGCCGGCCTCCAGGGTCACGGGCCCGGCATTGCCACTGAAGACAAAAGAACGGGTCAGCCATTGCGCATCCCTGGACAGGCCCACCGTCCCCCGCGCAGCGACATCGATACCACCGCCATCGACGGCTTCGAACACCTCCGCCCGCAGCTTGCCGTTATCGAGGAAAAAATCGCCACTGCGGATAACAATCCGGCCGCCTCCCGCAGCGTCGCCCGGTGTGAGGGTGGTGACATCCAGATTGCCGACATCCCCTAGGCCGATAAAGGGAAATTCCCCGGATGGGTTGGCAATGCGGATGGTACCGAGGGACTGGAAACCGCCGAGGTCGATGGCGGCCGGGTCGGTCGGCACTTCGCCTGCCGAGGCGACGCTGGCGAGTACCACCTGGCCGTCCGGTGCATAGAGATTGCCATCGACGATATCGATATCCCCGCCAGCGAGGTACAGGGTCTGCGACTGCGCGGTTTGCAGCAGCGCATCCCCGACTTCGATGCCCGCGGGGGTACCCGCGTAGAATCCGAAGGCCGAGGGCGGGTCCACGGTGAGTACGCTGTCATCGGGATTGATGGCATCGAACCGGCCGCTACCATCGAGCGCAAGGTAGTCCGCCGTGCCGGCGTGAAAGGACCCGCCGACATCGATACTCGCATTGGGGCCGAAAACCACCCCGTAGGGATTGATGAAATAAAAATTGGCCCCGGGGATCGTGGAGCGCACCAGTCCGTCTATATTGGAGCGGCTACCGCCCGTGACCCGGGAAATGATGTTGTTGATGCCGCTGTTGCCGGAGAAGGTGGCGCTTTCGCCGTTGCTGATATTGAAGCGGCTGAAGCTCTGGAACAGATTCGACCCGACGGTCTTCCCCAGGTCCTGGGTAATGGCGTAATCCGGTCCCCCCAGCGCGCCGCCGGGCCCCAGGCTGCCATCCATCACTACCTCGGCGGCTATGCCGGCCGGCAGAGATGCAAGCAACAGTAGCGCCGCCCGCAAACACAATTCTGTCCGATACTTCATATCAAGCCTCCTTCGAGGATACACCCGGACGCAGGTCTTTGCTCATAACCAGTTGCCGATCAGGAGAAAAGGCGCCCAGTAGCCGGGATGACGGTAGCGCCGGTCCCGCAAGGTGCCGATCTGGGCAGCCTGCAACGCCTCGGCCTTCGACACCCCGGGCTGCTGGAGTTGCCGGTAGAACTCGCTCATCAGCCGGGAAGTTCCGGCATCATTGACAAACCACAAACTGGCCAGCGCACTGCGCGCACCGGCCTTTACCGCAACACCCGCCAACCCCAGGGCAGCCTGCTCATCACCAACCGCCGTCTGGCAGGCGCTGAGCACCAGCAATTCGACCGGCCGCTGGCGGAATTCACCGAGCCCGACCAGATCCTCGAGGCTATCCAGGTTCAGCTGGCCCTCCCAGGTCAACAGGAACGTTTCCTCCGAGTTGCCCTTGAACTGTGCATGGGAGGCGAGGTGGACCACGGTATAGGGTTCCACCTCCAGTGCCCGGTACAGGTTGGCATTGGAAAATGCCCGGTCTTCCAGCAAGGCGCCACCCAGCACGGCGTGTGCCTCCTCCAGTTCGAGCGGCACATTCGGCAGCGGCGGGAATCCCTGCACGCCTTCACTGAGCCCGGCGAGGAGTGCATCGACATCCTGTTTCTGCATGCCCCCCGGGTCGGTCAACGCCAGCCCCGGGGTCGTCGCCAGCGCATATTGCTCCACCAGGAACTGCTTGCCATCATGCAACGCGGCAAACGGGATCATGGTCAACGCGCCCTGCGGCACGGTCACCAGGGTTTCGATTTCCTGCGCCTCGAGCAACGGCTCGATCGGCCGGATCAGCCAGTCGTAGAGTTGCCATGCCTGGCGCAGATACCGGCGGGTGGTGCGATTTTCCAGATTCCCGCGGAACGCCACGATGGTTTCCCGCAGCACGGCACCTTCCACGGGAACGGTGACCTGGCGCATACCGTCGGGCAGGGACAACAGCAATTCCAGACGATCGGGCAGCGGGATCACATACAGCACGGCCGTATCTGGCGCCACCTGGTCCACGCCACTGGTACGCGCGGACAGTGCAGTCACGCAATTGTCCTGGAAATACTCCTGCAGCTCGACCGCCTTGAGTAATTCCACCGTCTGGCGCGCGTCGCGCAGGCGATCCCCGGCGGGGTGCCCCGTATCCGGTGCCTGCAGCAACAGATCCGCCAGTTCAAAATACAGCGGACCGGTGGTCGCGCGGAAGGAACCGCGTTCCCGGCGCAGGCCGGTGCCCAGCTGTGAGCGGACCCGCTGCAAGGCAGCCACCGCATCACGGTAGTCCTCGATGGCCGCCGCGGTCTGTCCCGCTGCCGCATGCAGGCGCCCCGTCTGCCACTGCCAGCGGAACAGGATGTCGTCCGCGCCGGCTTCCCGCGCCAGAAAGCTTGCCTTGCGCAACAGCCGTTCGGCCTCCGCACCGCGGTCTTCCCCGGCATAGAGTTCGCCGAGACCACCATAGGCCCAGGAGGCCAGCCGCCCGGAGCCGAGCGCATCGGCCGACACGGCAGCCTGTTCGAAGAGCCGGAAGGCAACCAGCAGCAGTTCATCCCGGTCGATGCCGGGTAGCCGGGCGATATCCGCCGCCAGGCGACCCAGATTGATTTGCAAGAAGGCCTTTTCGTAACCGTCCGCCAGCTGCTCCACCACGGCAACCGCCGATTGCAGGCTGCGCCGTGCCGCCCCGCCCTGCCCGGTTTCGGTCAGTAACCGTGTGGTGTTCGTCAGGGCATTGGCGGCCAGGGAAACATCGCCCGTCTTGCGTGCCACGCGTTCCGCAACACGGTAATCATCCAGGGCCAGGGCATCCTGACCCTGCCGGGCATGCAGATTTCCCAGGTTGAGCCGCACGAGGCTGCGGACATCGGACAGGTCATCGCCCTGCGTCAGGGCCAGCGCCTCGTCGAGCAGCGGCCCGGCCGCGGCCACATCACCGGTAACCAGGTAGGCATCCGCCAGCCGGGACAATACCGTCGCACGCAGTCCAGGGGCTGCGGCACCGTCGGTCAGTGCCAGCGCCCGCTGCAACCAGGACTGGGAATCTCGGTACATCCCCTGTTCCGACGCAGCGTCCGCCAGCCGCAGCAGGATGGCCACGGCCCCGGGTCGGTCACCCGCCTTCTCGAGCTCGGCCAGGTGTGACTCGAGCGCGGGCAGTGCCGCGGCGGAATCCCCTGCCGCCAGTTGCTGCTCGAGCGCCGCCGGATCGGATGCGCTTGCGGTAACTGCGCCGGCGGGACCGGTCACCAGCGACAGGGAGCAGGCGACCGCGAGTCCGGCCGCCCGCAACCGCATCCGGCACCGTGAAGACCGGAATCGCCGCTGTACCATTGCCGGAGATCGGTTATTCATAAGTCATAAAAACCTGGCGCTGATTACAAAACTCACCCCGTCATCCTGAAGGTCATGATCATCGGGATTGTCTCTGTTTTGCAGTGCATAACCCCAGTACAGCTTGGCCATGAACATCTCGCTGGGATGCCATATCATCCCGAGACCCACACTGGAAATATTATCGGGGTCGGGGTTCTGAAACGACTTGTTCGAACCCTGGCCGTGATCGAAAAATGCCGCCAGTTCGAACAGGCCGTCATGGATGCCGGTACTAATCCCGGGAACCCGCAAATGCCCTACCGGAACCTGCCACTCGATCCCCGCGGCCAGTCCCTTGTCCGTGGTCATGAAATTCTCGCGATAACCGCGCACCGTTTCCATGCCACCGATCGAGATCTTCTCGGATGGCAGCAGGCTGTCATTGACCCACTGGGCCAGACCGCGCACCACCAGTTTGCTGTCCAGCACCGGCAGGCGCTGAATCCACTGGAACTGCCCCAGCCAGCCGAGGTAGCGACCGTCCGGCCCGTCTGAATTCGTGGTCGCATCGAACAGATCGACACCCCAGCGGATATCGGATCGGATGGCGAATAGCCGCTCCGGGTTGCGTTCCAGCCATTCCTGCACAAAATGGACCAGGGTTACCTTGGTCTCGCCATTGTCGACCCCCTCGGCAAAGGAGTAGCGTTCACTGAGCAGAAAGGTTTCGGCATGCCGCCATTCCAGGCCCAATGCCAGGGCAAATTCCCGGTTCACCGTTTTCAGAAACGGGTGACGGAGACTGACCTCCGCGCGATTGAACCGGCTTTCCAGGTCGATCTCATCGAACGGTTCCTCGATGACCAGCGAATCGTTCTTTTCGTACTGCGTCGCCAGCGTGGTGTCACGGGCATTCAAAGGCAGGGAGTAACCCAGCAGGTAGCCGTTCGGCCCATCGTTGATGCCGTAGCGGGCCTCGAGTCGGTCCCCCCAGCCAAACAGGCTTTTCTGCACCGCCCACAGCTCCAGCTGGTTCGAGCCGATGGTGGGCGAACGGCTGTTGTCGAACACCATGCCGGCGGCATAGGGACTCTCCTCCTCCACCCGGGCACGCAGTACGTTTTCGCCCGCCACCGGCCCCGGGGCCACCTGCACGTTGATGCGCTTCACCATGGGATTCTGCTGCAGCAACTGGATGTCCTGCTGCAATTCCCCGACCTGAAACGGTGCACCGGTGGCCAGTCGGCCTTCCAGATACGCGGGCCGGAGATGGTCTTCCCCCTCGATCTCGATCGCCGTGATGCGCCCCTCGAGAATCCGGATGGTAACGATGCCGTCACTTACCTCCTGATCGGGAACCAGCGCACCGGAAGTGACATAGCCGTTTTCCACGTAGTACCGGGTCAGGCGCGCCTGCACCTCCTGCAATTCCCGGGACGTGAGCCAGCGGTTTTCCCACTCCGCTACCTGCCCGCGGAGTTCGCTCTCCGTGAAGACCGTATTCCCCTCGAAGCGGAACCGGTTGACCTGGATACGCGGCAAGGCGGAGAGCCGTTGGTCCTGTTCGAATTGCTCGGGCAGGGGTGGCAACACCTCCGCCGCTTCCGCCGGCGTAAGTGCCGGACCCTCTGTTGCCGACGGATCATCCGCTGCCAGTCCATTGCCGCCGTACAGTAACAGGACCAGGCAGGCAGCCGCTTTCAGCCCCTGGAAGCGATTGCCTGGGAACCGTGTCACAAGCACAGCAGCCGCTTCCGGCGAGACCGGCGGATTCGGGAAGGCAGTGCTTGCGTCCAACCGGAAATTCCCTACGTCCCTGTTCATGTCTTTCCCATCCCGTCCACGTTCTCCGGATTATTGCATCCCCAAGGCCGATTGCTGGATCCGCACCACATCCCCGGCATTGATCACCCCGTCCGGCACCATGTCGGCACGCACCTTTTCCACATCCGTCGGCGTGTATTGATTCAGTATGATACGGGTCGCCAGCAGCACATCCGCGGCATCCACCCCGCCGACGCCGTTAACATCGCCGTTGTTGACATGGTTGTTCTCCGGCGTGTCACTGATGTTCAGTGGATCGCTGCCGTACAGCACCTCCATGCCGTCGTTGAAAGTATCACCGTCGGTATCCGGCAGGGTCGGATCGGTTTCACCGCTATCGACCACGCCATTTGCATTGAGATCCTCACCGGCCACACAGACACCCGCTATCGTGACCGGCCCGTCGCAGAGTCCATCGCCATCTCCGTCCACATTGTAGGGATACGGGTCGCTGGCATCGGGTATGCCGTCGCCATCAGTATCCCCGGTGCCGTCCGACGTCATGGTGATATTGCGAATGGTCGTGCCCTGCTCCGGGATGATGATGGTACCGGCATCGACCGGCTGGTACCCCGTCTTCGTCGCCGTCAGGGTATAGGTCCCCGGCCCGTCGCCGATGGAGTAATCGCCGTTCGGTGTCACACTCAGGGTGGAACTGGTGCCACTGGTGCCGGGTAGCACCCCGGTGACCTTCACAAACGCCAGCTCCACCGGGTTGCCACCCGGGTCCCTCACCTGGCCCGCCACGCTGGTGGTACCCGAACCGCCGCCATCGGTGGTCACCGCCAAGGTGTAGTCCGACGGTAGATTGACTGTCTGCGTCTGGACATTATTCAGCGACACCTTCACCGTATACACATCGCTTGCGGCGGTAAAGAGGCACACCTCCGCACCCAGCGGATGATCACCCGCCGGCAGTTCATCAATGGGGGGAAGACCGCACTCGGGGGGAGCGGGATTCAATAACAGTACCACGTCCGCATCGGCCCCCACCGGGTCTGCCGTGATGGTATAGGTCGTGCCCACATCTGCGGCAAACGTCACCCAATCCTCATCGTTCACGGTATGGAAACTGTGGTACTGCGCCGGGGCATCGACAAACAGCGGGCTGACCTGCGCCTCGGTGTCATCGGGCTCATAGTCATCTTCCCGCGTCAGCGACTCGGTCCACGGCAGGGAGACCGCCCCGTCGTTATCGCTGGCATAAAAGCTCACCGTATAAGTCCCGCCCAGCGGGGCTGGCACGTTGTAAGTTGCCTCGTAGCGCGTGCCGTTGTCGATCAGCGGCACCTTGACCGGCACCGGATCAACCCCGCCGAAGCCATCGGTATCCGGCGGTGTCAGCAGCGCCCAGACCTCGCTGAGGCTGCCCGTCGTGGTTATGTCATCCGCCCACAGGGTGATGACCATCGGTTCGGCCGCGGCGTTAAAACCCTCCACCCCGGCCGAGCCGATCACCGGGTCGTCACCGGCGCGCAGGATGCCCGGTCCCAGCGAGTAGTTGAGGATGCGGCTGCGGTCGGATTTTTCCGAGGTGTCGTCGCTGTTGGAATCCAGCCACGCCTGCTGCTGGCCGCTACTGGCCGCCTGCATGGCCCGCTTCGCCAGCAGGTGCGCCACCAGCACCGTGGAGCCGTTGGAGACGTTGCCCCAGAAAAACTGCGAATACGATACGCCGCTGTCAAGCTGCGCCGCGCCGCCGACCGTGCTGGCGATGCGGTAGAGGTTCTCCTCCTCGCCGGTCGGGGCGTCCAGGCTCGTCAGGAAGAAACCCGCGTTGTCGGCGTCCATCACTACCGTGAACTTGCCCATGATCGTGCCGGGCAGACCGCTCATCCAGGTATCCACCTCGGCGGCCGTGACGCTCTCGGTGTCGTTGAGGCGGAAACTGGAACCATCACTTGTCCCGATGAAGACGACCACCAGGTCGCGGGTGTCCTGCGGCGACCAGCCGGGTATCGCCAGCTTGATGCCGTCCTCCAGGTTGGCACGCGTGGGCGCTGAATCCTTTTCACCCTGGTTACTGGCACTCAGGTAGAAGATGTTGTCTGCGGTGAAGGTCTGCTGGAGCAAGGCCGTATAGGCCGTCTCCGCCGCATTCCAGATACTGTTCTGCCGCTCCGCACTCATGCTGCTGTCGGTGCCTGCGACGATAACGGCCCGGCGAACCGGTGGCGACCCGACCACCAGGGATACCGGCACGGAAACCGACTCGTTGCCGAGACCGTCCTCGGCGGCGACGAAGATTTCGTAAGTGCCATCGGCACTGAAATCATCATAGTCCCCGGTGTAGTTGCCACTGCCGGTTGGTGTTTCCACCAAGTCTACCTCGGGCAGGCCGGTGATCGGG
>Ga0210064_1000081_pt1 | contig 42601 bp, 41 predicted proteins | sample Muzzi_CordC_D2_FD_185531 | JGI IMG/M metagenome (GOLD analysis project Ga0210064, IMG submission 185531) | Wetland microbial communities from San Francisco Bay, California, USA, that impact long-term carbon sequestration - Muzzi_CordC_D2 (SPAdes) | ecosystem: Environmental > Aquatic > Marine >... | reverse complement strand
TTTTTGTGTTTCCTTTGTTTTCAGTCGCTTGAAAAAAAGGATAGCAAAGATCACCGGAACTTTTTACTTAAACACGCTGCGTTTTCTATTCTTTTTCATTGCGTTACCGTTTATGGATGGACACTAACTATGTAACCGTTGGCTGATTGGTAACCCGGAAGAATGCCATAGCCCGCAACTCGTCGAGGTGCCCGACAGTCTGCACGGATAATCTACAATCCCTGTCGAACCGTAATTCGAGGAATTGACCATGAATGACCTGACAAGAAACACCCGTAGCATGCTGTGCCTGACTGGCCTCCTCCTGGGCTGGGCAGCATCCGGACACGCGCTGGCCGAAAAGATCTACGAATCGGTCGACGCCGAGGGCGAAGTCACCTTTTCCGACGAGCCGCCGTCCGACGCCGGTGCGGCCCGACAGATCGAACTCCAGCCAGGGCCTACGCCCGCCGAGGTGCAACAAAGCCGTCAGCAACTGAAGAACATGGAGAATATGGCCAACGAGGCGGGCAGCGCCGGCCAATCACAGGCCACACAGCCCGCCGCAGGTTCCATGCCGGCTTCCGAAGGATCTGCCGAGGGTGAAACCAACGTCTATGTCGAGGGCGGCTACGCGGATGAACGCTACCGGGATGAGCGCGTGCATGAAGGTGTTGCCACCGACGACCGCTATCGGGACGAGCGCGTACGCCAGGCAACGCCCGCACAGGAAAGCAATCGGGGCGAACGCTACGGGGAAGAAGGGTTGCGTGGGGGTGCTGGCGGGGTAGCCCGCCCGGCGGGAAGGGTGCGCTGAAGACTGTATAGTCTGGGCGGGTTGCACAGTATCGGCTGGCTCCATCCATTGGGACAGTGGTACCGGGTATTGAGAACACGCCACTATGAGGAGGGGGTGACAGCGTGTCTGACAGACTCCTCGTGCAGCCGTTCAAAGCGGAGTAGTTACGGTGGACGGTAGAACCGGCATCTGCCGGCCCGCGTGGCTGCGTGCGGGTCCAGATCATAACCAGGCAATTGTCGTACAAAAACTGCACAACATCGGGAACAGATGAAAATGATTAAGAAAATTCTGGGCGGACTGGCGGTGCTGGCATTGTCGTTATCCGGGGCCGTGGCCGAGGCCGCCGGCCTGTGGCTCTATGAGATGGGTACCCCCGACGTAGGCACGGCCAGTGCGGGTATGGCCTCGCGTGCCGCCGATGCCGGCACGGCCTTTGCCAACCCGGCGGGCATGACCCGGCTCAAGGACTCGCAGCTCATGGTTGGCGTGCAGCCGATGTACAGCGACATCAAGTTCGACACCCAGCGTTCCAGCTTCGGTGGCGGGAACGGCGGGAACGCCGGAGGTTTCACCCCGGCGGGCGGCCTGTTCTACGTACACAGCGTCTCGAACGACCTCAAGCTGGGCGTCAGTACCGGCTCCTACCTCGGGCTTGGGGTGAACTTCGATGATGACTGGGCCGGACGCTACTATGTGCAGAAAGAGAAGTTTCTCACCTCCTTTTTGAACGGCGCCCTCGGCTACCGGGTCAATGACTGGCTCTCGGTCGGCGGCGGGCTGTCGCTGGTTTACGGTGAGCTGGATGCCGAGACGAACATCAACAACCAGCTGGACAGCCTCGGGGATGGCCGTATGAAATTCAAGGACACCGATACCGACACCGGCTGGAACGCGGGCCTGCTGATCGAGCCCCTGGCTGGCACCCGGGTGGGTTTGACCTACATCTCGAAAGTGGACCTCAAATACGAGGACAAGATCTCCTACAACGGCCTCGGCCCCGGGCTGGAATTCCTGCTGACCCAGTCCGGCCTGAAGAACGCCGAGAGCGTTTTCGACTTCACGCTGCCGAATCAGGTGATGCTGAGCGGTTACCACGAGCTGAACCCCGATCTCGCGTTGATGGCGGATCTCGGCTGGCAGAACTGGTCGCAGTTCGGCGAGATCGGCGTGTCGATCGACTCCACGACCTCGACCAGTACCTCCCTGGACGCCCACTTCCAGGACACCTGGCACATTGCGCTGGGTGCACGCTACCGGCTCAACCCGCTATGGAGCGTTTCCACCGGATTTGCCTACGACAGTTCACCGGTCACCAATTCGGATCGTTCCATCGTCCTGCCGCTCGACCGCCAGTACCGCTACGCCCTGGGACTGCAATACGCCTGGCGCAAGGACATCACCTTCGGTGCCGCCTATGAATACCTCGATGCCGGTAGCGCGCCCATCAACCAGAAGGGCGGCAATCTGAAGGGTGACCTCAAGGGCCGTTTCAAGGAGGATGTCATCCACGTCCTGGCGCTTAACGTCAACTGGACATTCTAGGGGGAGATCTCAAATAACAGGCGGCAATTCTGTAACAAGTAACGGCTGCAGTTGCAGAGATCGATGCTGTCAACCAAGAATCGGCTACGCTCTTTGAAGCGGGTGATTCCAATTCGAGCAAGTGCAACAGCAAGTCGATCGCATGCCTATGCTGATCTGACAAGATGAACTACATGTAACAAGGAGATCTACGATGAAAAAATACGGTTATGTCCTGGTGTATCTGTTTGTTCTACTTCCTTTGGGTGTGTACGCATCGACCAAAATTACCGATCGCAACGAGATTGTGACCGAGGAAATCCCCAAACCGGCGCACATCTGGGTCTACGACTTCGTCGCCACGGCGGCCGATCTCCCGGCCGGCTCCGACCTGGCCGGCAAGGTCTCCGACCACAGCAAGCCGCAAACTCCCGAACAGATTGCCACTGGCCGCAAGCTGGGTGCCGAGATTGCCTCCGAACTGGTCGCACAGATCCGCGCCATGGGCATGCCTGCAGAGCGGCCACTGGAGGATACCAAGCCGCAGCTCAACGATATTGTCATCCATGGTTATCTCGTATCCGTCGTCGCGGGCAGTGAGAAGAAGCGCATCACCATTGGCTTCGGTTCGGGCGCGTCCGAGCTGAAGGTGGCGGTCGAAGGCTTCGAAGTCACGGACCACGGCCTGCGCAAGCTCGGCGGCGGTTCGACCGATTCCACGGGCGGCAAGGCACCGGGGGCCGATCTGGGGGTGGTCGGCCTGATTGCCCTGCACAACCCGATCGGGCTCATCGTCAGCACCGGCATGAAGGTGCATGATGAAAAGACCGGCAAAAGCACGCTGGAGGGCCGGGCCAAAGACGCCGCCAGTGAAATCGCCTCGGTGCTCAAGCAACGCTTCGAGGAGCAGGGCTGGATCGAGAAGACGGCCAAATAAGCTTTTTATACCGGTGCTGATGCCCGACAGGCGTCCGCCTGCCGGTACCTGTCTGTCCCGATGGTTTGGGACCGGTATCACTTGTTACCCTAAAACTCAATTACCACACCGGAAGGAAACGCCCATGCACTGGATCACCCGAAAACTGGCGATGACGGCCATCGCCCTGCTCATCCTGGCGGGCGCCGGAACCTGCCAGGCGCAGGAGACGCCCGACAGCATGAAGATCAGGGCCATCGCCAAGGAGGCCTATCTCTACGGGTTCCCGATGCTTGTCGGCTACGACGTGATCTACCAGTATTTTATCGATCGGGATTCGGGGCAGTTCAAGGCGCCGATCAACCGGATCCATAACGAGGCGCGCGTGTTCACCCCGGAGGATACAGGTGTCAGCACGCCCAACAGCGATACGCCCTATTCGATGGCCTTCCTCGACCTGCGCGCCGAGCCGATGGTGCTGTGCATGCCCGAAATAGAAAAGGCGCGCTACTACGATGTGCAGCTCGTGGACCTCTATACCGACAACTACGGCTACATGGGCAGCCGCACCACCGGCAACGGCGCGGGCTGCTACCTGGTCATGGGACCCGACTGGAAAGGCGAGGAGATGCCCGCGGCGATCGCGAAATCGTTCCGCAGCGAGACGCAATTCAGCCTGGTGATCTACCGCACGCAGTTGTTCAATCCCGCCGATATGGACAATGTGAAGCAGGTCCAAGCCGGCTACAAGATAAAGACCCTATCCGGCTTCCTCGGTCAGCCTGCACCGCCCGCCGCCCCGCCCGTCGACTGGCCGAAGTTCGAGCAGGACGCCTTCACGACCCGTTTTGCCGAGTATCTCGATTTCCTGCTGCAGTTCTGCCCGCCGGCCGGGACGGCCGCGGTGGAAAAGCCCTTGCGCGAGCGGTTTGCGAAGATCGGCATCGGTCCCGGGAAGAAGGCCCCGCACAGGGCGCTCCCGCCGGAGCTGAAGAAGGCCGTGGGAGAAGGCGTCAAGGCGGCATTCGCCAGGATCGGCAAGACAGCAGAGAGCGTCGGGACGGATGTCAATGGCTGGCGGATCGGCTCGGCCGCGGGCAGCCGCGAGTTCTACAAGGGCGACTGGGCGCTGCGCGCCGCCGCTGCCAAGCTGGGCATCTACGGCAACAGCCAGGCGGAGGCCGTCTATCCCTTCACCCGCCACGACGTGAACGGAATTACCCTCGATGGCAGCAAACACACCTACCAGATGACCTTTCCGGCGGGGCAGCTGCCCCCGGTCAATGCCTTCTGGTCGATCACCATGTACGACGGCCGCACCCAGCTGCTGATCGACAACCCGATCCACCGCTATCTCATCAACTCCCCCATGCTGCCGGGGCTGAAGAAGAACCCGGACGGCTCACTGACGATCTATGTGCAGAAGGACTCCCCCGGCAAGGACAAGGAGTCCAACTGGCTGCCGGCGCCGGACGGGCCCATGTTCGTCGTCATGCGCCTGTACTGGCCGAAGACCAAACCACCCTCGGTCTACCCCCTCGGCAAGGGGACCTGGCAGCCGCCCGCGCTGGTGCAGGTACGCAACCTCAACGCGCTCGATGTGAAGCGCTTCGGCGACAAGTCGCTGGAGAATTTCATCCGCACCGACACCCGCTACGGCCACGACGGCTTGTTCCAGGGCCCGCGCGGCTGGGGCTACTGGAACTACCTCGAATACCCGCGGCCGATCCAGAACCCGAACCTCTGGCCGGACATGCAGTCGACCTATTTCATCGGCCGCCTGGCCCTGCCCGCGGGCGCCAGCCTGACGCTGCACTACAGCTTCCCCCACGCCCGCTACTTCCAGTTCGCGCTCTACAAGCAGGAGCACGGCACCTTCGTCTCCATCGGCGAGGATCTCTCGGGGCCGGATTTCGAGCCGGATCCTGGGTCCACCAATCCCTTCCGGGTCGGCGCCGGCCGGCTTGCCGAAAGGCGCGACTTCACTCTGCGTATCCGGGCCGCGGATGCGCCGGCGGACGCCAAGACACGTAAACCCAACACGCTCTACGTGGGGCGGGACGGCGGCGAGCTGATGTTCGTCAACCGCACCTACCTTTCCGACCAGGGCAGCGACGGCGCCGGCTGGGGGCCGGCGGACACGCCCGCACGAGGCGCCGGGCTGCCGACCTACGAAGGCATGCTGGCCGACGGCACCTACCTCTCGGCGGCGGAGGTGGTCAGGCAGTTTGGCCGTCCCATGCCGGCGCCGAAGCCGCCGGTGACCGCCCAGCAGTGGGAGCAGATCGTCCATGCCAAGGACAACGACCCCGCGCTCGATCCGGCCACTGCCCCCGCGCGCAGGGACCCGAAGTGGGCGAAGTACTGGAACATCAAGTACTCGATTCTGGGCTCGTTCAAGACACCGCAAGAACGGGCAAAGATTCCCTACGACACGGCCATGGACGGTGGCGGCGATCCGGAGACCGAGTACATGTTCGTCCAGCTGTCGCGCAAATTCGGCCCGGTATACGTGATGCGCGGCAGGATGCCGACCTTCCCCAATACCTATGCCGGTGCGGGCGGCAAGGGTCTGGAGGTGATGCCGGCCGCGCAGACCCAGTACTGGTCGCTGGTGAGCTGCGAGGCCATGCCGTCGGGGCAGATCGTCGATGCGCTGACCGACATGCAGGTGCCGCTGGATGCGGACGGCAACTACACCATCGTCTACAGCCGCAAGGAGGACCGGCCGGCCAACGCGACGGCCGAGAACGGCGTGGCCTGGATCGAGTGGAGCCCGCGCGGCGAGGGGATCGATGGACCCAAGAACCGCAAAGACTTCGGCATGCTGATGCTGCGCTTCATCGCCAACGACCCGAACTGGGCGCAGAGCCCGAGCCGCGTGACCAAGCCAGGCATGGAGGAGTCCGTAATGGGGCCCTACTACCCGCGCGGCTACTACACCACCAAGGCGGACTTCGAGGCGAACGGACCGAAGAAATAGCCTCGCGAGGCGCCGAGTGCCCTGCCCGCGACGAGAACAAAAGAGGAGAGATCGAATGACCCGCTCTGGAAAATTCAAACTTGTCGGACTCGTGATCGTCATCCTGCTGGGATACGCCGCCTACCGGCTGCTGTGGACCGCCGTCGAGCCCAAAATCGAGCGGCGGGTCGCCCAGATCGGCCTCACCTCCAACGAAATCGCCGCGAACGGGGCGCTGCCCGGCGACCTCGATCTCTATGAGAAGGAGCTCGCGTGCCAGCAAAGTATCCCGACGCCGGGCTACTACTCCTCGCTCAACGCGGCGGAAATCACTGATGCGCAGCGCAGCGGGATGTTCCCCTGCGCCACATTCACCGGCTCCTTCGACGGCCCCAACCAGGTGTATGCCTGGCGCAGCGCGGTAGGCTACGAGGACACGGCCTATATCAACAACCGCAAGCCCGGCGAGATCTACATCGGGGGCGGCGACAACCCGCCGCTGAAGGGGCTGGTGCCCCCGGGCCCGTACATCGCGAAGGCCGACGCGACCACCGGCCGGGAAATCTGGCGCACCGTTGTCGAGAATGCGAACGTCTCGCGCCACTGGTACGGCGGCGTCAACCTGAACATCCTGCCCGACGGTAACGTCGTCTTCGCCTGGGAAAACAGCATCGCGCTGCTCGACGGCGAGACCGGGCTGATCCTCAAGCGCACCACGCTGCCCGCGGGCGACACCGCGCCTTCGGACTCGAACTACAAGCATGTGACGATCGCGCCGGACGGGACGATCATCGTGAAGAACCAGACCAAGGCCGTCGGCTACGACGGGCAGGGCACGCTGGCGATCGTCAAGGGCGTGCTGGCGGGCTTCAAGCAGCCCAATTCGCACTTGGTCGCACTCGACCCCGGGACGCTCGAGATCCTCGACCAGGTCCCGCTGCCCGAGCCGGTCACCGTCCCACACATCATCACGATGTTCGAGGGCAAGATCGCCATCTACCTGGGTGCGCCCAGCGGCGCGTTTCGCTACTTCTGGGATCCGGCGGCGAAGAAGCTCTCCCAGGACACCTCGTGGGTACCCAAGCCGCTGGCGAAGGGTCAGACCACGCCTGACGCGCCGAGCCTCCTCCACGACTGGATCATCCTGCAGACCAACGGCATCGGCAGCAAGACCACTGCCTCCAGCATCATCGCCGTGAACCAGAAGGATGCGACGCGGACGACGGCGATCTTCCCGTTCGGCGAGCTGAAGAAAGGTGAGTTCAGCTTCGCCCCGCCGAAACCGCAGACCGACCCCGAGAACAACATGATCTACTCGGCCGACTTCGGCGTCGGCAAGACCGCCGGCATCAAGTTCGATCCGGCCACTGGCGAGATGAAGGCTGCCTGGGTGGTCGACAACGCGACCACCGCGTTCCAGCCGCTGCTGGGGCCGAAGGACAAGCGCGTGGTGTTGCTGTCGAACATGAAGAAGAACGTCGCGGCCGAGCCGATGGAGGCGGCGCTCTTCACCGGCAACTACAAGGAGCAGGTCACCTGGCGCGACGCCGCCACCGGCCGGATCATTGCCGAGTCGGACTTCTTCGAACCGATGACCTTCGGCTCGCTCATCACGCCGGGCTACGGTGGCCGGGTGTACTACTCGAGCAGCAAGGGATTCATCGTGCTGCAGGTCGTGCCGAAGCCACCCGCGAGCGAATAGTGTCCGATGCCGAATTGACGAAGGGGGACAGACGATGCAGACGCAACCTGGAGTCACACTCGCAGCGAAATTGGTGGTACTGGTCTTCGCCGTGGCGCTGCTTGCCGTGTCGCCGGCACGCGCCGCCGAGAAGGACGACACGGCTGCCGTCGCCGTCGAGGCCTACCTGTTCCTGTACCCGCTCGTGGTCATGGACTACACGCGGCGGCAGCTCACCAATGTTCCGCCCGGAACCCCGGGTATCGCGGCGCCGATGAATACCTTCGCCGCCTCCCGCGGTTTCCCGACACCTGCGATGCATTCGGTACCACGTCCCAATTTCGACACCCTGTATTCGCCTGCATGGGTGGATCTGACGGCAGGGCCGGTGCTGCTGGAGACTCCCGACACGCACGGCAGGTACTTTCTCGCGTCCATACTGGATATGTGGACGGATGTCTTCGCTTCGCTGGGCACGCGCACCACGGGCACGAAAGCAGGGCACTATTTGCTTACCCCACCGGGCTGGGCCGGACCCATGCCCAACGGACTGCCGGAGGACACTGTCGTGCTGCCCGCGCCGACCCGCTATGTGTGGGTCATCGGGCGGTTCCAGACCCATGGCGAGGCGGATTTCCCGGCTGTGTACGACCTGCAGAAGGGATTCACGCTGACCGCCTTCGACGCCGCGGGCGCGAAGCTCGAGACTGCCGCTTTCGCTGCGGACAGCAGTGTCGACATGAAGTCACCGCCCAATCTGCAGGTTGAGGCCCTGTCCGCGGCGGAGTTCTTTTCGAACGCCGCGGAATTGATGAAGTCGCAGCCGCCGCATCTGATCGACAGCCCCATTCTCGAGCGCATGAGGCGGCTGGGCCTTGTCGCGGGAAAGAGCTACGATCCCGGCGCGCAGTCGAAAGAGGTGGTCGCTGCGCTGGATGCTGCGCCGGCAACGGCCAAGGAGTTGATGATCTGGAAATTTCCGCGCATCGGTGAGCAGGTGAATCAGTGGTCAATGAATACCGAGTGTGTCGGAACCTATGGCACTTCGTATATCAAGCGGGCGGTGATCGCAAAATTCGGTCTGGGCTCCAACGTTCCCCAAGACTCGATCTATCCGCTCGCCTTCAATGATGCCGATGGCAAGCCGCTGGACGGCAACAACAACTATGTCCTGCACTTCGACGCGGCCAACCTCCCGCCGGTCCAGGCTTTCTGGTCGCTGACGCTCTACGATGCCGAAGGGTTCCCGGTGGCCAATTCGCTGAACCGGTATGCGGTTTCGAGCTGGATGCCCTTGGTCTACAACCCCGACGGTTCACTGGACCTCTACATCCGGCCGGAGTCGCCCGGGAAAGCGAAAGATGCGAACTGGCTGCCCTCCCAGAAAGCACCTTTCGGTCTCAACATGCGCCTGTACGCCCCGCTTCTCGATGCCCTCGCTGGGAAATGGCAACCGCCAGCGGTCGAGCGAGTGGGAAAGTGACGAGCGGTGTGGTGATGTCGTCGTATCACCGACCCAGGATGATGAACCGTCGCTCGACGAACCGCATCGGTCGCGAATGATGCGGCTCGCTGCGCTCACCACATCCTACGGCTTTACATGGCCAAAGCAGACCCTGGGACGGATTGGCCAGATTCCGCCGGCGCGCCGGCCGCTCAACGCCGATGACTTTGTTTACGAGCACAACAGGAGTTAGGACATGAAGAAATCCACGGTTGTCGCGTTTGTGGCGGGGGCGCTGATCGTCGTCGCCCTGGTCGTCGTCTACCGCCTGCTCGGCGGGGTGATCGGCGCAAAGATCGAGCAGAAGGCTGCAAACGTCGGCCTGACCCCCAACCAAGTCGCCGCCCACGGCCCGCTGCCCGGTGACGTAAGCCTGTACGCCAGGGAGCTGGCCTGCCAGCAGCAGATCCCCACACCCGGCTACTACGCCTCGCTGAACGGGGCGGAGATCTCCGATTCCGAGCGCAGCGGCCGCTTCCCCTGCGCTACTTTTACCGGTTCGTTTGACGGCCCCAACCAGGTATACGCCTGGCGCAGCATCGATGACTACCAGGGCATCTCCTACATCAACAATCGCAGGCCGGGCGAGCTGTACATCGTCGGCGGCGAGTACCCGACGCTCGCCGATCCCGTTCCCGCGGGCCCGTACCTCGCCAAGACCGACGCCACCACCGGCAGGCAGATCTGGCGCACCTACCTCGACAACGCGAACGCATCGGGCTGGCTCATCGGCAACACGAACCTCAACATCCTCGACAACGGCAACCTGGCGCTGGCCTGGTCGAACCAGATCGTGCTCATCGACGGCGACACCGGCCTGATCATGAAGCACGGCACGCTGCCCACCGGCGAGGCGCCCGTCTACACGTCGAATTTCAAGCACCTTACGATCGCGCCCGACCGGACCCTGATCATGAAGACCCAGACGCGTCCGGTCGGCTGCACGGAGCAAGGCACGCTCGGCATCATCAAGTGCATCGAGAAGGGCCTTAAGATGCCGAACTCGGTGCTGGTCGCGGTCAACCCCGACACGCTTGAGGTGCTGGACATGCTGCAACTGCCCGAGCCGGCGCCATCGCCGCACATCGTCACGAGGTTCGAGGGGCGGATCGCCGTCTACGTCGGATTGGCTGACAGCGTGCGGCGTTACTTCTGGGATCCGGCGACGAAGAAGCTGTCGGCCGACGAGTCGTGGGTGATCCACCCGATGCAGAAGGGCCAGACTGCCGCCACTGCGCCGACGATGTTGGGCGACTGGGTCGCGGTCCAGCTCAACGGTGCCGGCAGCAGCGTCAAGGCGTCGAGCATCCTGGTCGCCGATACGCGCGACGCCAGGCGCACGAAGGTGGTGTTCCCCTTCGGCGAGCTCAAGCCCGGCGAGTGGAGCTTCGCCCCGCCGAAGTGTGGCGCTGATCCCGAAAACCACATGATCTACTCGGCCGACATGGGCATGGGCAAGGTCGCCGGTATCAAGCTCGACCCGGACAGCGGCGAGCTGAAGACAATGTTCGTAATCGACGATGCGACCTCCACCTTCCAGCCGGTGATCGGCCCGAAAGACAAGCGCGTGCTGCTGCTGACAAACATGAAACAAAACGTCGAGAAGGAACCCATCAAGATTGCCTTTTTCACCGAGAACTACAAGGAGCAGCTCACCTGGCGTGACGCCGCCACCGGTGAGATCCTCGCCGTGTCCGACTTCTTCGAGCCACTGACGGGCAACTCGCTCACCCCGCCCGGCTTCGGCGGCCGGATCTATTTTCCCACCGCGGTGGGGAAGGGCTTCTATGTCCTGCAGGTCATGCCGAAGCCCGCGGCGGGCGGGGAGTCCTGACAGGAGATCTGCATGGAATCAAGCACATACGCATGGTTCGCGGCGGCGGTGGGGGCGCAATTCCCGGAACAACGATGGCGCCGACCTGCTCGTATCAGGGCTGCGGTTTTTAACGCGGCCTGAAACTCCATGCCGTAGCCAGGTGACGAATTGAAACGGAAACGTCAAGGCAGTTCCGGCGATCCCATACCTGGGGAAGTTGCAGGACGTCCTTCCAGAAATAACTGCGCATGAGGGAATGACATGATGAACTCATCAATTGTTAAGTGGGCGGGGCTGGTAATCCTCCTGGTGCTGGCGATTGCCGTCTATCGGCTCGGAGGGCCCCTCATCGGGGCCAAGGTCGAGGAACGGGTCGCCAAGGCTGGTCTGACACCAAACCAGGTCGCCGCCCACGGCCCGCTGCCGGGCGATGTCGGCCTCTACGCCAGGGAACTGGCCTGCCAGCAGCAAATCCCGACGCCGGGCTATTACTCCTCACTCAATGGCGCGGAGATCTCCGATTCCGAGCGCAGCGGGCTCTTCCCCTGCGCGACCTTCCTCGGCTCCTTTGACGTTCCGAACGAGGTGTATGCCTGGCGGAGCGCCGACGATTACCCGGGCATCTCGTACATGAATAACCGCAGGCCGGGGGAGCTCTATATCGTCGGCGGAGAGTACCCGACGCTGGATGATCCGAACATGGTCGGACCCTACGTCGCCAAGGCCGATGCAACCACAGGCAAGCAGATCTGGCGCACCTACCTCGACAACCTGAACGCCTCGGGGCACTGGATCGGCAACGCCAATCTCAACATCCTCGACAACGGTAACATCGCCTTCGCCTGGTCGAACCAGATCGTGCTGATCGACGGGAACACGGGCCTGATTCTGAAGCACAACACGCTGCCGAGTGGGGCGGCGCCGGCCGAAGACGTGAACTTCAAGCATTTGACGGTCGCGCCTGACCGCACCCTCATCCTCAAGGACCAGACACGCCCGATCGGTTGCACGCTGCAGGGCACGGTCGCCATCATCAAGTGCGCGGCGGAAGGGATGAAGCAGCCCAACTCGCAACTGGTGGCGGTCGATCCCGATACGCTGGAGATCCTTGACGACATTCCGCTCCCGGAGCCCTCGACCGTCCCCCATGCCATAACGATGTTCGAGGGCAGGATTGCGATCTACCTCGGCTTCAACGAGAGCGCACGGCGCGCCTTCTGGGACCCGGCGGCAAAGAAACTCTCGATGGACAAGTCCTGGGTCATTCACCCGATGCAGAAGGGCCAGACGACGGCAACCGCCCCGAGCATCATCGGCGACTGGGTAGGTTTTCAGCTCAACGGACTGGGAAGCGATACGGTCGCCTCGAGCGTCGCGGTCGCGAACCAGAAAGACGCCAGGAATCTGCACATTATTTTCCCGTTCGGCCCGCTCGAGAAGGGCCAGTGGAGCTTCTGTCTGCCGAAGGCGGGGGCCGATCCCGAGAACAACATGATCTACTCTGCCGACATGGGTGTGCGCAAGGTGGCCGGCATCAAGCTCGACCAGGCCTCAGGCGAGATGAAGGTGGCCTTTGTCGTCGACGACACCACCACGACCTTCCAGCCGCTGATCGGGCCGAAGGACAAACGGGTGCTGCTGCTGACGAACATGAAGCTCAACGTTGAGAAAGAGCCGATCAAGGCTGCGCTTTTCACCGAGAACTACACCGAGCAGCTCACCTGGCGCGACGCCGCCACCGGGAAGATACTCGCCGCGTCGGGCTTCTTCGAGCCGCTGTCGATCAACGGGCTCATGCCACCGGGTTTCGGCGGCCGGATCTACTTCCCGACCGCCGTCGGTAAGGGCTTCTACGTGTTGCAGGTCATGCCGCAGCGATCATCACCGTAGCGGGGGCAGGAGGGCGGTCTCAGCGACTGAACAAGGTTGCCGGAGTAATTGTCATTATCGCCGATACCCAGCTCGACCCCCGCGTTGGCGGTGACGCTGACGTTGGCCGTGACACTGGACACCGCCAGCAGGTTGCTTCTTTCCCCGTAGCGATTGCGCACCACCAGCATCAGCATCTGCTGATTGTCCGTCTTGATGATGGCCTCATTATAGGCGAGCCGCCCACTGTGTACGGCAGTAGGACCCACAACCGTACAGCCACTGAGCAGGGGGCTGAGCACGTACACACTGAGCAGGATAAATAACGGCTGGGTCAGGCAGCGTCTCGAATGCATCACGATCTCTCGGATTGCCGGCGTATTGTTGCCGGGAAGCTTTATGGACACCGGAGTCCGTGGGCGGTTCGGACAACTTTGTCATCCGCTAGCCAGCATATCGGTTGGTGGGTGGCCACGCGAACGCACTTTTTACTGTACAAGTGGATTCGATTCAAGGCGTAAAGTGCAATTTATATCAGGGCAGTCCCCGGATTATATTCAGTTTGTACAGATAATTGCCTGATTACGATCGTAGCTCCAGAATCTCCTTCCTTATTCTTTCAAGTCGGTCCGTAGCACTCCTTATGAGCACATCCTTAATGTCTACCCCGGGTTTTCTATCTTTTCTGTTGTTTGCCTTGAAATTCAGATTCTGCGCTTCTACATGAATGGAGAACACAGCATACAGAATGCTCAACGCTATTCGTATTTTTATGACAAAAGCCATAATTTTGCTCGTTGATCGAGCCGCACTTTACAGAACAACAGACGACTTGCTTTGAATCTGGCTGCCCCATGACTGAATTCAGGAAACAGACGACTTAATTGTGTTTCACCTGCTTTGGCATGGTTTTACCGATCACGACCTCTACACGCTGTTGCGCCGCCTCGCTTGTTGAGTGGACTATCACCACATGGTAGCCGGCCTTGAGTACGTCCTTCAACAGGTCCCCGAGTACGTTCGCGCGCAACCTGAGTCCGTGGATTGATCCGGCAGCTACACCGCCGATCATGGTCCCATAGCCGAGTACGATCAGGGGGGCGACGACCGGTGCGCTGATAAACAATAAAATGGACGTCGCTGCTATTACATCTGCCATTGCAGCACTGACTGCTGCACCTGCAGTACCGCAGGCATCTGAATCCCTGGCCGCGGTATCGCAGCTCACTCCTGTTTCCGGCTTGATCGGTTGGCCGATACCTATTACATCCGGCGAAAGCTCGAACACCCTGATGTCGTCTGGTGTTACGTCTTCCAGCGCACGCGTGGCTGCGGTTGCTGTCTGGTGGTCCGGGTAGACTGCCACTACCTTGCAAGGACAGTTTTCGTTCGTCATGGCACGTGGCTGTCTTTCAGGTAGGTAAACGTTGTGGCTGAACAATACCGTCACAATTCATGCTGCCGATCCTATGCGCGATCTGGCTGGCTGGCATTGAGAATCTGCAATGACATCGAGCACACGTTCATCCAGGTGGTGGTATGCCGAATAAGCGCCGGATATCGTCGGAAATGCAGACTTTGAACCCGGAGGGCAGGCAAAATACTGTTTACACAGTACCGTCCCAACCGCGGCAAACCGTCGTGCCGGCGGTTTGTTAGCGGCAATATCACGGTGCGCCAGTGTGTAGTCCGGCGGCGAGTGAAAGATGTAGTGTAGCTGGGGATTGATTAAGGACTGTGGGGCCAGGCCCTCATGCCTGTTCGGCAATCAGGTGCAAGCGACCCAGGTCAGCATTGTAAAGTTCGCTCGGCTGTTCGTCGCCGTTGACGAGAATATGCTTGCGTTTGAACTCGGCGAGGATACGACTCGTGCTCTCGGTAGTAACACCCAGCACTGAACCCATCTCCTCGCAGGTCAGCAACTGCAACTGGTTGTTGGCAGAATCATGGTCGAACTCGGCCAGGAACGATAACAGCCGGGCCACACGCCCGCGGATAGGACCGGTAGAAAACTGCGTGATCCACATATCCGCTTCGCACAGATAGACATGCCAGCGTTCGGTTAGACTGATGTATGTTTCCGGGTCTTCCACGCGCAAGCGCTTCACGGCGCTTAGCGGCAGGCGCAGAGCAGCGACAGGAGTCAAGGCCACGGCCGTATGTTCATAGTTTTTATCGATCAGACCACTTAGGCCGAGCACCGAACCGGTACGGTGTAGTCGCACGATACGTGCGCGGCCGTTAGGGGTATGGACAACCAGCTTTAGCAGCCCCGAGGTGATGAAGATGATGCTGTCGATTGCTTCGCCCTGATGGAAAATAACTTCATGTGGGTCATACGCGACCCGTCGCGAGTGATTGAGCATGGAGCGGAGCGGTGTTGGCTCGTCACCACCCAGCGCGGCCGCAATCTCGCTTGGATCCATTTCAACAGTGGGCGCGATCGATGTGTCATTCATGGTGGACTCCATTGGAGTGCACATGCAATCCTGCAGCGACATATAACACCTCCTTGATTTACCTGTTTGCCTGTGCCGGACCATGCAGCAGTCAACGGGATTACCCTTTTCTGCCCGATGTTCAGCAGGCCTGATTGTCGATGTTTAGAAGAGCCAGCACGACCGGAAGGGATATCTCAGACATTTACAACGGAAAGCGGCAGCTATCAACCGGTACACCCCTCCTGATACTGTTGCTACCCGGCAGGTCAGCCACTGTTGTCAGCCGTGTTTAGTATAACAATATAATTTTGATAATGTCGCATCGTTCAATTACACCTCTATGGGCGTGACAGGCTCTCTCCGGGGTATAGTCGAATTGCAGGCCCGGTACGCGCGCATCGGTATAAAGCAGCACATATAGCTTCTATGGCTGTGCTGTAACGCTACGACACGATTCTGTCGAAAATCCGTTCTTCCAAGTGAATGCCCGGCAGCTCTGGACGAGAAGCATGCTGTCACCGTGAAAGAAATATCTATGCAGTCGCAGTTAGGCCCGGCTAGGCATTTCATGAATTCGGCAGCTAACCGGGGTAGCACGTACAAGACGGACCGTGCGCACCTGGGCCGGAAGCTTGTTGCAGTATCAAGCAGGCAGCGGGATGCTGGGTATCAGTGCGGATAATGAAGCAGCGTTGCGCGGCAACGGTTCGTCGCAATCCGGCTTGCCGGTCCAATCCCGGCAGCCAGAAGCCTTGCTGGAAGTACAGATGCACCAGATGCGCCAATCAGATATATCGATTTTGGCGGAAATATACAACCTCTGGCCCGTGCGGAAAGGTTCGCCGCAGACGGAATTCGTGCCGAGCACGGCCGTGTTTTGCCGTCGTTCGGCACTGGCCAGCCCTCCGTACCTTGCTCTGTAACGTCGTTTCTCGATCAAGGGGCGGTGGCACAGGGTGTCGAGCATTACAATCGCATCATGCAGCGGTACCTCGTATTCGAACTCCTGTCGCGAGGCACCTTGGGTAATACCCTTGGCTGTCAGATGCGCTGTATTTCCTGCCCACGCACGCGCACGGTGCGGTCCTTGTCCAGGCTCAGGTAACCCTGCCGGTATGTCGTGACATCGCCGCTTCGCCAGCCCTGGTGTGTTACCAGGAATTTGCGTTCGATTTCCTTGGTCATTAGTTTGTTTTCCGGACGCTGTAGGTATTCTGCAATACGGCACGCAGCTTGTTACATGGCCGGTGGGTTTTCGGGTCCCGGTGGTTTCACTGGCGGTTTGTCGGTCCCGGGTGGTTCAACCGGGGGTTTGTCCGGACCTGGCGGTATAACCGGTGGCTTGTCGGGGCCTGGCGGCTCTACCGGGGGTTTGTCCGGTCCCGGTGGCTGAACCGGCGGCCGTTCCGGGTCCTGTATGGATAGTCGAAAATCGATCGCTGGAATGATAGCGGTCTGATCTGTCGTTTGTATCGTCAAGATATACTCCAAACTGTGTTCTTTGCCGCCGTATCGCAGTTCCTGCGGGCTTGCTGGTGGATGATTTACACAGGTGGAATGCTAGGCGACTTGTTCGTTCCAGACATTGATGTATTTCAATGCCTTGTCTTGTTTCTGCCGCGTGCAGCCTGCACAGGCCGGGACCTGGCCATGTCAGGCACGGTGATCGACAGACGCATGGCAGCATACTGTGCCTTGCGGTTTTTCAATGCAATACCCGGGACTTTCGGTCATATCTTCTATGCGGGAAGCGTCATGCAAACACCTGATTGGCAGGTAGACCTGCTGATGCTGCCGCAATGAACGGCTTATACGCCGGTTAAACTGTGCTGGCGAATTGCGGAACCCAGAGGTTTGCAGAGTGGAGATTAAGTACCATGAGTTACCGGCTGCAGTTCAACGAAAATCTCGCGAACGGTGTGCCTCGTATTGTTCTTGAGCAGGTAGATCGTGCCGTAGTGGATCTGACCGGGCCGGATACGGAACTGCCGGAGGCCGTGCATCAGCTACGCAAACGCTGTAAGAAGATCCGCGGCCTGCTGAGACTGGTGCGAGGTTCATTCGCCGGATCCTACACACAGGAGAATACCTGGTTTCGCGATCTGGCGCGGCGGTTATCCTACGCACGCGACACAGAGGCCATGCTGGAGTGCCTTGATAAACTGTGCGAGGCATTCAGTCGGGATCTTGAGGCAGACGCTTTCGCTACAGTGCGTCATGCCCTGATGGCGCGGCGGACTGCGGTGCAGGATGATGCCGAGCTACTCAAGCAGGTGCAAGAGGTCGTTACGCAATTGCAGCGGGTACGTGCCCATGTGCTCGGCTGGCGGCTTGACAGAGGCGGGTTTTCGGCTCTCGAACCGGGGCTCTTGCAGACCTATCGCCGCGCGCGCAAGGCGCTGCGCGCTGCCTACGAACAGCCGACGTCAGAGCGCTTTCACGAATGGCGCAAACGCGTCAAGTATCACTGGTACCACCTGCGCCTGCTACACGAGCTATGGCCTGCACCGATGAAGGTGCTGGCGGCAGAGACCAAGCAGCTGGCGGATCAGCTGGGGGACGATCACGATCTGGCGGTACTCTGCGAGACGCTCGCGCACGAGAGTGAGGTGATGGGAGAGAAGTACGAAGTCGATGCGCTGCAGGTGCTTGCGGCAAGAAGGCAAGGGCAGCTCAGGGCGGAAGCGCAGACACGGGCTTGGCGTTTGTTCACCGAGCGGCCGAAGTTCTTTCGACGTCGTCTTCGAGCCTATTGGTATGCGGCGGAATGCGAGGCAGTTCGTGTCGCTGGCCAGGCCGGTGAGAGAGAATTTAAATGTTCGCCCGATAATAATTATTTCCGTTCGCATTAGAAAATATCAATGCCGGCAGTTAACGGAACAGGCAGGCAGAAATGCCTGGTATTGCAACAGGTTCTCAGGTTGCCATTACTCAGTAGTCAGGATATTTTGCTACAACCATATTACGTCCCCCGCGCAGGCGGGGACCCGGCGGTTTAAAACCATATGAATTCCCGCCTGCGCGGGAATGACAGGATATCCACTGTGTAGTCATGATCTCTGACCCCTGCGTAACAATCCGAGAGGAGCTGCGTATGCGTTATAAGCTGATTGATCTGATCGTGTTTGCCATCGCGGTGACATGAAACACCTGTTCATACTCGACGTGCGCCAGCCTGCGGAATGGCACGCGGGTCACGTGCCCGGTGCGCACCACATCTCCGGCGGAGACTTGCCCGGGCGGCTCGACGATGTGCCAAAGGACAAACCGGTCGCCGTGTACTGCGGCAGTGGCTACCGATCTTCGGTTGCAGCCAGTCTGCTGCGACGCGGTGGGCACCGCTACGTCAGCAACGTGATCGGCGGGTTTACGGCCCGGGAGGCCAGGCAACTTCCCGTCGAGAGTCGCTGATCTTGCCCGGCATCCCGCAATAGCGTGGACAGACTCGAGGCGCTGCGTCCGCACTTATCCCAGGGTGAGCAGCAGGGTGTAGGCACTTGTGTACAGCAGCAGTACCATGAAACTCTCCAGCCCGATATTGACAATGCCGTGCTTTTCCCTGTGCAGCATGCCCATGAGCAGCACCGAGGTCAGCAGCAGGGTGAGTGCCAGCAGGAAGATCTGGTCCTGCCCCGCTGCGCCGAAGATGGATTCACCAGGATAGCTCCAGTCGGTGAAGGCAATGATCAGCGCGTCGAAGGCGTTTCCGCCCAGGATGTCGCCGACCGCCAGCGTCAGTGCGCCCATGCGCACAGCCGCCAGGGCGGTGATGAGTTCGGGCAGCGATCCGGTCAGTCCTGTCAGCAGCCCACCGACGACCGTTTCCGATAACCCGGTGTGTACCGCGATCGGGATCGCCGTGCGCGCCAGCAGCCATCCGGCCATACCCGTCATCGCGGCAGCCAGCGCGAACTGCAGCCATAGCCGCGGCAGTCCCGTGTCCTTGCCCATCGACCCGCTGTCGGCTGCGGTGCGGGTTTCTCGCGTGTGCCGCGGCAGCCACATTGGCAGCTTGTGGGTCTGTGACACCATGCGCATCCCCTGCAGGTACGCCAACAGCATCAGAAGGGATACGGGATGGATCCCGCCGATGGCCGCCTGTGGCAGCGCCAGACCCAGCGGCAGCGACCAGATGCCCTCAGGCATATCGCGACCCCTGTATTTTGCAAGCAGCGTGCGGGATGAAAAGCCTGCACATCATGTTGTACCCTCGATGATGCAGATCACCACCGCGTAACGTGTTGCCTTCCCGATCGCAACCAGCAGCAGGAACAGCCAGAAGCGCACCCGCATGATACCGGCTACGAAGGTCAGTGCATCGCCGCCGATCGGCGCCCAGGCCAGCAGCAGGGACCATACGCCGTAGCGCTGAAACCAGTCCTGGGCACGCCCGAGCGTCTCCCGACTGAACGGAAACCAGCGACGGTCCTCGAACCGCAGCAGAAATCGGGCAATCGCCCAGTTGAACGCGGAACCCAGCGTGTTCCCCGCGCTGGCCCAGGCCCACAGTGCCAGGGGATCGTAGCCCTTGAGCAGCAGGCCGGCGAACAGCAGTTCGGAATAGGCAGGCAGCAGCGAGGCCGCCAGGAACGCCGTCAGGAACAGCCCGAGGTAGGCGCTCACGTGTCGCGCTTCTGCCGGTTGGTATGCTCGCACGCGGCAGACACCAGGTCGCGGAACAGCCGGCGCTGTCGCGGGAGATAGGCCAGGAACTCCGGGTGCCACTGCACGCCGAACAGGAACTCGTGTTCCGGATGCTCCACCGCCTGTACGATAGCGTCCAGGTCCCGTCCCGAGACTCGCAAACCCGCGCCGAGGTGGTCGATACTTTGTTTGTGCAGGCTGTTGATTTTCAGTGTGTCTGTTCCCAGCAATGCCGCAAGCCTGCTGTCCTGTTCCAGACAAAGGGTCTTCAGCGGCAGCAGTGTGCGGCGGTTCGAAGTCAGCCTGCGGTGTTTGCGCAGGTCCTGGATGAGGCTGCCTCCGAGCTGCACGTTCAGCAATTGCGCGCCCCGGCAAATTCCGAGCAGCGGAATGCGGTCCTGCAGGGCATGGGAGATGATCCCGGCCTCGAAGGTATCCCGTTCCGGGTCGTATTTGCCTTCGACCTCGGCCGCAGCCTTGTACAGCACCGGTTCAACATCGTGTCCGCCGGTGATGACCACACCGTCCAGTTGCACGGTATCCAGCGGGTCACCGGGTCGCAGGTGTACCGGCCGGCCGCCGCTCACCAGCAGGGCCAGGTGCACACAGAACCGTGGGCCCCAGGCGCCACGCCGGGGGCCGGTGACGCCGATCAGCGGTCGCGTGTTCGCGTGAGCCAAGACTCGATTTCCCCGGTCCAGTCCCCAAGCACATGCTCCAGTGGCTGATCCAGCCACTTCGCGTATGCGGTGCACAAATCGTCCAGCCTGGTGCGGTCCGCCGCAAGTGCCTCCACTTCCAGCCAGTCGCTCCAGGCAATGTGTATGCCCCAGTCTTCCCGGTCGATCTCGCTGTTCGGCAGGCGGTAGTGCAACGTCGGACGCGGCTTGACGCGCCGGTCGTTGACGGTCTGGCGGACCCGTTTCTCATCGAGGTGCAGGAAGAGCGGCAGCATGTCGAGCGCGCGATTCCTTGTCGGGTTGTCAGCGAGGTAATCGTCGATCAGCGTGTTACGCTCCGGCCAGTAGTCGGGGGCTACGACCTTGCGGACATAGCCGCCGGGAAACGGGGCCATGAAGCGTGTCAGTCGGCGTGTAAGGTCCGGGGCGGAGCGCGCCTTCAGCCACTCATAGAGACACAGGAATGCCTTCAGGTAAGTCAGGATCGTGCCGGCGTCGAGCGCCGGTAACTCCGGGTTGAACTGCATTCCGAAGGCATAGGAGATACCCGCCCCGGTACCCTTGACCCCGGCGCTGCGCAGCCTGGCAATTAGCGACTGCACATCGGAAAGCCGTGGCATGGGCAGGGGAGGACTGACCACCTCCACCGGAACGATGGCTTCTGCGCCGGCACGGAGCGCGTGCTCGGCGGTCTCGTCGAGCAGGGCGAGCAGTTCATCTTCGTTCGCCTCCTCGCGGCCTTTCTGTTTCAGGTACTCGAAGTCGAATTCGACCACCCAGTCACCTGCCTCATCCCCGTGGATCGAATACTCGTAGCGCGATGTTTCCTGCTGTTTGCCATCGACATGACGGGCCACGATACGGCTAACCTCGACCACGTCGAGGCCGATCATCTCCAGCTCCACGCCGATGCGGCGCGCGCTGCCATCTGCGGTTTCCGTCCGCGGCGGCATTGGCGGCGTCCAGTGATGAAACAGTTGCTGCTGGTTGTGCTTGTCCATGATTCGATACCCCGGCAAATGACCCGATTATACGCAGGGGCGGTGCCCGAATGGCCTGTTATGCATCCGGGTTAAAGCGTTTCCGGAGTTTTACCAGCTTACGCCGGTGACTGACAAGCAGGACGCGGTCGTCAGTCCAGTCCCCTGACGGGCAGCTGATCGCAGGCCCGTGACTGTGCATCCGGTTTCGCTTTTTTGAGCTGTTTGCTGGCTGCGCGTACTGCCGTGCGCAAGCCTTCCTCAAGGGTTGGGTGATAGTACGGCATTTCCAGTATATCGGAGAGCGTCAGGTGTTGCTGTATCGACCAGGCAAGCAGATGCGCGATGTGCTCGCCGCCCGGAATGCACATCTCGGCGCCCAGCAGGCGACCGGAATCCGCATCGGCATAGACATGCAGGTTGCCTTGATCGCGATCGCTCATGCGCGCGCGGCCCTGTCCAGCAAAGTCCACCGTACCGGTGACGATCCTGCTGCCATCCAGGGCTGCAAATGACGTGCCGGCGCGTGCGATATCGGGCGTCGAAAAACAGATCATCAGCGGGGTCCGTCGCACGAAGGCCTGGTGCCGCTTGTGCACAGCGTTGCAACCGGCTATATAGCCTTCATCCGCGGCTTCATGCAGCAACGGCCGGTACCCGTTGACGTCACCGGCAATGAACACGGGTAAATTCCCGACCTGCTGGGTTTCGGGGTTAAATGGCGGCAGTCCCTTTGCGTCCAGCGACAGGCCCAGTGCCTCCAGGTTCAGGGTGCCAGTATCCGGCACACGTCCCAGTGCCACAAGCACCTTGTCGACTTCCACGTGCCGGTCGCCTGCCTCGACCCGGACGCCCCCATTGTGTGCGGAAAGCGCGGCATGTACGCCGGTATGAATTGATAACTCCCTGCGAAGCACGGTTATTGCACGTTCGCCGATCACAGGGTCGGTGAGTCCGCCGACAAGGCCTGTGGCCTCGAATCCGTGTACTTCGACACCCAGACGCGCTATTGCCTGGGCCAGTTCGAGGCCGACGCCGCCCAGCCCGATGACTGCAAGGCGCGCTGGCAGGGACGTCTGCTCGAACAGGTGATCGCTGGTCAGCAGGCGATCGCCGAGTGCCTGCCATTCGTCCGGGACGACCGGCCGCGAGCCGGTGGCAATGATGATCGTCCGGGCATCGAAATGACGGCCATTCACGCTTACGGCATTCGGTCCCATGATGCGTGCCACGCCATCCACCTTGCGCTCGCCCAGGGAGTTGGTGAGTTCGAGCACGCCCTGTACGTAATGATCGCGCAATGATCTGACATGTGCCATCACTGCGCCAGGATCCACAACCAGGTTTTCACTGCCCCGGACGCCCAGGGCTCCGAGTTTTCTCGCTTGAGCGTAGCTGTTCGCGGCCTCGATCAGAGCCTTCGAGGGCATGCAGCCGTTGCGGGCACAGGTGGTGCCATATTGGCCGGCATTGATCAACACGAAATTATCGGTATGTTCGCGTACCCGGCGCATTGCCGACAGGCCCGCGGTACCTGCGCCGATAATTGCGACATCGACACGCTGAAGCATTGCCTGGATCTCCTTGTTCTTGGGCCGGCCGGGTGCAGGGTGCTTATATCCGGAAAATCATACCCGCTACCTTGCAGCATGCATTGACAAATAACAATGACGACATGCTGCCGTACCGGCAATATTTGACACATTCGAGTGGCAGCATAGGCTGCATCGCGCGTAGGGGCAAACCACGGTTCCATGGCGAGGCCGGGCTATGGTGAGATTGCCGTCTGTGTGAGCCGGCGGGCGCGAAATTGAAATGTATCAATACACCGCCAGCCGTGGTTATCCGCGATACCGCTAGTACTCCTTCAAGGTGATATTGACGGGTTCAGCGAGTCGGGAAGCGGTTGGCCGCACCAACAGTAGGCGCTTTAGGCGAGGCGCGCCTCGCCGGGAATGGCCCGCCCTTGCCAAGAGGCGCAACACCGCGGACGAGCGCTTCCCGGCACGTCCGCAGGGAGCTACCCGGATGATCCAATACGGCGTTGCAGCCCTTGAAAAGGGCCTGCCATTCCCTGCGGACTGCGCCTTGTCCTGGATCATCCGGGTAGCTCTGAATCCGTTAATATCACCTTGAAGGAGTACCAGGATGGCTGCACCACAGCCTGCACAGGCTGGCATTCTGCCGCACAGGGCTGCGTTATTCACCAGCAGGGGACGATGCCGGAACACACTGACAACTATCGGCAAACCGGGCAGGTCGAGCCTGGCCTGAGCTGCGCTTTTTGAAAGACAAGGCGGGTGTGATCGACTGCCTGACCGGTCTTTGCTGGCATCATGGTGAGAATGTGGCAAACGCTGAAGTGAGCTGGGAACAGGCACTGGCCCTCATCGAGACGCTTAACGCTGCTGCCGGCAAGGCAGGCTGGCGGTTGCCGAATATCAATGAACTGGAGTCTCTGGTTGACGGCAGTCGTGCGCGGCCCGCACTGGCCCTTGCGACGGATATGTTCGACCTGCCCGGTGCGGTCTGCTGGTCTTCGACCACAAGCCTGTATGAGCCGGACTGGGCATGGGCCCTGTATATTGACAAGGGCGCGGTGGGTGTCGGACACAAGCAGCAGGCCCGCTTCAGTGCCTGGGCAGTGCGTGAAGCGCGGGTGCCCCCGATGGATGCGCACGACACCGGCAGTTTGCGTTGCGACAGTGCCCGGTGACCGTGCATTGGACCTGCCAGGGAAGAGTACAGTACTGTATAAGCGCGGTCTCAGGTGTCGCACCGCGGACGGCCTGCAAAAACGGTTACAAAGGGGAACTCAGCATTGGGCATCAATCGAACATTGATGCGTAATTCCGTCGATAGGATCATCACGCGCAGTGTCACGTCGGCCGAGCTGCTAGGATGCAGAAGCTACGAGTCCATGGATGGACTCGGCAGGGCGAAGCACGACGCCAGGGCCGTGGGTGACGCAGGACGCAGTTACCGGTGAACAAAATGATCAAGCTATCTGTAAGTGATGGATTCACTGTGAATGAGATTGCCGCGCTACGCTCGCAATGACGTCATACATGTATTCATCAGAGCTTCCTTAAACTATTCCTGCCAACGACGGCAGGAGCCTGTTTCACAGGCAGAAAGGCCACAACCCTGACTGGATCGCTATGGCCCGGGGTACGCGGACCACCGGTAATATTTTTATGCAGGAACAGCACACCAGGTTGCACAGGAGAACACCGATGAAATACCCGATATTCAAATCGCCCGTAGTTATGATCACCATGTTCTGGATAATTGCGTCGCAGGCAGGGGAGGACGCGCCATGGGGTCGAGCCAGTTCGCAGAATATTGACTATGCGCCGCATAAGGTCGTGTACGATGTGGCGGTGGCAGATGTTGAAAGCTTTTCCCGGGCCCTTGACCGGGTGAGCTTCCTGAACAATATATATCATGCCGATCCGTTCGATGCCTCGATTGTGCTTGTCTTGCACGGTGACGAAATACCCTTTTTTGCAGTAGATAATTTCAGCCGCTATCAGAAGTTGATGCGCCGTGCACAGAGCCTGACACTCGCCGGAACGGTGCAGTTCAGAATGTGCCGTGTTGCGGCCGCCGGCCATGATCTTGAACCGGGCGAGATACACGGATTTGTCAAGGTGGTGCCGATGGCGGACGCGGAAATCGTACGACTGCAACAGGAGGAGGGATATGTCTACATGCAATAAGCATCTGATGCCGGCCCTGCTGTGCGTGCTGGTAATAATAGTCCCGGCTGCGGCTGCCGAGCGTACATCGATGCCGTATGAGACAGTCAGTATTCCCTTTGTCCTGCACAAGGTTCAGGATGCACCGGTCTATTTCGTGATCGGGCACTCCGGCGTGCCGGGCGCAGATAACGAAGGTCATACCTCCAACGCCGGCTTCGTGGTCACGGATGGTGGCGTGGTGGTGTTCGATGCGCTGGGCACGCCCGCACTCGGCTATCGTCTGCTGCAGCGTATCCGCGAGGTAACCGGCCAGCCCATCGAACGCATTGTCATCAGTCACTATCACGCCGATCACATCTATGGCCTGCAGGCATTCAAGGAACATGCCGGCGATCCGCCGGTGTGGGCGCAGCGCCTGGCTCTCGGCTATGCGGGGGGCACAGCCGCCAGCCAGGGCGAGGACGCCCGGCGGCGACTGGAACAGCGGCGCGAAGCGCTGTTTCCCTGGGTGGATGAAACCACCTACATTGTCGCGCCGGATCACACCTTCGACACGGATGCGACATTCGAGGTCGGTGGCGTCACGTTCGAACTGAAACACCTGGGACCGGCGCACGCGCCTGGAGACAGTATTATGCTGGTCAGGGATTACGGTGTGCTGTTCAGCGGCGATGTCATTTACAAGGGTCGCGTGCCCTTTCTCGACAGTCCCCAGACCGACATTGACCGCTGGCTGCAGGGGCTCGACTATCTGTCCGGACTGGAGCCGTGGCCCCGTTACGTGATACCCGGACACGGAATGCCGTCGGATAATCTGCAACAGGCCGTTGCCATGACCCGCGACTATATCGTCTATGTGCGTGATGCCATGTGCAAGGCCGTGGCAGATTTTGTTCCATTCGACGAGGCCTATGAGGCTACCGACTGGTCAGCCTACAGGGACTTGCCGGCATTCGATGCCAGTAACCGCGGTAACGCCTATCGTATCTATCTCGAGATGGAGGCGGAGTCGTTTGAATAGATCCACTTCTATGCGGTTCTGCAATGCGGTGTGTGAAACACGGATGCATATTGCCTGTTAACTCTGCGTAATCCGCAGTCATTCACAGCAGTAGCTATGTGAAATCTGGTCTGATTGCCGTCACCTGATACTGTGCAATTGAAAGCAACATGCCATGTCGCCAAACCAGGGGGCTGATGCCATCTCAAGACATGTGCTGGCTAATGCAAGCAAGCCACTGCGCTAGCCCGGATTTCTCACCGGGCGGCGCTGGAAAATCGTATGCCATTGCAGCCATTGAAATTTGTGCTGAACATGCAAATTACAGTGTGTTTTATTGAGATGCCTATCCCGGCCCTGGCTGGTTCTCGTGCGCCCGGGCTTGCTCTTCTCTCAAGTGGTAGCTACGGCTACCACTTTCGCTCCAGAGCGGCGTCCAGCCACACGAATCCTCGGCAACTGCTCCATGCGTCGCCTAAAGCGCCTACTTTTGGTGCTCTACCTCCTGCATCCATGCAGTCGTGCGCCAGCATCCGGGCTCCCGGTGAGAAATCCGGGCTAGGCACGGGGCTGCGTGGGCTGCAGGTGATCGAGTAATCGTTCCAGTTCCGTGGCCGAAAGATTCGTCATCTCCTGCGCTACCTGCCTGACAGGGCGACCTTCCGTATAGGCACGCCTGGCGATCTCTGCACATTTTTCATAGCCGATGACGCTGGTCAGGGCGGTTACCAGCACCGGGTTCCTGTCCAGCGAGGCCTGGATACGGGCTCGTTGATGGTAAAACCGGCCAGCGTCTTTTCATTGAGCACGCGGGCTGAAGATGCCAGCAGTTCTATATTTCGCAGCAGGTTGTAAGCGATAAGCGGCAGCATGGTATTGAGCTGGAACTGACCGGATTGCCCGGCCATGGCGATGGCGGCATCATTGCCGAGAATCTGCACGCTGGCCATGGCGACCGCTTCCGGGATGAACGGGTTGAGCTTGCCAGGCATGATGCTGCTGCCCGGTCTGCCGGTCTGGAAGACAGCCACCGGGAAGTGATCGTCGTGAACGCCGTTCGCAACCTCCAGTGCCGATGCCGTGGTTGCCGCTGCCACCGTACTGTCCAGACGCTCCAGCCCGCCATTTGTCTCTGCCGCACAGGCCATGATCAGGCCGAGGGTATGGATCAGGCGTCGTGGCATCCTCAATCCGCTGATGCGGAAGTTTTCAGCCGCGCGCTGCGGCTGTGCGCCATACAATGCCACCCGCGGGACACGCACCTCTCCCATGCTGCCGTGCTCTATACGATAGGATACCGGTGGGTTCATGGCCGTCTCCTGATGTCTGCAGTAATGGTTTCACCTGCCTGGCCCGGACCAGATTTTCCGGCGGAGCGGGGAACCTGATCCTATGGTGATATACCTGCAGCCGATTGGCAAAGCGTGCTCCTGACGGCCAGGTTGCCAGGCGACGGAATCCGGGCGGGGCCGGGTGTACGCTCAGGTCATACGCAGGGATCACGCCAAAAACACTGGTGAATAACGGGTATTACTTGACAGGCCGCAGCCCGTAAACCACGCTGAAATGCAGGGACACAACCGCAGAGTGATGAGCCACTCAAGCCGCAAACCAGGTGGGAAGTCATGAACCGGAATGTATCGCGAAAGACTACACAGTTGCTACTCGCAGCCGCCACGCTCGTGATGGTGACGGCCGATGCCGGACAGGGGCTGGCTGAAGATGCGACAACCACGTCGCAACCAACGGCCACTGACTATTCTTACGCCAGGCAAAATGACTGCGCGACAGCGGGTGAGGATTCCTTTCTGCCGCCTGCTGCCATCGATACGCTGCAGATACCCCGTATCGTGCTGCAGGCCGACGCGCCCGAGGACCGTCCGCTGCCTTGCTACCGCATCGGCAAGGCGACCTACCTGCTGTTCGGGAACATCGCACACGTCGACAGCGAGAACCGGGGATGGAACGGCAATGCGGGTTTTATCGTCACCGCAGACGGGGTTATTGTCATCGATTCGCTGGGAACGCCGAAGCTCGGGCGGCGCCTGCTGGCCACCATTGCCGGTGTCACCGACCAGCCGGTGCGCTATGTCATCATCACGCATAACCATCCAGACCATGCCTACGGTGTGGCCCCTTTCCAGCGGCTCGATGGCGTCACCGTGATCGCCCATGCTGGCATGCTTGAGTATGTGGATTCTGCCACCCTGCAACGCTCTGTCGACTACCGTCGTGAAATCCTTGGCAAGGACATGCAGGGCTTCGCGCCGGTGGAGGCCGATACCCTAATCCAGGGAGAGCGTTATGGCAAACAGCGGATTCAGGTCGGTGATCAGGTGCTGGATATCTACAACGCCGGCAACCACCATTCCTACGGTGACCTGGTGGTGCACCAGGTCAACGACCGGATCCTGTGGATTGCTGACCTGGCCTTCAACCAGCGCACGACCTTCATGGGGGATGGTGACAGTAGCCAGATGCTCGAGAGCCTGGACTGGCTGGTGCAGCACTTTGGCGATGCTGGACTGATGGTTCCCGGGCACGGGAGTGCGCAGACCCGGCCGTTTCCGATGGTGGAGCGCACCCGTCGCTACGTCGAGCGTATGCGCGAGACGATGCGGGAGGCGGTGGAAAACGGTGTCTCGCTGCTCGATGCGACGCAGCAGACCGATTTCGAGGAATGGAAGACAACGCGGCTGTATGAATCGAATCAGCCAGCAAACGCCGGGTTCGTCTACCGGGAGATGGAACGGGCGTTTTTCAACGAATAGCCGTCATGGCCTGAGGCCGCGTGTCTGCGCCGGGTGCTATGGCGCTGAGGCGGGATGGCTCATCCTTCGTAACACTGCATTCAGTCACTTGCAGCGGTTGCACAAGTAAACACACACCTCAACGCACATGAATGGATGTGACTGACAGTTCGATAAGGTACAAGAGTGGTACCCGTGATTCTGTCATCAAATCAGGCGGGCTAACAGGTAACATGCGGGTTAGAAAACAGACGTTCAGGAACAACTCGCCGTTTGTATTGCTATCGTTAGCTGTACGACCTGGTTCAGCCGGATGGTGCCCTTCCCGGGTGAAATACGGACGGCAGGAGCGCAGCAATAGCAGTCATTCGTAACCCACGCTAAGTGGCTGGCAAAGTAGCACAGTGGATTTGCCAGTCCCTATTCAGCCTCTGGTTATGTCCCGTGTGGCTCAGCACAGAAGCATCAGGTAGTAGCATGCCTTCAACTCCGGAACGTGGGTTCCATTTCCCGCCTATTATAGAATTTATCACAATGCCGTTCAGGCATATTTCGGGAGTTGAATGCGCCATTATTTTCTGGTCTTTGAGAGGTTCATTGTCCGCCCGGTAATGACGCGAAAGGTGATTTCGATAAATAAGGCAGCTCCTATCATTACGAACAGAAACCAGAGCCGTCCTGGTGAACTATTGCTCGTCTGCCAGATTAAACTGCCAAATGCACATAGGCAAAGTCCGACGCCGATCAGGGAGAGCAGGCTCTTGCTCTGTGTGTCTTCTGCCAGTGCCACATTGGCACCATTGACCGCTGCAAAAATCAAGAGGAAGCCCGCACTGCCCATCGTCGACATACTGGAGATGTCGGCCAGATTGGCAACTAACAGGGTAACTCCTGATGTAATCAACAGTCCCTCAACAGGCTTTCCCCAGGCCTTTCTCTCTAATATGCTTGGAAGCTCCCCATCTTTTGCAATGACGTAACTCAATCGGGCGGCACCGTAAACCGTGGCATTGATGGCCGAAGCTGTAGAGAGCATGGCTGCGATGGCAATCAAGATGAATCCTGTTTGACCCAGGGATGGACGGGCTGCCTCAGCCAGCGCGTAATCCTTGGCATCTACAATCTTGTCGACAGGCAGAGTTCCGACTGTCACCACGGCAACAAGTACATAGAGAACTATAACGAAACCTACGCTTGAATAGAAAGCGCGAGGTAATACCCTCGGTGCGTCCCGCACATCCTGCGCGGTGTTGGCGATCAATTCGAATCCCTCATAAGCGAGAAAAATAATCATCCCGCCTGCAATCAGATTGAGAGGGGATGACCATGTTGACGGCACAAACCTAGTGTAGTCTACGCCCCAGATACCAACCCCGATGAAAATAAACAGAATCACCAATTTCAGGAGCACGATCCAGTCTTCGGCCTCGCCAATCAGCCTGGCGTTCAACAGGTTTAGCCCAGTAATGGCGACGACACTGCCGGTGATCAGTATGTGTTTCCAAAATGGCTGTGAGTCTGTTGGAAAGAATGATGCTCCATAGCTTCCGAAAGCATAGGCATACAGCGATAGCATGACGGTGTAACTTATCCAGAGCAAGATGTTCGCGCTCCCCGTCAGCAGCCCTGAGCCAAACGCCCGATCCAGGAAGGCGACTGTTCCTCCCTGACTCGGATAGGTGACGGAGAGTCGTACGTATGAATAGGAGGTAACGAGTGCAACGCTACCTGCAATCAGGAAGGCCACTGGTGCTCCTCCGCTGGTCAACTCCACTGACAGGCCAAGGACAGCAAAGATCCCGCCCCCGACCATACCACCGACCCCTATTGCTGTTACCTCCCAGTAGCTGAGGCTCCTTTCCCTGGGCTTGTTCATGGCAGTTTAGCCATATCTAACCTCGCAGCTTGCTTCTTAGAGACAAAAAGTCAGAGTGATCTGGTGACTATCAAGCCATGGTTAAATATCTTCATCCCTGAGCATCAATAAACAAGCCATGTTACATAGCCTATAGGGATTCACAAACATAGCAAATAGAACTCTGAAGGTCCGAGAACAGTATATTGTGTTTCTGTCATCCATGCAGAAATTCGCTACTTCCGGGTTGTATATGGACTGCTCCCTGTTAGGGAGGGATCTGCTTCCGACAGATGGCTGCCTTGCACCAGGGTAAACAGACGACCCGAGGACAGCCGGATGAGTAGGAATAATCGGCGTTCTCTCTGCACCTGAGTGGTCAGTCCGTGCGTTGCGCGTCTCGCTCTGTTTGCTTTATTGGCGAATCACCCAGCAGGCGCAGCCAGAGAAAACCCGATAGGCCAGCTATCAGTGAGGCGAACAGAATGGCCGTCTTGGCGGTGACCAGTGTTGCGGGTTCCGATGTGAACCCCAGATTGGTAATGAAGATCGACATCGTGAAGCCCATGCCGCCAAGCAGGCCGATCCCCGCTATATGCCGCATATGCACCCCCTCCGATAGCTGTCCAAGCCCCAGCCGCAGGCTGAGCCAGGTCATGAACGTGATGCCGACTCCCTTGCCGAGCACCAGACCCAGGACGATTCCCAGTGCGAGATGGTCAGACCACAGGCCGGCAAATGCCTGCACGTCTACCGGAATCCCGGCATTGACCAGGGCGAATACCGGCATGACCAGCAGGGCGACGGGGGATTCCAGGTAGCGCTCCCAGCGCTGCAGCGGCGTGGTGGCCTTCTCGACAGTGTCCTGGACACGTTCGGCGACCGCATGCTGTGCTACCTCGCCGAGCAGGGGCTTGACACTTTTCCGTTCCAGGTTCTCAAATTCATCCGCCAGCTCGTGGGTCTGATTGACAAACCATTCCGGGCTGCGCTTGGGCCGTGCCGGCACCGTCAGTGCGACCAGCACACCCGCCACGGTTGCATGGATACCCGAGCCGAGCATCGCCAGCCAGACCAGACCGCCGATCAGGAAATACACCCCGGGACGACGAATGCCAACCAGGTTCAGAACGATCAGCAATAGGAGCAGCAGGGCAGCTGCCGCCAGGAAGGACAGATTGAGGGTCTTGGTATAGAACACGGCGATGACGAGGATGGCCCCAAGGTCGTCGATGATTGCCAGGGCGGTCAGGAAGGCGGTGAGTCCGGCCGGGATGTGTCTGCGCAGCAAGACCAGCACCCCGACGGCGAAGGCCGTGTCGGTCGCCATGGGGATGCCCCAGCCATGGATCAGCGGTGTCCCGACAGTGAATGCCGCGTAGATCAGCGCCGGTACCAGCATGCCGCCCAGTGCCGCGGCTATCATTGGCAGGGAGCGGCGTGCACCCTTGAGTTCGCCCACCAGCAACTCGCGCTTGATCTCCAGGCCCAGCACGAAAAAGAACAGGCTCATCAAACCTTCGTTGATCCAGTGGCGCAGGCTCATGGTCAGCGACCAGTCGCCGAAGACCAGGCCGGTTTCGGTTAATAACAGCGATTCATAGCCGCGGGCGAGTGTGGAATTGGCGATGAGGAGTGCGGTGAGCGTGCAGATGATTAGCAGGATGCTGCCCGTCGTCTGATCGTGGGTAAAGCGTTGAAACGGAGGGATTATATCCTCGAGCTTCTTCTCGAGAGGTGTCCCTATCCTGCTAGGCTCCCCGGTTTTATCTACGGTTGACATGCTGCGGCTGTGAGCTTCGTTCGGTTAACTTCCGGACAGGATTGGTTTGCCCGACTCGTAAAACGTTTACTGTGGCAATGATTAGATCCGTCGGGCTGATGCCCGTGAGCGGGCGCATCGATTTAACCTGAATTTGCATCATAGTCGTGCGTGATTTCCTCGCCAGGGTGGATATCCCGTAGTGCAGCGACCTCGAGATTGTCATAGTAAACAGCATTGGGTTCGGCGCTGTGATTGATGTAACGAAAGTCACCATGCACCTGTAAACCGTGCTGACTGTTGAGCCACAGCACATGTTCACCGTCCGTGGTAGTGTGTTCTCCCCTGAGGGTGCCGATAACAGCACCGGCGGGTATCAAGGTTCTCGCGAACAGGCCCTTGCCATGGATGTGGCTGTCAGCGATAAAAACGCCAGATTCTGACATTTGGCTTCCCCCCTGTTTAACAGGCATTGATTCTACAATACCGCGGGCACTGGCTGCGAGGCATGGGCGTGACCCTGATAGTCGAAATGGCGGACCTCTGCAGCGGCGAAGTAATCCGCGACCTTCGGCAGGATCGCGAGAAAGTAGCTGTCGGTGACTGCAGCAACCCGTTTTATTTTTTTCTGGTAATTGCTGACGCAGTGAAGATGCGACAGCATACTGGAGAAATCCTCCCAACCATGAAAAGATTCCGCATCGATCAGCAGGCCCTGCAGTTCACCGTATTCCTCGATATATGGCTCGACCAGCAGCCGGAGGCGCTCGAAGTCATTGGACTCCAGCAATATCCACCAGTGTTACAACAAGTATGCCCTCACCACGCAATAGTTGGGCTTTGATCATGACAGTGATCTCCGCATTCATCGTACAATGCTACTGTAAACCAGAACCTGCATCGTATCCATGTGATGCGCGGTATCCTGCGCTGTGGTGTCATGACTCTCGGTCACATGACCATTGCCAGTATCAGTATCAGTTCTACGGAGCTGGCCCACCACCGGGTATCTTTTATGAAAATGCAGCGTTTGGCGGCTGGTCACATTGCGGTATATCAAACGGGCAGGTAGCTTAAACCAGCGTAACCGCCAGTCATGTCTCCCGGAGCGGAGAAGGCTTTCCAGGGCCTGCGGAATGCCTGGCCGGAATTTTCGATATTGCGATTGTTGCTTGTGTACCTGTGGTTGTGTTTTCCCTTCAGCCATGCATGCGATCAAGATATGCCGGATCGGGTGTTCGAGAGGTTTGCAAGGCATGCGTCAAACGACGCAGCAATTCCTGCTTGGCCGGGCCGGCCTGTTCGAATATCTGCGACGCACGATAGAACTCCAGGGCGCGAATGTCCACAATCCGCGGGGAGATATAGATCGCGGGTTCTATATGGTGCAGTTTCTCGTTCATGATGGCCTGTTGCATGACCTTGGCTGAATTGAAAATGGTTTCGAAATAGCCGGGTACCAGCTTCTCCGGCTTCGTACGCTCGCCGATGACGTCGATACCAATAACGATGTCGCAGTCTGCAGCCAGCAGATCGTAGGGCACCGGGTTGACCGTACCGCCATCGATGAGTACGCGCTTATCGATCACCACCGGCTGGAATACGCCCGGCAGCGCCATGCTCGCCTTGATGGCAGGAAGCAGCGGTCCTGATTCCAGTACTACTTCGCTGCGGGCCCACATGTCCGCGGCGGTAACCTTGAGCGGGATGTTCAGTGCCTCGAATGAGTCGTGCTTCAGGGTGTCGTAGAGAAAGGAAATGAAGCCCTCGCTGTTGAGCAGGCCGCCGCTACCAAGATCGATTTCTAGGAACTCGATCCAGCGCAGTGCATCCTTGTTGAGCAGCTTCTCAACCAGATGTTCGCCGGGGGATATGATGAACTGCTCGACCAGCTCGCGTATCTGCTTGCCGGTTATGCCAGAGGCATAGAGTGCGCCAATGATTGCGCCGATACTCGAGCCGGCGATGCGATGTGGAGTGATTGACATCTCATCCAGCGCCTCCAGCATGAGTATATGGGCAAGTCCGTTGGCACCGCCGGCGCCGAGCGCGATGCCAACCGTGGGCCTGTTGCTGGCAGAGCTGTCTGGGCTAGAGGGTTCTGTTTGCGGAGGTTCTGCCGCCTTTGCGGCTGGCCAGAACAGGGTGACTGAGGGGATTAAGGTGGACAGCCGACCAAGAAAGCGGCGTCTGGCAATATCGTGCATAACCTGTATGTCTCTAATCTGGATGTTGGTTCTTGTCCGTCGAGACCGGTCAAGTCCATGTCAGTCTACCGATTTTCGCCTGGCCATGACATCGTGAAGCATCAGCTCCGTATTTCTGACCGCAATCCCGCAGGGAAACCAGCCGGTATTGCATGGTGGCTTGATGCTGAACAGAGCCGCCTGGTCAGTGTGCAATGACGCGACACCTATATCGTGCTCACACGTCTTGCCGGTGCGCACATTGAGAAATTTCAATGATCTACAGCAGAGATTGCTGTGAAGTTATTAAAGCGCTTCGTTCTACCACATGCACGGGGTCAGCATCATCGGCTGGAACACCATCGAGCCGGACAAAACAGCAGTGATTTGAATCCTTTTTTCGGCATATTGTGAGGAAACATGACCAAAATCATAAGATTACCAGGCAACTTTATCGGAGTAGAGGATCGGGAGAAGCTGGAAAGTTTTGGTGGACATACCATCGCGCATGGTCGGGCAACGCGTTGGGACTGGAGCGATGATGACGATGGCGACGATGTCTTTGAGATCTATACCGGAGGTGCAGTCAATAATCTGACCGCAAGCATCAAGCGCGATCGTGAGCGGGATCAGTACATTGCGCGTGATGCCGCAGGGCAGAAGATTGCAGCGGGTACGCTCGAACACGTGTTCACGGAATTGGACAGGTACTTTGCCCGCCTGCACGGGGAGAGACCCGACACGCCCGCCTAGTTCGGGTGTAACAGAATACGCGATGGCTGCATGCCGGACATAGGCATATCATGAGGGGCACCTTGTAGATGCCGCAGGCACACAATTAACGGCAGCGCAATACAGCAGTGATGGAGCAAGTGATGAGACAATTTCGCAAGTTGGGTGATTTGATCGGGTATGCACTACACGCCCGTGATGGCGAGATTGGCAAACTCAAACAGGTCTATTTTGACGATCACTACTGGTCGATACGCTATTTTATTGCTCACACCGGCGGTTGGCTGGTAGGGCATGATGTGCTGATTGCGCCGGTGGCCGTCATTTCAGTCGATATCGAAAACAAACGCCTCGAGATCGATTTGACCCGGGAACAGATCAAAAATGCACCCTCGATCAGTACGCAGCTGCCAGTTTCGCAACACTTCCAGCAGGAGTATTACCGTTACTACGGCTGGGAACCGTATTGGGGCGGTGAACCCATGCTCGGACCGGCGCCCTACCTGCCGCCGCTTGCGGATGAAGCACCCGGCGAACCCAGGCACCCCCATTTGCGCAGCAGTGACGAGGTGAAGGGGTACCTGATTCATGCCCGGGATGGTGAAATCGGTCATGTCGAGGATTTCATACTGGAGGATCCGGGCTGGGCTGTTCGCTATCTGGTGACCGATACACGTCGCTGGCTGCCAGGAAAACAGGTGCTTGTAGCGCCTGCATGGATTCAGCAAGTCGTCTGGTCACAGCAGGAGGTGAAGGTCGATCTGGCCCGCGAGACCATACAGACTGCGCCGCCCTACGATAACGCTACGATCATCGACCGGGAGTATCAGGCCGCCTTGTACAGGCATTACGGAATGGAGTATGCGAAAGACTGAGTGCGCGCGGAGGATTATCTTGTCGCCGATGCATCAAGCGGCTCAGGCTCATCGATAAAAGGAGCAGGACCATCTGCTTGTCATCATCGCTGGAAACCCAGCTCGCGCCCGGCATCTGAAGATAGCCAGGTTTATTGAGCACGTCTCGTCCCACCGGGACGCCGGCACCCCACCACCCGGGCCATCACCGGCACCACTGCTGTCAGCGACGTCTTGCTTTCCCATCCATTGCCGCTATTGAAACCAGCAGTCATGCGTAGTGCCTGACTGAATTTCTCCATTGGAAAAAACCGGTCCCTGTGTTTGCATGCAGCCTGCAGATGCCGGACCCGGGGATCACTGTCACGGACTTTGTGCGACGTACAGCGTCTGGGTCGGATAGGCGAAGTCGATAGATTCCTGCTCGAAGGCCTCATGGATGGCCAGGTATATTTCCTGCTGTATGTCCATGTAAATGTTGTAATCGGCTGACAGCACATAATAAACCGTCTCGAACTGCAGGGCGTAGTCACCGTATTTCATGAAATGTGAACGGTCGAACCGGGTATTCTACCGGGTTTAGATAGCCTCAAGGATTAACTCCGGGGTGCGCTTGAGCTTGTCTCTGGGTGTGTCATAAGTTACCCCGATTCCGAATACCACGCGCCGTTCGAATATGCGGCCGTAATTGCGGATGCAGCTCTTCAGCAGGTCGGAATTCGAGAATATCAGCTGTTCTCCTGACAGACTGCGAACCCGGGTTGCTTTCAGGCCGACGTATTCGACGCTGCCCAGATAATCGTCAATCATCAGAAAGTCTCCGATAACTGTAAAGCCAGGCGATGATCGCACCGCCTATCAAGCCGTCTATCAGGCCCCGGGCCAATCCGACCACGCTGCCCAGTGGCGTTATGCTGTAGCCGCGGCAGATCTTTCCGATCAGGGTGGCATCGGCAGTTGTGCCATCGAGGGCAATCATCCACTATGTTATCAGGAACAGGCCCGGTCCCCAGATCAGGGCGCAGGTCAGGGCAAAGGAACCTGCAACCAGCTTCAAGATCGCTTCCTCCTGTGGCTGTTTGCCTGGTAACGGCATCCGTGAAATCAGGCAACCGCCTCGTGTCGGTCAATCCTGTACTTCCAGGCGGACACATGTCCCTGGTCGTGCCCGCGGTTGATGTGATCCTGGGATTCCGGAGCCAGTTGCATGCGAGGGTCTAGTCTCGTTCGTTTGCCAGGGAGACTTGACGCTAACAGGCGGGCCAATCACCGGGCATTGAAATACTTCAATGCCACTGCTGTCAGTGGTGTGAACTGGCCGAGTCGCTGTAAAGCATTCAGCAATGTTAAACTTTCCGGCAGTCAGACCCTCATACAACTTCGCCTGCTGTGGAATTGCGTGTTCAAGAAAGTCTCGAATAACATGGTAAAAACCCGCTTGATGTTATCGCTGACGCCCCTGTCTCTTTCCTGCCAGGGGGATTGCTTATGATGTGTTACAACATGACGTGCCGGCGTTGCATGGCTATGACATCCGGTGTTTGTCGATGCTCATGCACCGGCAACGGGCAGGTAAGGTGGCTTCGGTTGTTGTCCGCAATGTCACCTTGCGTTGAATGACGGTATGCTTCAGGGTGTCTGTGCTGCCAGGCGGACTGTCCGATGTATGAAATCAATCTTGGTAACCGCCGCTGGTGCCAGCACGAACGGGTAGAGATCAGGATGGCCCATGCTGCGATTGAGGCTGTTCATCGCGTAGGTGAGCGGGAGCCATTGGTCAATAATCTGGCCGAATGAATCGGCCCGATAGGGGTCGAAATCGGGCTCTGAGGACATCTGATCCTGCTGGTCATGTCCGGGCGAGACCCGGATCCGGAATACCCAGGCCGTCTCGAGAACATCGATGATATGCAGATAATGGGCCCAGGTCTCGGCCCAGTCTTCCCACGGATGCGCGGCGGCATAGGGGCTCACAAAATGTGACTGCCAGTCTGCAGGCGGCCCCTGCTGATAGTTGTTTTGCATCGCGCTGGCATAATCCATGCGTTCATCGCCGAACACCCGCCGAAAGTCTGTCAACCATTCTTGGCGGTGTGTCAGACGATACCAGTAGTAATGACCTGACTCGTGGCGGAAATGACCTAGCAGGGTCCGGTAGGGCTCGGTCATGTTCTGGCGCATGCGCTCACGCCATGCGTCATCGGCCTCGGCAAGGTTGATGGTGATCAGGCCTTGTGCATGCCCGGTCATCGCTTGCGTGTTTTCCGTGAACACCGGATCCTCATCCGCCAGAAAAGCAAACGCCAGACCAGCCTCGGGATCTTCCAGCTTACTGATGAGCGGCAGCTCCAGGCGCAGCAGACTGTAGAAAAGGCGCCGTTTTGCCGTTTCCAGCCGCTGCCAGAGCACCTTGTTTCCAGCCACAGTCAGGTCCGGTATGGTCTGGTTGAATCGACAGGCTTCACAAAAGCTTTCCTGACTGTCTGCGGGCACCATCCAGTTGCAGACCTGCTCGCTGGAATAATTCTGACACTTCCGGTACCAATGTTCCTGTGACGGGAATGCCAGTGCCCGCCAGCGATCATCACGGACGGTTTCCAGGGCGCTCATGACGAAATGGTCGGGAAGAAAGCCCAGGGTAGCCCCACACTTCACGCATTGCGTGTTTTCGAAGTACACGACCTGGTCGCACGATTGGCAATAAAATATTTTCACAGATCACCTCCTCGGGCAGGATAGACGGTTACTGCAATTTGTGCCCGGTGTCTCGAGCCACTCACTCGCCAACGCTGCCATGAGCGGAAGGTGATCGGAGGCGACTCGTGCTTCCGGGCTGTCGTATACCGCGATCCCCGTCAGCGCATTGCGCGGGTGAACCCGGATCCGGTCCGGTGCCAACAGCGGAAAACGGGCGCGGCAGGTGTGCGGTTGCTTCCCGTCGATGGGGTTGCCTTGACCATAATACCCGGAATATCCACACGTTGATGCGGGTCATAACAACTCGTGCTGTTTTTGATTCTGCTCCATGCGAATCTCCCGTGGTGAAGGGGCGGCAGCACAGCCAGATGGCAGCGTAGGCAGCGATCAGCCGTAACTGTCTGCGGTATGCGATCAAGCAGAATGCCGGTACCCACCTGCAGCGGGCAACCGAACTCGTCCGATATGCGAGGCAGGCCAGAAGGTATCTGGCATGTGCAGGGCGTCCAGATTCTGGTGCGGAACCTTGCGGTTACTGCAACCATGAACCGGTATGTTGTCATAATTCTGCGCCGGCTTGCTCGGGCCGGATAGCCACTCACCCGCATACGCTGTCATGAGTGCTGCTGCGCGGCATTGAAAAATTTCAATGGGCGTGTGCTGAGCTTTGTAACTGGCTGGATCGGTTTCCGACTTTCGGTGTTTACCGCTACCGGCGTCAATGCAAACAGCTCGTCTGTGCCGTCCTGAAAACCTGACAGGTAACGAAATGCGCCATGCTCGCTGGAAAACTGCGCGTTCAGAAAGTCTCCGATCGATGGCATCAGCGTATTCCCCGTCAGGCCACTCACGGTCAGTGCGCCGCGGCGCGGCGAGTAATATCCACCCATGGGCAATGCCGGTAAATCCGCGGCATGATCGGTATGCAGATGCGTAAGAGCCAGCAGGTCAAGGTCTTCCAAATGGGCGCCAGTCTGGCCGTAGCGCACGAACACGCCACCCCCGGCATCAACCAGTACGCGCGCCCGGCCCGCGTACCAGATGAGGTAGCCGGAAGCAGCCCGGTCATCATCCGCGACGGGGCCGCCCGAGCCCATTACCTGCAACGCCACGCCGTTCTGGCCGCAGTCGCCGGCGAGTACCGGCCGCGCCAGCAGTGCCAGCGCTATCAATAGAGCTGATCTCAGCAGAGGCACGGGTAATTATCGGCGCCGGCGCATGGCCACAACCCGGCATGTCTGGCGGCTGACACGCATGGGCCGGATATATGAATACGCGGCATTCTATGCAGATCCTGTTACCTGAAAATGTTCAATCCAGTGGACCCCGCAGCCAGGGCGGCTTGCGTGCCTGCCAGGTCGCGAATGCCACGGCAGGTATAAGTACCAGTGCAATAAACAGGAACGCCGGACCCGGGTCGCCAAGGGTGCCTGTGCTCTATTCAGGTGGTTCGTATGATCACTCCTTCAGGCTGCCAATGGTGGGGGTCCTGGAAGCATCGCTACGGGTTCGCCCGGTCGCTGCCTCATCCTTCTCGGTGATGGGTGCATCGCTGAGCACATAGCTTTGAAGGTGACCCTCAAAATCACTGTTCTTGCGCCGCAGCCATTCGATGAGCATTGCCGAGTGTTCCATCTCCTCACGCAGGTTGTGTACCAGAATCGACTTGAGTTGCGCATCGCTACAGGCCTCTGCGCGCTGGCAATACCAGTCGATCGACTCCAGTTCTTCCTGGAGTGAGACCCGCGCGCTATGCATGCGCGGGTGTCCTTGCCCAGCTCTTTCCTGGCCTCGTGCAATCCATCGTGTGCCATGGTCATCACTCCTCTCGTTCCTGAGCTTGTTCAGCGCTCGAATACCAGACTCTGGGGGTTGGCACCCAGCTCCTCCAGGGCTCCGTTCACCGCCTTCATCAAGCCAGGTGGACCGCAGACGTAGAAGTGCTGATCGAAATCATCTATCTTTTCCTCCAGAAACGCCTTGTCGACAAGGCGCTGCTCATAACCTGGTGCTGATGTATCGGTACAGGTCAGAATGCAGCGTTCACCGAAATAATGGCTTAGCTCTTTCTCGCAAATGACATCGGCCGGGGTCTTGTTGGAGAAGATCAGGGCGTGACGGTCGAGTTCTGCCATTTGGGCCCGTTCGCGCAGAATGGCAATAAACGGAGTGATCCCGGCACCTCCGGCTATGAATACACCGGGACCCTGATAGCTGATGGTGCCGAAAGGTTCCGACAGCAGCAATTGCGCGCCTGGTGACAACTTGTGCAGTTCACGGGTTACGCCCTCGTGCCCGGGATAGCACTTGATGGTGAATTCGAGCACGCCGTCGTCAACAAGAGAGGTCGGGGTGAACGGACGACGCTCGTCTTGCCACTGCGCATCATTGATAGCCAGCTCCACACCTTGTCCGGCTTCGAAGGTGAAACCGGGTGGCCGGCTGACCAGAAAGCGTTTGACGTCATGGGTAACGAATGCGCTCATCAACAGTGTCACTGTATGTCGTTCAGCCATGTTCCCTCCTTTTATGCCACGCTAACGAACACTGCACAGCGGTCAGCGCCTGTCAGTGGCTGACGCCGAACCCTTCATCCTCGGTATGCGGCGGTAACGGCAGGCCGGCGATACGCATGCCCTGTGCGACCGGGCCTTCCGGAAACAGGCGGCGCAGGTGCTTGCGCCCGCCCTGGTCAGCAAACCGGTTGTCCAGCTGGTCACTCAATTCGCGGCCATTACTGGCTAATCCGTGCTCGAGGTAGTATTCACGCAAGTAGTGTACTACCTCCCAGTGCGCCTCCGTAAGTTCGATGCCTTCGTGCCCGGCATTGCGTTGTCCCTGTGCTTCATTCCAGTCCTGCAGGTCGAGCTTGCGGTCTGCCTGCCGCGGGCTGGAGGTGTCGGGATTCTCGATGACTTTCTTGATATCCGGCATGCTGATTAATCTTTCTGAAAAAGTTTATGGAATACGCAAAGCTATAATCGCCAAATCCGTTACGTATGACATTGAAAAAACTCAATGCTTCTTAAGCGGTAGTTCGAAATATTTGCTGCATGTAACCGGTAATGTGTCACTGGGTTCACTCACCATGGTTCCGTGTCACGAAATCCCGGTTAACAAGAATCCAGAATGCCTCGTATGAGCCAGGACGAGCTGGCGACCCCGTAGCGGTGACGGGAATCGTTATCGCTGTTGCGGTCAACAGTCAGGTGAAGGGTGGCATGGCGACTGTCATCGGTGGCAGGCATATGGGATGCGAGTTGGCA
>Ga0210064_1000080_pt1 | contig 42754 bp, 39 predicted proteins | sample Muzzi_CordC_D2_FD_185531 | JGI IMG/M metagenome (GOLD analysis project Ga0210064, IMG submission 185531) | Wetland microbial communities from San Francisco Bay, California, USA, that impact long-term carbon sequestration - Muzzi_CordC_D2 (SPAdes) | ecosystem: Environmental > Aquatic > Marine >... | reverse complement strand
GCCTCCGGTGGTATTGGTGTTTGGATTCGAACACAAACATTTTACCATGCAGGAGGCCTTTTTATTTCTACACTCAATCAGTTATCGATATCTATTTGCTCATTTTTAACTCCGAAACTTGAGTTATAAGAACCCCCTGCTCGACAGGGGGTTTGTGTTTGCGTCAGGGGTACAAGGGTGGTTGCGTTCAATAAATGGAGAAAAGTCCACCCTAATAGACGTGTTTGGTAACTGTAAAATCCAGCTCACTGTGCGCGCTCCCCAAGGCTATGCTGCGCGACTGGTTGCTCAGGATCACAGCCCCGTTACGACCGGAATCCGAACGTCAGCAATCAATAAATTCTGTTGAAGAAGTTGGGATAATAGCTAGTAATCAGAAAACAGTATGTTTTCCGGGGACGCCTATCCAGTCCCTGGCTGGTTCTCGTGCGCCTGGACTTGCGATGTACGGGGAGGTACAAGTGCCGGCAGGTAGCCGGGAGCGGCCTGTTCACTCAAGTGGATGCCACGGCTACCGCTTTCAATCCACAGCGGTGTCCAGACACACGAGTCTTCGGCAACGGCCCCATGCGTCGCCCCGCCAGTTCAGTGCCATCCCGGTACCGGTAGCTGGTTGACAGGATTGCTGCATTCTGGCGATTCCGGCGTCAGGGATGCTGCCACCAGAGCGTGAAGTACGGCACGTAGGTAATCATGATCAGCCAGCACAGCATCAGGGCCAGGAAGGGGATGGTGGCGCGGAACAGCGACAGCACTGGTCGGCCAAAGCGCTGGCTGGCGATAAACAGGTTGATGCCGACCGGCGGTGTGCTGTAGCCGATTTCCAGGTTGGCGAGAAAGATGATGCCCAGGTGGATCGGGTCCACGCCGTAGTTTGCTGCGATCGGCAGCAGTAGCGGCACCACGACCACCGTGGCCGAGAAGATGTCCATCATGCAACCGACGATCAGCAGGAAGGCATTCAGCAGCATCAGGAAGTGCAACTGGGAGTCGACGTGGACTTCCATCCAGCCAAGGATCTTCATCGGTATCTGGGCATCTATCAGCAGGTTGGTGAGACCCATGGCCACGCTCAGAATGATCAGGATGCTGCCCACCAGGATCGCGGCGTCCCGCAGGAGTTCCGGCATGTGCTTGACGAGGTGAATCTCCCGGTGGATCACGCCTTCCAGCAGCAGCACGTAGGCCGCGGTGCAGGCGGAGGCCTCGCTGATGGTGACATAGCCGCCGAAGATGCCAACGATGATGCCTACCGGCAGCAGGATGTCCCAGATGCCTTCACGTATCGCCCGCCCCAGTGCCGCCACTGAAAAACGATGCCGGGGTACATGCGTCTTGCGTCCGACATACAGGCAATACAGGCCCAGTAGCAGCATCAGCAGCAGTCCCGGCACCATGCCGGCGAGGAACAGCTTGTCGATGCTGACGCTGGCGACGATGCCGTAGATCAGGATGGCCAGGCTGGGCGCAAACAGCAGGCCCAGCGAACCGGAGGTGGTCAGCAGGCCAAGGGTGAAACGTTCGTTGTAGCCGTTATGCAGCAGCATGGGGAACATCAGCCCGCCCAGTGCCAGGATGGTCACGCCCGAGGCACCGGAAAATGCGGTGAAAAAGGCGCAGGACGTCAGCGTCACGCCGGCCATGCCGCCCGGTAGCCAGCCCACTATGGCGTTGAATAACTGGATCATGCGTTCCGGGGCGCCGCCCGCGGCCAGTACCACACCGGCAAAGGTGAACAGGGGAATGGAGGCGAGGTAGGGCGAGGATGCCAGCCGGTTCAGTTCCACCGCGAGCAGCGCCGGGTCAAGTCCGGCATTGAAGGTCGCCAGCAGGCCGCCACCGGCGAGGGCGACGAACAGTGGCAGTCCCAGCAGTGCCAGCAGGAACAGCAGGCCCACCAGCAACAGGGTCATTCCGGCCGGTCCTCCGGGGCGGGCTTGAACAGTCCTCCCAGCAGGAAATGCAGTGTCAGCAGGGAAAAGCCGAATGGTGTAATCAGGGCCAGGATCGACGTCCAGCGTTCATGGTCTGACACGTACTGCCAGTCATCGTACCAGAAACGCATCGCCGCCCAGGTCAGCGCGGAGCACAGGGCCGCGGAGATCAGGTACAGCGGCGGGCGCAGCATGCGCATCCGTTCGGGCTTCATGCAGGCGGCAACGACGTCGATGCGGATGTGACGGTGGCTTTCGATGGCCAGCGCGGCACCGAAGAAGGTAACGTAGAGTACCAGGTAGCGTGACAGGATATCCGCGTGCGGGATACTGGAGTCGAGAAAATTGCGGAACAGCACCTGTCCAAAAACGATTGCCAGCAGCAGCAGCAGGGAGCCGCCTGCCATGAAGGTTTCCATGCGGATCAGGGCATGGCGCAGGGCGGTTATCCAGTAAGGCTCAACCGGTAGCATCTACCTGTTCTTTGGCTTTATGGGTGCGGTATTCGTGGAGCCAGAAATTAACCTTGTCGACAACGGCGCGCGGGATATAGCCGTTGTTCATCAGGTTCTGCGCAGCCCGGGTGGTAATGGCCTTGACTTCCGCCGATGATTCCAGTTCTTCTGTGTCGACGACCAGCACCATGCCCTTTTCCTGGAGCGTTTCCAGTGCCGCGGTGTTGTCCCTGCGGGTTGCGGCAATGAGCTTTTCACCGGTTTCCTCACCCGTGCTTTTCAGCAGTTTCTGCAGATCCTGCGGCAGGTTCTGGAAAAACCGCCGTGATACCACCAGCGATCCGATACCATTCGCCATGGGCACATCGGTAATGTACTGCGTCTTGGTAAACCACTGCAGCGCGATGGCACCCAGCGGCGGCGTGTAGACGGTGTCGATCAGGCCGGTGGACAGGCTGGTATAGACGTCGATGATGGACAGCGGCACGGGGGAGAGGCCGCTGGCCTCGAAAAAGGCGCTGCCGAGCGGGTCTCCCTGCCAGTGCCAGATGCGGCGCTGCTTCAGGTCGTCGAGTGATCTGATCGGGTACTTGGAAAAGAAATACACATAACCGACTTCCATCCAGCCCAGCAGTTCGTAGCCGTTATCGCGATAGCCCTGGGCAATCTCCGGCATCAACCTGTTGCGGACATAATCGATTTCGTCGATGCCGTTGAACAGGAACGGCAATTCTAGCACCCGGGTGGGGGAAAAGATGTGGCCGATGCCATAGCCGGTAAAGGCGCCGCCCTGCAGCTGGCCAAAGCGGATCTTCTTGAGTACGTCGGGTTCGTCACCCTGCACACCGCCCGGGTAGATCTTGAAGACCAGGCGGCCGTGACTTTCCTGCCTGACCTGCTCGGCCCATTCCTCCAGCAGATTCACCCAGGTGGTGCCTGACGGTGCGAGTGTCGCGAATTTTACCTGGTAGACACGCTCGGCGGATGCCGTGGTGAACGCCAGCGGGAAAACGCACAGCAGCAGACCCGCGAACAGTTTCCGCAGCCGCGCTGATGGTGCGCGCGTCAGAACCATTCATCCTCCAGCGCCAGCAGGTACCCGGCGCGTTGCTGGCTGATAGCGTTCACCAGTGCCATTTCCGGGTAGAGTCCCTGCGGTGCATCCAGGATGTACTGGAGCTTGTCATGAAAAGCCGTGCGGTTGAGTGTCTGCCGGTACAGGTATTCCGCCTGCAGCAGGTCGACGATGAGCAGCTTGCCCTGGTTGATTTCGTTTGCGCGCCGGAAATGTTCTTCGGCCAGCGCGAAGTTGCCGCCGAACATCGGTGCGCGCCCGCCGTAGTAGACCCCGAAGAACAGGTGTGGGCCGCCGTAGTAGAAGCTGTCATCGAGTTCCAGCACACGCATCATCAGAGTTGCCGCGCTGGCAAGACTGGCGATGCTGGTGACATCATCACGATTCAGGTCGATCCATTTTCCCAGGCATGATGCTGACCAGAACAGTGCGGGCACGGCCGCCTTGCCAAGCTTTGCGGTGGCCGCTTCCAGCTCATCCACGGCTGCGGTTTCCGGGTCCAGTCCGAGTCCGGCGAGTTGCAGAGCCACGCGCGCGTGGTCGTAGCAGCGCCGGTAAAGTTGTTGCGCACGCCCGGGGTCCTCGAGTTCGACGAAGCCGTAGCTGTAGCCGTAGAAACCCTGGGCGGCATACAGCAGCAGCTCATCGTTCTGCGGATCTTCCAGCAGCATGCCCTCTATCAGCTTGAGGTTGGCGGGCATGGCCGCGGCTGCCAGTTTGAGGTCGGTTTCGCGGTTCATCGAATCGACGCCGCTGTCCAGAATGCTCTGGGATCCGCGCACCACCAACTGGCCGACAGAGCAGGCTGACAGCAGGGCTGCGGTCAGGATGATGCCGGGAATTTGCAACGCGCGCCGGTGATCGGGTTGTTGATTGCCGCTTCGAAACCTCATTTTTGTTATCTCAGGCTAGCAATAGTTCAAGAATTCTCTCATATATGCTTGATAGTGTATCAAGTTCAGCCAGATTTACACATTCATTTGTTTTGTGAATAGTGGCGTTAAGCGGCCCGAGTTCAATTACCTGGGCACCGGTCGGTGCGATGAAACGGCCATCGGAAGTCCCGCCGCTGGTGGAGAGTTCGGCCTCCCGTCCGGTGACGCTGTGTATTGCCCGACTTGTCGCATCCACCAGTTCACCGGCCGGGGTGATGAACGGCAGGCCGGAAATCTTCCAGTCGATGCTGTAATCCAGTCCGTGCCTGTCGAGAATGGCGAGCACCCGTGACTGGATGCTTTCGGGAGTGGATTCCGTAGAGAAGCGCAGATTGAACAGGAGGTGCAGTTCGCCCGGAATGACGTTTTCCGCACCGGTGCCGGCGTTGATGTTGGATATCTGGAAGGTCGTTGGCGGGAAGTGCGTGTTACCGGCATCCCACTCCACCGCGACGAGCTCCGTCAACACCGCCGCGGCCCGGTGAATCGGGTTGTCGGCAAGCTGCGGGTAGGCCACGTGTCCCTGCTGGCCGTGCACGCGGAGCACGCCATTGAGAGAGCCGCGCCGCCCGTTCTTGATGGCGTCACCGGTGTGTTCCCGGCTGGTAGGCTCGCCGATCAGGCACCAGTCGATCTGTTCGCCGCGGGCCTTCAGGTGCTCAATGACCCTGACCGTGCCGTCCACCGAGGGGCCTTCCTCGTCACTGGTGAGCAGAAACGCAATGGACCCTCGGTGTCCGGCATGAAGCCCGATGAAGCGTTCGCAGGCCGTCGTCATGGCGGCGATGCTGCTTTTCATGTCGGCGGCGCCGCGCCCGTAGAGGCAGCCATCCCGGACAGACGGCGTGAACGGGTCGCTGTCCCAGTCCGCCAGCGGCCCGGGAGGGACCACGTCGGTATGCCCGGCAAATACGAACAGGGGGGGCGTGGTACCCCGCCGGGCCCACAGGTTGTCGACCTCGCCGAAGCGCAATGGCTCGATGCTGAAACCGATGGCCTGCAGCCGGTCTCCGATCAGGGGCTGGCAGCCGGCATCATTCGGTGTCACCGAGGCACGCTCGATCAACGCCTTTGCCAGCTCGATGGTCTCGCTCATGTTTTGCCCGTCCGCCGGAACAGAGTGCTGTATTCCGTGTCGCGAAAACCCAGGAACAGCTTGCTGTCAAGGGCGAGTATCGGGCGCTTGATGCTGGCAGGGTGTTCCAGCATGATATTTTCCGCTGCCTGGGCGTTGATGCCGTCGCGCACCGCTTCCGGCAGGGTGCGCCAGGTGGTGCCGCGGCGGTTCAGCAGGCTTTCCCAGCCGAGTTCCGCTATCCAGCCGCGCAGGGTCTTCCGGTCCAGTCCATCCTTGCGGACATCGTGGAACCGGTAATCCACATGGTGCGCATCCAGCCAGCGGCGCGCCTTGCGCACGGTGTCGCAGTTACCGATGCCGAACAGGGTGGTGCTCACGCGGGGTGCCTGCTCAGATATCGCGCAGCAATTCGTTGATGCCAACCTTGGAGCGGGTCTTCTCGTCGACGCGCTTGACGATGACCGCGCAGTAGAGGCTGTACTTGCCGTCCTTCGATGGCAGGTTACCCGAAACCACGACCGAGCCGGCCGGCACCCGGCCATAGAGGACCTCGTCGTTCTCGCGATCGTAGATGCGGGTGCTCTGGCCGATGTACACGCCCATGGAAATCACCGAGCCTTCCTCTACGATGACGCCCTCGACCACCTCCGAGCGTGCACCGATGAAGCAGTTGTCCTCGATGATGGTCGGGCTGGCCTGCACCGGCTCCAGCACGCCGCCGATGCCGACGCCGCCGGACAGGTGCACGTTCCTGCCGATCTGCGCGCAGGAACCCACGGTGGCCCAGGTGTCTACCATGGTGCCGCTGTCGACATAGGCGCCGATGTTGACATAGGACGGCATCAGCACGGCTCCGGACGCAATAAACGCGCCGCGACGCGCGGTTGCCGGCGGCACCACGCGCACGCCGCCGTCACGGAATTCGCGGGAATTGGTGTCCGCGTATTTCGACGGGACCTTGTCGTAGTAATTGGTGAAGCCGCCCTTGATGAAGGCATTGTCCTCGATGCGGAAGGACAGCAGCACGGCCTTCTTGAGCCAGTCGTTCACGATCCACTGGCCGTTGCGTTTCTCCGCCACACGGGCAACACCCCGGTCCAGCATGTCGATGGCGTCCAGGGTAGCCTCCTTGACATGGGTTTCGACGTTGCGCGGGGTGATGTCGGCGCGCCTTTCGAAGGCTTCTTCAATTGTGGCCTGTATGTCGCTCATTCGAGTCAATCTCCATTTAATACGGCTGAAACAGATAAGGGTGTTTCCCGTGGCGGTGGAATGCACGCGCTGCCGGCAATAACACATACTCCGGGGTTTCCGGGGTTGCCAATGATAACCGCCTTGCCTGCGGAATGCAGGCTAGCCCGCATCATGCGGGCTTATATCCCGGCCAGGTACGACCGGATCCGCGTCGCCGCCGTGAGACAGTCTTCCAGCGGCGCGACCAGCGCCAGCCGGGCGTGGTCCGCGCCCGGATTGCTGCCATTAAACGTGCGCGACAGGAAACTGCCCGGCAGTACGGCGACGTGCTGTTGCGCCTGCAGGTCGTGCGCGAACCCGGTATCGCTCCCGGGAGTCCGCGGCCACAGGTAAAATCCCGCATCCGGCGCACTGACGTCCAGGACAGGCGACAGGATGTCCAGTACCGCCAGCAGCTTTTCCCGGTACAGGCTGCGGTTCTCCACCACGTGGGCCTCGTCTCGCCACGCGCAGATGCTGGCGGCCTGGGTGGCGGGCGGCATGGCGCAGCCATGGTAGGTGCGATAGCGCAGAAAATTCGCGATCAACGCGGCATCGCCGGCGACGAAGCCGGAGCGCAGGCCGGGGGCGTTGGAGCGTTTCGACAGGCTGTGAAAGATCATGCAGCGGCTGAAGTCATTCCGCCCCATGGCGTGGGCGGCCTGCAGCAGGCCTGGCGGCGGGGCGGCCTCGTCCAGGTAAATTTCGGAATAGCACTCATCGGAGGCGATGACGAAGTCATGTTCGTCCGCGAGGTGCAGCAGTTGCTGCAGTTGGAGGATATCCATGACAGCACCGGTCGGGTTGCCGGGGCTGCAGATGTAGACCAGCTGGCAGCGCTGCCAGATGTCCCGGGGAATACTGTCGAAGTCGGTAAGGTAGCCGGTGCCCCGGGTCGTGTTCATGAACCAGGGTTCCGCGCCTGCCAGCAGGGCGGCGCCCTCATAGATCTGGTAGAACGGATTGGGCATCAGTACGACGGGCTTTTTGCTCCGGTCGATGCTGCACTGGGCAAAGGCGAACAGCGCCTCCCGGGTGCCGTTCACCGGCAATACCTGGCGTTCCGGGTCGAGGCTGCCGGCGGCGAGGCGGAAGCGCCGGGTCAGCCAGTCCGCGATCGCGGCGCGCAGTTCGGGCCGGCCGCGGGTGAGCGGGTAGCGCGACAGGCCGTGCAGGTGGGTTATGACTTCTTCCGTAATGAATCCGGGTGTAGCATGCCGGGGTTCGCCGATTGACAGCGATATCGCATCCAGGCCCGTGGGCGGGGTGATGTCCTTAAAGAGGACAGCCAGTCGCTCGAACGGATAGGGCTGCAACTGTGACATGTCGGGATTCATGGCTGCTCCGGTAGTGCATGTCCGGCGGATTGACTGTGGCCAGTGCCACGTGGTGCCGCCACCTGCGGGCGGAAAACGAAAGTATAAGGGAACCCATGGAGTCGTCCAATCAGCAATCCCGCCTGCTGCCGGTCATCAGCCTGCTGTTCAGCGCCACCCTCTGGGGTGTTGTCTGGTACCCGCTGCGGCTGCTGGAGCAGCAGGGCCTTTCCGGGCTGTGGAGTGCGCTGCTGAGTTTCGGTGCGGCAACGACGGTATGCCTCTGGGTCTTTATCCGCGAACGCCGTCTGCTGGCCGGAAATTTCCTGCCGCTGTTACTGATGGGCCTTGCGGCGGGCTGGTGCAATGTGGCCTTCATCGTTGCCGTGCTGGAAGGCAACGTGGTGCGGGTGCTGCTGCTGTTCTACCTGTCGCCGTTCTGGGCCGTGTGCCTCGGCTGGCTGCTACTGGGCGAGGGGCTGGACGGCAAGTCACTGCTGGTGTTCGTAGTCGCCGTAAGCGGTGCATTCATCATGCTCTGGGATGACAGCCTGGGTTATCCCTGGCCTGGCGGTCGGGCCGACTGGCTGGCGGTATCTTCCGGCCTTGCCTTTGCCCTGAGCAATGTGTTCGTGCGCAAGCTGCAGACGGTCGGCGTGTTGCTGAAATCGGTCAGCACCTGGGCTGCGGTGGTGGTGATTGCCGCTGTCTGGACCGGCTTGCGCGGCGATGCCTTTCCCGTTGTCGGTCATGGTGTGGTGCTGGGTGCCGTCCTGCTGGGCCTGGGCGGTTTCCTGGTCATGTCGCTGGCCGTGATTTACGGCGTGACCCGCATGCCGGTGCACCGCTCGGCCGTGATTCTGCTCTTCGAACTGGTGGTGGGCGCTGTGTCCTCCCTGCTGTTGACCGACGAGGTGATCCAGATGCGGGAATGGCTGGGGGGCGGCCTGATTATTGTCGCGGCCTACGTGGCGGCGCACATCCACGCGGTGAGTGAAACATGATAAAGGTGCTTGCACTGAACCACGTGAGTCTGCTGGTGAGTGATACTGAGCGGGCGCTGGAGTTCTATCACGGCCTGCTGGGCCTCGCCATCGATGGCTCGCGGCCAGATCTCGGTTTCCCCGGGGCCTTTCTGGATGCCGGCAACGCCCAGATCCACCTGCTGGAGCTGGCGCCACCCATAGAGGCTGCGGGCGGCAAGCACGGCGGCAGGGACCGGCACGTGGCGCTGGAAGTGGTTGATCTGGAGGTTATCATCGCGGAGCTGGAGCGGGCGGGCGTTGCATACACCCTGAGCCGTTCCGGCCGGCGGGCATTGTTCTGCCGCGACCCGGACGGCAATGCGGTGGAGCTGCTGGAACTCAGCTGAACAGCGGCATGCCGGTTTCCGGGTCGCTGTCCAGGTATTTGTGGATGGCGCGTTCCAGGCACTCGAACTGCGCCGGGTCGCTCAGCGGCTGGTTTTGCCGGTCGGTGATGTAGTAAACGTCCTCCGCCCGCGAACCTAGCGTGGCGATCTTGGCGTTTTGCAGGTTGATATCGCATTCCGAAAACGCCCGCCCGATCTGCGACAGCAGGCCCGGACGGTCGCCGGTGATGAGTTCCATGATGGTGCGGTTGTCGATCTCATCCGCCTTGAACTCGATATGGGTTTTGATGGGAAAGTGCTTGTACCTGCGCGGTGTCCGGCGCGAAACACGCCAGTCATGTGCCCGCGACGCATCCAGTCTGGCCAGCAGCGCACTGCGGATTTCATCCAGCCGCGATTCCCCTGCCACCGGCTCACCGGTTTCCTCGAGCACGTGGAAAGTGTCCACAATGAAATTGCCGGCCGTGGTAATAATGCCGGCATCAACAACATTCAGCCCGAGCTGGTCCAGTGTCGCCGTGAGGCGGCTGAACAGGTTCTCGCTGCCGGGTGCGTAGATGAAGATCTCCGTGCCGCCGCGACCGGTCAGTGGCTGGATGTCGATAATGCTGCCACCGTCCGCCGGGATGTCCCGCAGCAGGTGGGTATGGTGCGCCACCTGTTCGGGTGGAGTCCTGAGGAAGTATTCGTCGCCCAGCTGTTCCCACAGATGCAGGGTTTGTGCGTCCCGCTGACCGAGTAGTTCGGCGGCTTCATGCTGCACCTGCTGAATGTGCTCGGCGCGCTCCAGCGGGTCCTGCAGGCCGCGGTGCAGCGCCCGCCGGATGTTGTAATAGAGCTGCTTCAGCAGGGCATCCTTCCAGGCGTTCCACATGTCCGGGTTGGTCGCGCGGATATCCGCCACGGTGAGCACGTACAGGTAGTCCAGCCGCACCGGGTTGCCAATGGTGCGGGCAAATCGGTTGATCACGACGGGGTCGTCGATGTCCTCCCGCTGCGCAGTGGTCGACATGATCAGGTGATGCTCGACCAGCCAGGTCACCAGTCCGGCGTCGTAGTCGCTCAGGTCATGCCGGATACAGAATTCATAGGCATCCATCCCGCCCAGCTCCGAGTGGTCGCCGCCGCGTCCCTTGGCGATATCGTGGAACAGTGCGGCCAGGTAGAGCAGTTCCGGCTTCGGCAGGGTGGCGACGATGTGGCTGCACAGGGGGAATTCCAGCGCATGTTCCTGGACGGTGAAACGGCGCAGGTTGCGTACCACGAACAGGATGTGTTCATCGACCGTGTAGATGTGGAACAGGTCGTACTGCATCAGCCCCACGATGTGTTCAAACGCCGGCAGGTAGGCGGCGAGCACCCCGTAGCGGTTCATGCGTCGCAGTTCATGGGTGATGCGTCGCGGCTGGCGGATGATTTCCATGAACAGGCTGCGGTTGCGGATATCGTTGCGAAACTCATCGTCGATAAGGTAGCGGTGTTCGCGGATGGCGCGGATCGTGCCGGCACGCACGCCGCGCAGCTTCGGGTTCTGTTCCAGTAGCAGAAAAACCTCCAGCAGGGCATAGGGGTGATAGCGGAACACCTCGTCGCCGGTGGTTTCCAGGTAGCCGTTGCGCACCTGGAAACGGCGGTTGAGCGCGACCGGTTTTCCGGGGCCTTCCGGGTGGAGTATAAATTCGTGGAATAGCTGCAGGAGCATCTCGTTAAGCCGTCGCAGCTCCATGATGCTGCGGTAGTACTGCTTCATGAAGGCCTCGACGCCGAGGCGGGTGGCGTCGTCCTCGAAGCCGAATTGCAGTGCCAGGGTGCGCTGGTAATCGAACAGCAGGCGGTCCTCGCCGCGGCCGGTCATGGCATGCAGTGCGAACCGGATGTCCCACAGCAGATCGCGGCATTCGAGCAGCAGCTCGAGTTCATCCTGGGTGAGGAATTCATGGTCCACGAGCTCCTGCAGCGAGGCGGTGCCGAAATAGCGGTTTGCGACCCACGCGATGACCTGGATGTCGCGCAGTCCGCCCGGGCCTTCCTTGATATTGGGTTCCAGCCGGTAGGCGGTCTCGCCGAACTTGTGATGGCGGATCGTCTGTTCCCGGCATTTCGCCTTGAAAAAATCGCGACTGTTCCAGATATGCGCCGGCCCGGTTTGTTCCTGCATGCGCGCGAACAGGTCCGCCGCTCCGGCCAGCAGCCGGGCTTCCATGAGGTTGGTCACGACGCTGATATCCGCGAGTGACTGGGCAACGCACTCGCCGATGCTGCGCACGCTGTGTCCGACTTCCAGGCCGATATCCCAGAGAAAGGTCAGCAGGGCCTCGATGCGGCGGTCGTAGCGGTCGCTGGCCGCATCGGGGAGCAGGATCAGCAAATCGATATCCGAGCCGGGCATGAGTTCGCTGCGCCCGTAGCCGCCGACCGCGGCCAGCGCCAGGTCGTTAGCCGCGTCCTGCATGAGGCCTGCCCAGACGCGCCGCAGGACCTGGTCGACCAGCCAGGAACGCCCGCGCAGCAGCAGCGGGGTGGCGGTATCTGCAGCGAACTGCCCGACCAGCCGGCTGTTGCCCTGTTTCAGGCAGGCCTTGAAAGGGGCGCGCGCAATGGTCTTGCCGGCTGCGCTATCGAGGCCGTGCAGGTCAAACCAGGACTCGAAGATGGCCGCTTCCTGCGCCGCCGCGCCGTCATCTGTCACGGGTTGGCTGAGATTCTTCAGATTTCGTCCCCGGGAAGACAGGTCAGGACTTCGTGCCCGTCCGGCGTGACCAGGATGGTATGTTCCCACTGCGCCGAGAGGCTGTGGTCCTTGGTGACGACGGTCCAGCCGTCCCGCAGCAGCCGGGTGTGGCGCCTGCCGGCATTCACCATGGGCTCGATGGTGAAGGTCATGCCGGCCCGCAGCTGCATGCCTGTGCCGGGTGTCCCGTAGTGCAGCACCTGCGGATCCTCGTGAAACTCCCTGCCGATGCCGTGGCCGCAATACTCGCGCACGATGGAGCAGTTGTTTGTCTCGGCATGCTGCTGGATGGCATACCCGATGTCGCCCAGGGTGACGCCTGGCCTGACCAGGTCGATGCCGATGCACATGCATTCGTGGCTGATGCGGGCGAGCCGCCCGGCGGCAACACCCGGCTCGCCGACGAAAAACATTTTGCTGGTGTCGCCGTGGAAGCCGTCCTTGATCACCGTGATGTCGATATTCAGGGCGTCGCCCCGCTTCAGCACCTTGTCACCCGGGATGCCGTGGCACACGACATGGTTGACGGATGTGCAGATGGACTTCGGGAAGCCCCGGTAGTTGAGGGGTGCCGGAATGGCCTGCTGCACGTCGACGATGTAATCGTGGCAGATGCGGTCCAACTCGTCCGTGGTTATGCCAGGCTCTACATGCGGCCGGATCATTTGCAGCACTTCTCCGGCGAGCCGGCCGGCAATCCGCATTTTCTCTATTTCTTCGGGTGTTTTGATGGTGACTGGCATCTAACGGCCTGATTTGCTGGTAGTTGGCGCGGTACCGAAACAGGGTTCCGGATTGCCGAGTACGGGAGTGTATGGTATAAAGATCGGCTTGTTAAGTGCTTCCCGTTGGTTCACCTGACAAAATTCACACATGTACCGGCACATGCAGCAGGGTGCCCGACTGGCGCGGTAAACGCCAGCACCGGGTTGCTGTTATGGAGTACATGGACGCTCAACCCGAAAAACTGGAGAAATATTCAATGGCAGATGTCACCATGCGCCAGATGCTGGAAGCTGGCGTGCATTTTGGTCACCAGACCCGCTACTGGAACCCGAAGATGGCCCCCTACATCTTCGGTGAACGCGGCAAGATCCACATTATCAACCTTGAAAAGACCATGCCGCTGTTCGGCGATGCGATGAATTACGTCAGCAGCCTGGTTGCCAGGGGCGGTACGCTGCTGTTCGTCGGCACCAAGCGTTCCGCGCAGGCAATCGTCAGGGAAAGCGCAGAACGCTGCGGCATGCCTTACGTGAACCACCGCTGGCTCGGCGGCATGCTCACCAACTACAAGACGGTTCGCGCCTCCATCAAGCGCCTGAAAGAACTTGAAACCATGTCCGAGGACGGTTCTTTCAGCCGGATCAGCAAGAAGGAAGCCCTGATGCTGACGCGTGAACTGGAAAAGCTGGAGCGCAGTCTGGGCGGCATCAAGAATATGCGCGGCATCCCGGACGCGATGTTCGTGGTCGATGTGGGACATGAAAAGATCGCCATCACCGAGGCCCGCAAGCTGGGTATCCCGGTAGTCGGTATCGTGGATACCAACAACTCGCTGGAAGGCGTTGACTACGTCATCCCCGGTAATGACGATGCCATCCGTGCGATCAAGCTGTACGTGGAGGCCGCCGCCGACGCTGCCGATACCGGCAAGCTGAGCGTGGCTCATGCCATGGCCGATTCCACTGACGAGTTTGTCGAACTGGATGAAAACGCCACGGACGCAGCGCCCGGCAGGAAAGCCGGTACGGCGGCAAGAAAAACGGCCGGCAAGATCACGGTCAAGAAAAAACCGGCAGCCAGTGAAACCGTGACCGAGGAAGCGGCTCCCGAAGCCGCCGTGGCGAGCGATTTGGACAGCCCCTCCGGCCCGGCTGACGAGGACTAGCCCACAGGCGGGAGCGGCTCGAAACCCAATTACGAGAGGACATGTGTTATGGCTATTACTGCAGCGCAAGTGAAGGAACTGCGCGAACGCACCGGCTCCGGCATGATGGAGTGCAAAAAGGCACTGGTGGATGCCGACGGTGACATGGAGACGGCAATCGAGACACTGCGCAAGACCGGACTTGCCAAGGCCGACAAGAAGGCCGGGCGGGTTGCTGCGGAAGGCCTGGTGGTTATCGAGATCAGCGACGACAAAAAGACCGCAGCCATTGTTGAGGTTAACTGCGAAACCGACTTCGTTGCCAAGAAGGATGACTTCCAGGAATTTGCCGCTGCCATCGCGCAGCGGGTGCTGGCGGATGACCCGGCGGATATCGACAGCCTGCTGGCCATGCCGTTGCACGACGGTGACGCCACCACCATCGAGGATGCCCGCAAGGCGCTGATCGCGACCATCGGCGAGAACATCACCGTGCGGCGTTTTGTCCGCGTCGAGAGCAACGGCGAGCTTTCCAGTTACCGCCACGGTGTGCGCATCGGCGTGCTGGTCGACCTCGACGGCGGTGATCCCGAACTGGGCAGGGACCTCGCGATGCATATTGCCGCGCATGATCCTCGCCCCGTGTGCGTATCCGAGGGCCAGGTGCCCGCGGACATGATCGAAAAGGAACGTGAAATCTTCACAGCCCAGGCACGCGAGAGCGGCAAGCCTGACAACATCATCGAGAAGATGATCGATGGTCGCATTCGCAAGTTCCTCGGCGAGGTCACCCTGCTGGGCCAGTCCTTTGTCAAGGACCCGGACCAGACGGTGGGCAAGCTGCTGGAGGCGGCCAATGCCAGCGTGCTGCGTTTCGAGCGCATGGAACTGGGCGAGGGCATCGAGAAGAAGATCGAGAATTTCGCCGACGAGGTGATGGCCCAGGTCAAGGGCGGCTGAGGCGACCCGGGCACCCAGTGACCGCGGCACGCCCGACTTGTTTGGTAACAATGGCGGGGTCGAATTTCGACCCCGTTTTTTATGGCAATCGGCATAAAATAGTAAGACAATGCCCTCCGGGAATCTGTGGCGGGTATATTCTGCAAGTCATTGTAATTAATAAGGATATGTAATGCATTACCAACGGATACTGCTGAAGCTGAGCGGTGAGGCACTCATGGGGCAGGGTACCCAAGGCATTGATCCTGGTGTCATTCAGCGGCTTGCGGAAGAGATATACGCAGTCACCACCCGGGGCGTGCAGGTTGGTATCGTGGTTGGCGGCGGCAACCTGTTGCGTGGTGCCGGGCTGGCATCACGGGGTATGAACCGGGTAACCGGGGATCACATGGGAATGCTGGCGACAGCCATCAATGCACTTGCCCTGCAGGATGCCATCGAGAAGGCAGGCGCCGAATGCCGGGTCATGTCGGCGCTTGCCATCGCGCAGGTCTGCGAGGCCTACAGCAGCCGTGCCGCCATCCGGCATCTGGAAAAGGGCCGTGTGGTGGTGTTCGCGGCCGGAACCGGCAACCCGTTTTTCACCACGGATTCCGCCGCCAGCCTGCGAGCCATAGAAATCAATGCGGATATCATGCTGAAGGCAACCAAGGTGGATGGCGTGTATACCGCGGATCCGATGACCGACCCGAATGCCACCCGCTTTGACCGGATCAGTTATGATGCGGCCCTGGCGCGCAAGCTGGGTGTCATGGATACCACGGCGCTGGTGCTTTGCAGCGAGCATGCCATGCCGGTGCGCGTCTTTAACATGTTTGAACCCGGTCACCTGGGCCGCATCGTCGACGGCCAGGATATCGGGACCCTGGTGCAGCAGGAGACTCAGGAATGATCAAGGAAATCATGCAGGATGCCGGCAGCAGGATGGAAAAAACCATCGATTCCCTGCGGCAGTCATTGAGCAAGGTCAGGACGGGGCGTGCGCACCCCAGTCTGCTCGACCATCTCACGGTAGCGTATTACGGCTCCGAAATGCCGATCTCGCAGGTGGCCAACATCGGTGTCGAGGATGCCCGGACCCTGACCGTGACTCCCTGGGAGAAGCAAATGGTCCAGGCCATCGAGAAGTCGATCCTGAAATCCGACCTGGGCCTGAATCCCGCCACGGCAGGCACCGTGATCCGCATTCCGATGCCGCCACTGACCGAGGAAACCCGGCGCGAACTGGTCAAGGTGGTGCGCCATGAAGGCGAGGCGGCCAAGGTCGCGATTCGCAATATACGCCGCGATGCCAACAGCGACTTCAAGGAGTTACTCAAGGAAAAGGACATTTCCGAGGACGAGGAGCGCAAGGCGGCGGAAGATATCCAGCGGCTTACGGACCGCTACGTGGGCGAGGTCGACAAGGTCCTCTCCGGCAAGGAAACGGAATTAATGGAGATCTAGATGCGGCCGGGCATAGCCCCGGGACGCGGTTTTTTACAGGCTTGAAGACGGGTTTCAGTGGATGGCAACAGACAGCAGTGCAGACAGCATACCGCGTCACATTGCCATAATCATGGATGGCAACGGACGCTGGGCGCGTTCCCGCATGCTGCCGCGCTATGTCGGTCACCGTGAAGGCGTCAAGACGGTTCGCCGTGTTGTCGAGGCCTGTACAGAAAGGAACATAGCGGCGCTGACGCTGTTTGCATTCAGCAGCGAAAACTGGCGGCGGCCAAGCGATGAGGTCAGCCTGATCCTCAATCTGTTCGTGACCACACTGAAGAAAGAGGTCGCCGTACTGGATAGCAATGGCGTGCGGCTGCGTTTCATCGGTGATCGTGCTGCCTTCTCCGGCAAGCTGCGCGAGCTCATCGACGAGTCCGAGGCCCGCACCCGGGACAATGCCCGCATGGAGCTGGTGATTGCCGCCAATTACGGTGGCCACTGGGATATCACCCAGGCCTGCAAGGCGATCGTACGGCGTGCAGTCGCGGGTGAACTGGACCCGGATACCATTACTCCGCAGGTCATGGCGGCGGAAATGTCGCTTGCCGACCTGCCGCCACCCGACCTCTTTATCCGTACCGGCGGGGAACGGCGCATCAGCAATTTCCTGCTCTGGCAACTGGCCTATACAGAGCTGTACTTCACTGAAGTGCTGTGGCCGGCTTTCGGGACCGGAGAACTTGATGACGCCCTGCTCTGGTACGCGAACCGGCAGCGCCGCTTCGGACGCACGGGAGAACAGGTGGAGCAACTGAAGGGTGCTTAGGGCGCGCCTGATCTCGGCGGCTGTGATGATGCCGCTGGTCGTCTATGGTGTTCTCGCCCTTCCGCTGAACCTGTTTGTGCTGCTGCTGGGTCTGGTGCTGGTGGCGGGTGCCTGGGAGTGGGGTCATCTCGTGCCGCTCGCAAGCAGCGCCTTGCGACTGTTCTACTGCGCAGCTGTTGCCGGCCTGATGTGGCTGCTGTGGCAGACCGGTCTGGACGCCGCCATCGGCTGGCTGCTGCTGCTTGCCGTGTTGTGGTGGCTGTTTGTGCTTTTCTGGCTGACGCACCCGCAGATCTGCGCACAGGCGCGGACGGCCTGCACCGGGTTCAAGCTGCTTGCCGGCATTCTAGTCCTTGTGCCGGCCTGGGCGGCACTGGCGGTGCTGCATGGCAGCGGTCCTGACGGACCCTTGTTGACACTCGGTCTGATGATCATGGTTTGGCTCGCCGACAGCGGTGCCTATTTCGCGGGGCGCCGCTGGGGGCGCACCAAGCTGGCGCCGGTCATCAGCCCGGGCAAGACCCGGGAAGGTGCCTGGGGCGGTTTACTTGCCAGCCTGGTGTTTGCGGCGCTTGCCGGCGCCCTCTACAGCCATTCCCTGCGCTGGACGCTGGCCTGCCTGCTGGCTTCGCTGGTGGCACTGCTGTTCTCGATTGCCGGCGACTTGCTGGAAAGTCTCATGAAACGCCAGAGCGGAACCAAGGACAGCGGGCACATCATCCCCGGGCATGGTGGTATCCTCGACCGCCTGGACAGCCTGGTGGCCGCGGCGCCGCTGTTCCTGGCGGGGTTCAGGTGGCTGGATTTATGAAACTGACAGCGATTTCGCGTGCTCCCGGCACGCTGTCCACGAGCGGGGTGTGCTGGCCGTGAACAGACCCGCAGGTATCACCGTGCTTGGTGCGACCGGCTCGATCGGCGCGAACACGCTCGATGTGGTCGCGCGCCATCCGGACAGGTTCCGGGTCGAGGCCCTGACGGCACACACCAGCGTCGACAAGCTGGCTGAACAATGTCTGCGCTTCCGCCCCCGGTTTGCCGCCATGGTCGACGCCGATGCCGCACAGCGGCTCGCTGACAGGCTGCGGCAGGCCGCGCCGGAAGTGCAGGTGTTGCACGGCACGGCAGGTCTGGTACAGGTTGCAGGGCTGGCCGGGGTCGACTATGTCATGGCAGCCATCGTCGGGGCCGCCGGCCTGCTGCCCACGCTGGAAGCGGCACGCCGGGGCAAGCGCGTGCTGCTGGCCAACAAGGAGGCGCTGGTCATGTCCGGCGCATTGTTCATGCAGGCCGTGCTCGACCATGCAGCGACCCTGTTGCCCATCGATAGCGAGCACAATGCGGTACTGCAATGCCTGCCTGACGACTATTCTCCCGGCCAGGCACCGCCGGGGGTGCGCCAGGTATTGCTGACCGCCTCCGGCGGGCCCTTCCGGACCCTGCCGCTGGAGCAGTTGCCGAACGTGACGCCGGCGCAGGCGTGCGCCCATCCCAACTGGGTGATGGGACGCAAGATCTCGGTGGATTCCGCGACCATGATGAACAAGGGCCTGGAAATGATCGAGGCCTGCTGGCTGTTCGGCCTGCCGCTGGAGCAGGTCAGGGTGGTATTGCACCCGCAAAGCATCATCCATTCGCTGGTCGAGTACCTGGACGGTTCCATGCTGGCGCAGCTGGGAAACCCGGACATGCGCATTCCCATCGCACATGCCCTTGGCTGGCCCGGACGCATCGAGTCAGGCGCGGCGAGCCTCGACCTGCTCACGGTCGGATCGCTGCAGTTCGAAGCACCCGAAAGCGAACGCTATCCCTGCCTGGCGCTGGCGGCCGATGCCATGCGGGCCGGTGGTACGGCACCGGCCATCCTGAATGCGGCCAACGAGGTCGCGGTACAGGCATTCCTTGACGGGCACATCCCGTTCAGTGCGATTCCCGCCACGATCCGGTACGCGCTGGAGCAATGCAGTGTTCACGAGGCAACCTCGCTGGAAGTCATCCTTGATGACGATGCCGCCGCCCGTGCTGCGGCGAGCCGTTGCCTGGCTGCTGGCCGCAGGGCGGTCACCCGGTGAATTCCGTGCTGTACAGCGTGCTGGCGTTCATCGTCGCCATCGGCATCCTCGTCACCGTGCATGAGTTCGGGCACTTCTGGGTCGCGCGGCGCCTCGGTGTGAAGGTACTGCGGTTTTCGATCGGATTCGGGCAGCCGTTATGGAAGCGGACCTTCGGGTCTGATGCGACCGAACTGGTGGTGGCAGCCGTACCCCTGGGTGGCTACGTGAAAATGCTGGACGAGCGCGAAGGCGAGGTTGCTGCCGCGGAACTGCCGCGCGCCTTCAACCGCCAGCCGCTGCGCACCCGCTTCGCAGTTGTCGCCGCCGGGCCGCTCTTCAACTTCCTGTTTGCCATTTTCGCCTACTGGTTGATGTATGTCGTGGGCGTGCCGGGCATGCGCCCGCTGGTCGGCGAAGTGATGCCCGGATCCTACGCCGACCTTGCCGGCATCAGCAGCGGCGACGAGATCGTTGCGATCGAAAACTCCCCGACGCCCACCTGGGAAAGCACCGTGCTGGCGCTGCTGGATGCCAGTCTCGCCGAATCCGGCAGTGTGGATCTGGCCTTGCGCGATCCTCAGGGCGGGGAACGCCATGTGCAGGCGCACTTCGACACCAGCAGTGAATTGCTGCAGGCGGGTGGCGTGCTGGAAAATTTCGGACTGGGCCCGTGGCGTCCGCCCGCTGTCATCGACCGGCTGGTCGGGGGCGGGGCGGGTGAGCGCGCGGGGCTGCAGCCGGGCGACAGGGTCATCAGTGCCGACGGTGAACCCATCAACAGCTGGGAGCAGTGGGTCAGCTATGTCCGGGACCGGCCCGAACAGGCCATCGTAGTGCAGGTCTTGCGCGCTGGTGGTGAAGTGACGCTTGACCTGGTTCCGGAGAGGGTCACCGGGGAGGACGGGACCATCGGCCGCATCGGCGCCTACGTGCGCCTTCCTGGTGACGAACAGCGTGCTACAATGCGCGTCGTCGTGCGTTACGGGCCGCTGCAGGCGCTTCCCGAGGCACTGAGAAAAACCCGGGATGTGACGACGCTCACGTTGCGCACCCTCTGGAAAATGGTGACCGGCAAGGCCTCCGTTGAGAGCCTCAGTGGCCCGATCAGTATTGCGCAGTATGCTGGCCAGTCTGCCGCGATCGGGCTGGCAGCCTTTCTCGGGTTTCTGGGGATCGTCAGCGTCAGCCTCGGGGTGCTGAACCTGCTGCCGGTCCCCGTGCTCGATGGCGGCCACTTGCTGTTCTACCTGCTCGAACTGGTAAAAGGCAGCCCGGTGTCCGAGGCCGCCCAGTTGCTGGGGCAGAAAATCGGCATCGCGCTGTTGCTGGCGCTGATGTCACTGGCTTTCTACAACGATCTGGTGCGACTGTTTGACTGAACAATGAATATGCCTCCCCTCGTTAACTGCTGCGGCGTGTTGCTGCGCGTTCTGGTGCTTTCCCTGCTGCTGTGCGCCAGGGTGGATGCATTCGAGCCGTTCGTCGTGCAGGATATTCGGGTGGAAGGACTGCAGCGCATCTCGGCCGGCACCGTCTTCAACTACCTGCCGATAAAGCTGGGCCAGACGGTCGACACGGAAGACTCCATCGCCGCGGTGTCGGCCCTGTTCAGTACCGGATTTTTCAATGATGTCAGCCTGGAAAGGGATGGCGATGTGCTGGTTGTGTTCGTCAAGGAACGGGCAGCGATCAGCAGCATCGAGATCGAGGGTAACCAGGACCTTGACACCGATGAGCTACTGGATGGCCTGAAGCAGATCGGGCTGGCCGAGGGCCGCGTGTTCGATCGCTCCCTGCTGGACAAGGTAGAGCAGGAACTGCAGCGACAGTATTTCAGCCGCGGCAAGTATGCGGTAAGGATCAAAACCACAGTAACACCGCTGGAACGCAACCGGGTCGGCATCCTGATCGATATTTCCGAAGGCCAGGTGGCCCGTATCAAGCAGATCAACCTCATCGGCAACCATACCTTCTCCGACAAGGAGTTGCTGGACGAATTCTCCCTGACGACGCCGACATTCCTGTCAGCGATTACCAAGAGCGACCAGTATTCCAAGCAGGCCCTGTCCGCTGATCTGGAGACGCTGCGCACCTACTATCTCGACCGCGGCTACCTGAAGTTCCATATCAATTCGACCCAGGTATCGATCACGCCTGACAAGAAGGACATCTACATCACCATCAATATAACCGAGGGTGAGCAATACAAGATAAAGATAGTGAAGCTCTCCGGCGACCTTGTGGTGCCTGCGGAAGAGATTTTCCCGCTCATAGACATCAACCCCGGGGACGTGTTCTCACGCAAGCAGGTGACCGAATCCGTTGACAAGATCAGCTCCCTGCTGGGCAACCAGGGCTATGCCTTTGCCAACGTCAACACTGTGCCCGACATGGACGACGAGACGCATGAAGTCTCACTGGGCTTTTTTGTCGATCCCGGCAAGCGCGTTTATGTCCGCCGCATCAACGTCAGCGGCAATATCAGTACCCGGGACGAGGTGTTGCGCCGCGAGATGCGCCAGTTGGAGGGCGGCTGGTATTCGGCGGAGAAGGTGGAGCGTTCCCGCACCCGCCTGGACCGCCTGGGATACTTCGAGGATGTGAATGTCGAGACGCCGACCGTGCCGGGGACCACGGACCAGCTGGATGTGAACTACTCGGTTACCGAGACCTCTTCAGGCAGCATCACCGCCGGCCTGGGTTTTTCGCAGTCATCCGGGGTCCTTTTCAATGCCAGTGTGCAGCAGGATAACTTCCTGGGAAGCGGCAAACGGGTCAGCTTCACGTTTGACAACAGTGCTGTCAACACTGTCTACAGCTTTGCCTACGTCAACCCGTTCTGGACCATCGATGGCATCAGCCGCGGCTTTGGCGCCTTTTACCGCAAGACCGATGCCAACGAGGCCAACCTGACCAACTACACGACCGATACCCGGGGCGTGGATGTCAACTTTGGAATTCCCGTGAACGAGTATGACACCGTGCGTTTCAGCACCGGCTACCAGGGGCTGGACCTCAAGACCACCTCGGTCTCGGCAACCGATGTAACGGAGTTCATCGACCAGCACGGAGACAGTTTCGATAGCCTGGTGTTGACAGGGAGCTGGCGCCACGATACGCGCAACAAGATATTATTTGCCGATAGCGGCGGGATGCAGAGTATCGCACTGGAAACCACCGTGCCCGGATCCGGTCTTGAGTATTACAAGCTCGATTACGAGCAGCAGCGCTTCCTGCCCCTGACCCGGGAGCTGACGCTGGGCCTGAAGGGGCGCCTCGGCTATGGCGATGGTTATGGTGACTACGACCAGTTGCCGTTCTTCGAAAACTTCTTTGCCGGCGGCGTGCGCTCGGTGCGCGGTTTCGAGGACAACACCCTTGGCCCCGTGGATTCCGACGGCGATCCGATCGGCGGCGCCTTTCTGGTGGTATTCAATGCCGAGGTGTACTTCCCGGTGCCTTTTGCGGATGATGCCAAGGGCGTACGGTTGAGTACATTCCTGGACGTAGGTAATGTATACGAGGATTACAGCAGCTTCGACGCCGGTGACCTGAGGTATTCCGTCGGCCTGGCCGGTCTGTGGCTGTCGCCACTCGGACCGATCTCGATCAGCCTCGGTTTCCCGTTGAACGAGAAGACGGGTGACAAGGTACAGAACTTCCAGTTCACGGTCGGAACATTTTTCTGATCAGTTAATGACAACAGTCCGGAGACTTACATGAAAAGATATATTACCCCTGTCGCCATACCGCTGCTGCTGGCAGTGTCGCTATTTTCCCAGGGGCTGCTCGCCGAAACCAAGATAGGCTTCGTGGATACGGTCAAGCTCATGGAGGCGGCACCCCAGGCCAAGTCCGCACAGAGCAAGATCGAGTCTGAATTTTCTCCACGGGAAAAGGAACTGGTTGGCCTGCAGCGTGATATCAAAGAGCAGGAAGACAAGCTGTCGCGCGACGGTGCGGTGATGAGCGAATCGGAACGCACCAAGCTGGAACGCGACATCCTTGCAAAGCGCCGTGACCTGAAGCGTGCCCAGGAGGAGTTTCGTGACGACCTGAACATCCGCCGCAACGAGGTGCTGGCCAAGCTGCAGAAGGATATGTACGAGGCCGTGGTGGCGCTCGCCAAGGAAGAGAAGTACGACCTGATATTCAGCCAGGGCGTGGTCTACAGCAGCGACAAGGTCGATATCACCGCAGACGTACTGAAAAAACTCACCGGCAAATAGCACTGCGAGTCGCGTCCGGTTAGCGGGACAGGATTCGCATGGCGGTTACGCTGGGAGAACTGGCAGGGAAACTGGGGGGACAGCTGCGCAACGGCGACCCCGCCTGCCGGATAAACTCGGTTGCCACACTGCAGCATGCGGGTGAGGGCGATATCAGCTTTCTTGCCAACAAGGGTTATCGCAAGTACCTGCTGGATACACGCGCCTCCGCGGTGATCCTGGCACCTGCCGAGGCGGACGCTTGCCCGACAGCAGCCATCGTTATGGATAACCCCTATGTCGGCTATGCGCGCGCGGCCGCCTTGCTGGCGCCCTCGCGACCCCGCAGGCAGGGTATCGATCCGCAGGCGAGCATCGATCCTGACAGCCGGGTGGACCCCGCTGCCTGGATCGGCCCGCATTGCAGCGTCGCAGCGGGTGCCGTGATCCATGCCGGAGCAGAGCTGGCCGCTGGTTGCCATGTGGGTGCCGGCAGCGTGATCGGTGCCGACAGCCGCCTCGGCGCCAACGTGGTGATCTGCCATGAGATCACTATCGGTGAGCGGGTCACGATCGCCCCGGGTGCGGTAATCGGCAGCGACGGATTCGGCCTGGCAATGGACCATGGCAAGTGGATCAATGTGCCGCAACTCGGCAGTGTCCGTATCGGGAACGATGTCGATATCGGCGCCAATACCACGATCGATCGCGGGGCACTGGAGGACACGATTCTAGAAGAGGGTGTCAGGCTCGATAATCAGATTCAGGTCGCGCATAATGTTTTTATCGGTGCACACACGGCTATCGCCGGTTGCGTGGGTATTTCCGGGAGCGCCAGAATCGGCCGGCATTGCCTGATCGGTGGCGGGGCCGGTATCGTCGGCCACCTCGAGATAACCGACAATGTCGTGGTGACAGGTATGACCATGGTAACCCGCTCGATCACCGAGCCGGGGGTGTATTCCTCGGGTGTGCCGGCCCAGGACAATGACAGCTGGAACAGGAATTACGCACGCTTTCGGCAACTGGACAAGCTTGCGCGCAAGGTGCAGCGTCTGGAGCGGCTGCTTGCCGCGAATCGCGGCGAAGAGCATGGCGGGTAGCCTGTCCAGGCCAACGCCGACCACAAAAAATACGATTACCCAGGCAACCAAATTATGGATATCAACCAGATTCTGCAGCATCTTCCGCATCGTTACCCGTTCCTGCTGATAGACCGGGTGGTTGAATACAAGCAGGGCGAGTCGCTGGTGGGCTACAAGAACGTGACTTACAACGAGCCATTCTTCCAGGGGCACTTTCCGGAGCGGCCGGTCATGCCGGGGGTCCTGATCCTGGAGGCCATGGCACAGGCGACCGGCCTGCTGGCATTCAAGACGGTGGAGCGGGGGGCGCGCAGGGAAAGCCTGTACTTCCTCGTCGGCATGGACAAGGCGCGCTTCAAACGTCCGGTGGAGCCCGGCGACCAGTTGTTCCTGCGCGCAAGCCTGCTGCGTTCCAAGCGTGGAATCTGGGTCTTTGACTGCGACGCCAGGGTCGACGACAAGGTGGTCGCTTCAGCTGAAATCATGTGCACCGAGCGGGATATCGACGCTTGATACATCCAACCGCGGTTATCGATCCCTCTGCGGAGCTGGCCCGGGGCGTAAGTGTCGGACCGTACAGCATCATTGGACCGGATGTGGTGATCGGGGTCGATACCGCAATCGGGCCGCATGTTGTGATCAACGGTCCGACACGTATTGGCCGCGAGAACAGGATCTTCCAGTTTGCCTCCATCGGAGATGCCCCGCAGGACAAGAAGTATGCGGGTGAACCCACGCGGCTGGAAATCGGCGACCGCAATACCATTCGGGAATTCGTTACCATCAATCGCGGTACCGTGCAGGACCAGGGGGTCACCGCGCTGGGCAGCGACAACTGGATCATGGCCTATGTTCACATTGCCCATGACTGCCGGGTCGGGAACCACACGATTTTTGCAAACAACGCATCGCTTGCAGGCCATGTCAGGGTTGGTGATTACGTTATTCTGGGCGGCTTCACCCTGGTGCACCAGTTCTGCACCATCGGTAGTCATGCGCTGACGGCCTACGGCAGCGGCATCAGCAGGGATGTGCCGCCCTACGTGACGGTGGGTGGCACCCCCGCGCGCGCGCACGGGCTGAATATGGAAGGGCTGCGGCGTCGCGGCTTTTCGCCTGAGAGCCGCATGGCACTGAAGCGTGCCTACAAGACCCTCTATCGAGAGAGCCGCACGCTTGAGGATGCCCTGATGCAGCTCAGGCTGCAGGCCGCCGGGAACGCGGAAGTTGCCGTTCTGACAGAATTTCTGGAGCAACAGACGCGCGGTATTGTCAGGTAATGGCCCGCAGTTGCGGTTGCTGCGCGGCCCCGCTCAAGGGGTACGACCGAATCGCAGCACAGGACCGGTCAGGGGCATGATGCAAACAACACATCCACTGCACGTCGGCATCGTTGCTGGCGAGTCATCCGGTGACAATATCGGCGCAGGGCTGATTAAGGCGATCCGGGAACAGGTTCCGAATGCCGTGTTCGAAGGCATTGGCGGACCCCGCATGACACAGGCCGGTTGCTATAGCCTGTATCCCATCGAGCGGCTTTCGGTGATGGGACTTGTTGAAGTGGTGCGACACCTGCCCGGGTTGCTCTCGATCCGGCGCGACCTGCGGCGCCACTTTCTGGCGACTCCGCCGGATATCTTCATCGGTATCGATGCGCCTGACTTCAACCTGGGACTGGAAAAGCGCCTGAAGCAGTCGGGCATCAGGACGCTGCATTACGTCAGCCCGTCGGTCTGGGCCTGGCGCAGCTACCGCATACGCAAGATAGCGGCCAGCGTGGACTGCATGCTGACCCTGTTCCCGTTCGAGGAACAGTTCTACAGGGAACGGCAGGTACCCGCCCGCTGCGTCGGCCATCCCATGGCCGACCTGATTGCGGATAACGTGGACCGGGGCGAGGCGCGCAGGCATCTGGGTATCAGGCACCGCGGGCCGCTGGTAGCCATACTTCCGGGCAGCCGTGTCAGCGAGGTGAGGCGGATGGCGCCGCCATTCCTGCAGGCGGCCGCGTGGTGTTACGAACGCCGCATTGATATGCGCTTTGTCGTGCCGCTGGCCAACCAGGCCTGCCGTGACGTATTCGAAACGCTGCTGGCGCAGACAACTGGCCGCTTGCCGATCACCCTGCTGGATGGCGATTCGCTGGGGGCCATGGCCGCGGCGGATGCCGTGATGCTGGCATCCGGTACTGCGACCCTGGAGTGCATGCTCCTGAAGCGCCCGATGGTGGTTGCCTACCGGTTGGCGCCACTGACCTACCAGATGGCGCGCCTGCTGGTGAACAGCCCTTATATTGCACTGCCCAACCTGCTGGCCGGGCGGCCGCTGGTACGCGAGCTGATGCAGGATGAAGTGACCGCTGAAACGCTCGGACACGAAGTGCTGGCGCTGATCGAGAACCCGGTACGCGCGCGCGAGATTGCCTCGGTATTTGCGCGGATTCATGCAGACCTGCGGCGGGATGCGAGTCGGCAGGCAGCGGATATCGTGCTGGAGATGAGCGGCTGGCGGGAAACCCATGCACATTGAACCGGATCTGCCGCCGGGGCGTTTGGCAGGCGTCGATGAGGCCGGCAGAGGGCCATTGGCCGGCCCGGTGATCGCCGGTGCCGTGATCCTGGATCCTGCCCGGCCCATTGCAGGTCTGCAGGATTCCAAACGGCTTTCCGCGACCAGACGCGAAACGCTGTACGACCAGATTTGCGACAGGGCCCTGGCCTGGGCGACGGGATCAGCCAGTGTCGCGGAAATCGACAGTCTCAATATCCTGCAGGCGACCATGCTGGCGATGCAGCGTGCGGTTGCCGGACTCGAACCGGCAGCGGAGCATGCGCTGGTCGACGGTAATCGCTGTCCGGAACTGGCTTGTCCGGCACAGGCCATCGTCAGGGGGGACAGCCTTGTCGCGGCCATCAGTGCCGCATCCATCCTGGCCAAGGTGACCCGGGACAGGGAAATGCTGTCACTGGACGAGACCTATCCGGGCTACGGTTTTGCCAGTCACAAGGGCTATCCGAGCAAGGCGCACCTCGATTCACTGGAAAGACTGGGGATTCTGCCGGTACACCGGCTCAGTTTCGCACCGGTCAGGCGGATTGCACAACGGCGTGCCTGAGCGCGTCAGGCAATTGCGGAAACCGTCTCGAGTTCACAGTCGTAGTAACTGACACGGTTGCGGCCGCTGCGCTTGCTGTTGTACAGGGCTTCGTCCGCCTTGTCGAGGACTTGCTCCGCGTGACTGACATACTCCGGAAAGCACGCAATACCAATACTCACGGTGGTCCGGATGCGTTCGCCCTGGTATTCAATGGAGGCGCTGTGAACCGCGGTGCGTATGCGTCCCGCTGCAGTGCGAGCTTCCGCGGCGCTGGTATTCGCCAGCAGGATGACGAATTCATCGCCACCATAGCGAGCGAGTACGTCCGCTGTCCTGACGTTGCTGCGGATCGCAGCGGCGACCGTCTGCAGCAGTCGGCTTCCGGCGCTATGGCCGCAGCGATCATTGATGCTCTTGAGACCATCGACGTCGAGCATGAGCACGGCAAAGGGGTGGCTGCTGCGCGCGGCCTTTGCGATTTCCTTGTCCAGGACCAGATTGAAGGCGCGCAGGTTCAGCATACCGGTCAGTTCATCCATCTGCGACAGGATGGTGATTTTTTTCTTGGCGCTCAGAATGTCGTGAGCCAGCATGGACGTCACGTAGGCAACCAGCAGGAAAGGTGAAAACTTCGCCATCAGCAGGGTGAATGTCTCAGGGGAGAAGATTGCGTCCCCGTAACTCTCGTGACCCATGAACAGGTAACAGGTTGCGATCAGCATGACTTCCAGCAATGTCATGGCCTTTCCGAGCGTGATGGCACAGGCGATAATCACCAGCAGGTAGAGGTTCAGCAGCGGGCTTTCCACCAGGCCGGTATGCCACAGCGCCAGTGAGATGAAAGCAATCATCAGCCAGGTTTCCACTGCCAGTTTCCAGCGGGTCTCGCGGGTGAGGAACTTGAGATAGCGGAATACGATGACACAGGCCGCGTAGCAGACCATGATCAGGATCAGGGCGTCGCTATCCGTTATCGGGTGGATCGGGATGAAATAGTAAAGCAGGACCAGTATCAGCAGCAGCCACTGCAGCTCCGCCATGCTGCGGGAGAATCTGCGCAGGTCCTCCGCCTCGTACACGTTCCTGTGTTGACTGAAAAATGCTTCCATGTACTGGCCCGCTGCCCCGGTTTTGCTGCTGATCACGGTTGTTATCGACCGGGGAAACATGTTTTTCAAGCCGCCCGGTTCGCCCGGCCGGCTTGCCGGAGGGCGGGTAATCGTGGCGTATTCATGTAGAATGCGATCTCGCCCCGGCGGGGCTTCCCGGAGCAGGAGCCGCACTGCCTGTTGCTTGCTGATATTCATGTAAAGCAGGAGGGTATGTGATTATCCCGGCGTTGTTTCAGGAACTGTCCGGAACTGACGCAGGCCGGAAAATCCGGTGATCTTTTTCATGATGCAAACGACTTTCGTACACCTGCATGTCCATACCGAGTACTCACTGGTAAACGGCATCGTCAGGATCAAGCCGCTGGTCAGGCAGACCGCCGCCGCCGGCATGCCCGCGATTGCCGTGACCGATCAGAGCAACCTGTTTTCCATGGTGAAGTTTTACCGGGCCGCCATGGCGCAGGGCATCAAGCCGATCGTGGGGGTTGACCTCTGGGTGTCCGACCCGGCCGTCAACAAGCAGCCTTTCCGGGTCGTCCTGCTGAGTAAATCACACGCCGGCTACCTGAACCTGACGCGGCTGGTTTCGCGGACCTACCTCGAAGGCCAGCACCGTGGCCTGCCGGTCCTGGAGCGTGGCTGGCTGGCCGGCAATTGCGACGGGTTGATTGCGCTTTCCGGTGGGCGTGCAGGCGACATCGGCCAGTCGCTGCTGGCTGGCAAGCACGACCTGGCTGCGAGTTCCCTGGCCGAGTGGTGCCGGCTGTTTCCCGACAGTTTTTACCTGGAACTGCAGCGCACGGGAAGGCGCGGCGAGGAGGATTATATCCACGCTGCCGTTGCGCTCGCCGCAGCTCACGATGTGCCAGTGGTGGCGACCAATGACGTGCATTTTTTGCAAGGTTCGGATTTTGATGCCCACGAGGCACGCGTCTGTATCAACGAGGGCCGGACGCTGGATGATCCGCGCCGCAGCAAGGAATTTACCGCCCAGCAATATCTGCGCACATCCGAGGAAATGCAGGCACTGTTTCGCGATATACCCGAGGCGCTGGAAAACACACTGGAGATCGCGCAACGCTGCAATCTGGAGCTGGAACTCGGAAAGAATTACCTGCCGGATTTCCCGGTTCCCAAAGGCACGAGTCTGGACGACTTTTTTGCCCGGCAGGCCGGGGAGGGCCTTGAACAGCGCCTGAAGCAGCTGCTGCCGGCGGATTCCGGCGACAGGCAGGCAACGCGCGACCGCTACCTGGACCGGCTGCGTACCGAGATCGGCGTCATTACCAAAATGGGCTTTCCGGGGTACTTCCTGATTGTTGCGGACTTCATCAAATGGGCCAAGGCGAACGGCATTCCCGTCGGCCCCGGGCGTGGCTCGGGTGCCGGTTCCCTGGTCGCCTACGCCCTGACGATCACGGACCTCGACCCATTGCGCTATGACCTGCTGTTTGAACGTTTTCTCAACCCGGAACGCGTCTCCATGCCGGATTTCGATGTCGACTTCTGCATGGAGGGACGGGACCGCGTCATCGAGTACGTCGCGGAAAAATACGGGCGTGACAAGGTGTCGCAGATCATCACCTACGGTTCGATGGCGGCCAAGGCCGTGGTGCGCGACGTCGGGCGCGTGCTTGGTCATCCCTATGGCTTCGTCGACCGCATCGCCAAACTGATCCCGTTTGAAATCGGCATAACCCTCGACAAGGCGCTGGAACAGGAACCGGCGTTCAGCGAGTTGTATGACGAGGACGAGGAAGTGCGCGGCGTCATCGACCTGGCGCGTTCGCTGGAGGGTCTGGCACGCAATGCCGGCAAGCATGCCGGCGGTGTGGTAATCGCCCCCTCACAGCTGACCGATTTCACCCCGCTGTATTGCGAGCAGGGCGGCGAGGCGCTGGTCAGCCAGTTCGACAAGGATGATGTCGAGGCGGTCGGCCTGGTGAAGTTCGATTTTCTCGGGCTGCGCACCCTGACGATCATCGACTGGGCCCTGAAGACCATTAACGCACGGCAGGCCGCGGCCAACAAGCCGCCCGTGGATATCAATTCCATTCCCCTGCAGGACAAGGCCAGCTTCGATCTGCTCAAGGCATCGGCGACCACCGCGGTCTTCCAGCTGGAATCCAGCGGCATGAAGGACCTGATCCGGCGCCTGCAGCCGGATACATTCGAGGATATTGTGGCGCTGGTGGCGCTGTTCCGCCCGGGCCCGCTGCAGTCCGGCATGGTCGACGACTTCATCGCGCGCAAGCACGGCGCCAGCATCAAGTATCCCCACCCGGATCTCGAGCCGATCCTGAAACCCACCTACGGCATCATCCTTTACCAGGAACAGGTGATGCAGATCGCACAGGTGCTGGCCGGCTACACACTGGGCGGCGCCGACATGCTGCGCCGCGCCATGGGCAAGAAGAAGCCCGAGGAAATGGCCAAACAGCGCAGCATCTTCATGGAGGGTGCGGAAAAGCGCGGCGTTGATGGCAAGGTTGCGGAAGGCATCTTCGATCTGATGGAGAAGTTCGCCGGCTATGGCTTTAACAAGAGCCACTCCGCCGCCTATGCCCTGATTTCCTACCAGACGGCCTGGCTGAAGGCGCATTTCCCGGCCGCCTTCATGGCGGCGGTACTGTCCGCAGACATGGACAACACCGACAAGGTGGTCCACCTGATTGCCGAGTGCCGGGACATGAAGCTGAAGGTCGTGCCGCCGGACGTCAACCTGTCAAACTACCACTTCACCGAACAGACCGGTGACACCGTCGTCTACGGACTGGGTGCGATCAAGGGCGTGGGCCAGGGGGCGATCGAAGGCATGCTGGCAGAGCGCGCGGCCGGCGGGCCATTTGCCGATCTGTTCGATCTCTGTCAGCGGGTGGACCTGCGCAAGGTCAACCGGCGTGTCTTCGATGCGCTGATACGCGCTGGTGCGCTGGATACGCTTGGCGAGACCCGTGCCACGCAACAGGCCAACCTTGCCCAGGCACTGCAACTGGCCGAACAGCGTTCGCGTGACCTGAATACCGGCCAGAATGACCTGTTCGGCAGCGCAGATCCGGGGGTGGCCCCCGTTACCGGCAAGCAGGTATTGCCGGAATGGGAGGAGGAACAGCGCCTGCAGGGCGAAAAGGAAACCCTCGGTCTCTACCTGACCGGGCACCCGATCATCCGCTACGAGCCTGAACTCGCGAACATCACCAGCGGCAAGCTGGCGGAACTTGCGGCCATGTGTAGTGGACTGCCGACGGAAAGCTCCGGCGGCGGCTATGGCGGCCGGGGAGGCGGGGGCGAGCGCGCGGTGACCATTGCCGGGCTGGTGATGAGCATGCGGGTCCGCAAGACCCAGCGCGGCGGCAAGATTGCCTTCCTCACCCTGGACGACCGCACGGCGCGGCTGGACGTGCGGGTTTTCCCTGAGGTCTACGACAGGCACCAGGCCCTGCTGGGCAAGGATAAGGTGCTGGTGATCCAGGGAGGACTGGGGCTGGACGATTATACCGGTGGTTACCAGGTCACGGCGCAGAGTATCTACGACATCAATCAGGCGCGGGAGCTGTTTGCGCGGCGGCTGGTGGTGGGGGTCGAGTCCCGCCAGGCGGGAAACGGTTTTGTCACCGACCTGGCCGATATCCTGCAGCCGTTTCGCACCGGTCACTGCCGCGTGTGCATCGACTATCTCGGCCACGAGGCGCAGGCACGGGTCGCACTCGGACAGGAATGGGCGGTGCATCCCACCGACGAACTGCTGCATCGACTGCGCGATCTGGCCGGCCAGGACCGCGTCCTGGTGGAATATGCCTGAGTGCCCGCCACTCCAGTGGAGGGCTCGCGACGACTTGTTAATGGCCAGCGGAAACGGTACCTTTGACGGCAATTGCAGGTGCCACCGGAATTATCATGAATATCAACTTCCTGGATTTTGAGCAGCCGATCGCCGAACTTGAGGCAAAGATCGATGAATTGCGTTACGTCAGTGATGACGCGGAAGTCAATATTAACGAGGAAGTCGCCAAGCTGCGGGAAAAAAGCCGCACCCTGACCGAATCCATCTTTTCGAACCTGACGTCCTGGCAGATTTCCCAGCTGGCGCGCCATCCGCAGCGGCCCTATACGCTGGATTACATCATCCGCCTGTTCACCGACTTTGAGGAACTGCACGGTGACCGGCACTATGCCGACGACCATGCCATCGTCGGTGGCATGGCCCGGCTGGATGGCCGGCCCGTGATGGTCATCGGGCAGCAGAAGGGCCGGGATACCAAGGAAAAACTGCACCGCAATTTCGGCATGCCGCGCCCGGAAGGCTATCGTAAGGCCCTGCGGCTGATGGAAATGGCGGAGCGCTTCAAGCTGCCGGTGCTGACCTTCATCGACACGCCGGGCGCCTACCCCGGTATCGGGGCCGAGGAGCGTGGCCAGAGCGAGGCCATCGCCAGGAACCTGTTCGTCATGGCACGCTTGCGCACCCCCGTGATCTGCACGGTCATCGGCGAGGGCGGTTCCGGCGGCGCCCTGGCCATCGGGGTCGGTGATCGTACCCTGATGCTGCAGTACAGCACTTACTCGGTGATCTCGCCGGAAGGCTGTGCCTCCATCCTCTGGAAGAGTGCCGAAAAGGCCTCCGATGCCGCCGAGGCGCTTGGCATCACATCCATGCGCCTGAATGAACTCGGCCTGGTCGATCAGGTGATCGACGAACCCCTGGGTGGTGCGCATCGCGAAATCGATGTCACCGCCGGCAACATCAAGGCTGCCATCCTCGCGTCCCTGGAGCAACTGGAGCAGATTCCGCCCGAGGACCTAATCGAGACCCGTTACCAGCGCCTGATGGCTTACGGGCAATTTGGCGGCTGACCACGCGCTGTCAGCCGGTAGTCGCCGGCCGCCACGATGCCGTTTTCCCCTGACAGCCTGTTGCAGCAACTGCAGCGCCATGCCCCGGCGCCCGCTTACTGGGTGGCCTACAGCGGCGGTCTGGATTCGAGCGTACTGCTGGATACCCTGCACGCCTGTGCCAGCCGGCTGCAGGCCGAAATCGGCGCGGTCCATATCAATCACGGGCTGCAGGCGCACGCCAGTGAATGGGAAGGACACTGCCGGCAGGTTTGCGAGGCACTCGGGGTCCGCTATGTGTCTCTCCCCGTCGATGCCGCGGCCGCTCCGGGCGAAAGTCCAGAGGCCGCGGCCCGGGCCGCGCGCTATGCGGCGCTTCGCCGCTGGCTGCCTGCCGGGCACTGTCTGCTGACTGCGCAGCACCAGGACGATCAGGCCGAAACCCTGCTGCTGCAATTGCTGCGTGGCAGCGGTGTGCATGGTCTGGCGGCGATGCCGGAACTGAATGCTTTCGGAAGCGGGCGGCACCTGCGCCCGCTGCTGGATTATTCGCGCAGTGACCTGCATGCCTGGGCGCTTGCCAGCGGCGTTGCATGGATCGAGGACCCCAGCAACCTGGATACCGCATTTGACAGGAACTTCCTGCGCGCCAGCGTACTGCCGGTGTTGCGGCAGCGCTGGCCCGCGGCTGCGTCCAGCCTGGCACGCAGCGCCGGGCACTGCGCCGAGGCCGCGGACCTGGTAGGGCAACTGGCGGAACTGGACCTGCAGCATGTCCAGGGCCGGCATGCCGGTACCCTCTCGGTTGCCGGCCTGGACAGTTTGTCGGCTGCGCGTTGCCGCAACGTGCTGCGGCACTGGGTGCGGGCGCATGCCGGTACGTTCCCGCCCGCGGTGATCCTTGCTCATGTCCTGCACGACGTTCTGGCCAGCCGTCACGACGCGGAACCTTGTGTCCGCTGCGGCGATCATGAAATCCGCCGTTACCGCGATGCGCTCTTCCTGCTGCCGCGGCAAACCGCGCCGCTGCCGCATGAGGCCATGCCATGGTCATTGCTGGCACCGCTGCCGCTGCCGCAGGCCGGGGGCGTCCTGCGGGCGACTCTGCGCACCGGTTGCGGGATTCGCCAGCCACTGGTGGCGGCTAACGGTGTCCGGGTTTGCTGGCGGCAGGGCGGGGAGTGCTGCCGCCCGGCCGGGCGACAGCATCACCACAGCCTCAAGAAGCTGTTCCAGGAGCATGCCATTCCACCCTGGGAGCGTGCCCGTATCCCGTTGATCTATATCGGTGACGAGCTTGCCGCCGTTGCCGGATTGTGGGTGTGCGAGCCATTCCAGGCCGAGCCGACGGATGCCGGGCTGTGGATTGACTGGGATTGCAGTTGAGATGCGAGGTGCCGGCAGGAAAAAATTCACGGCTCGATAGCTGCCGGCAATTGAGGTGGTCGCGGCAATCTGGTAACGTGTGATCCCGTCTTGCGGCGATAGTGTCGCACCCGATCTCCAGGCTGTTAATGACCCGATATATCTTCATCACCGGCGGTGTCGTGTCCTCGTTGGGCAAAGGCATCGCATCGGCCTCGTTGGGTACCCTGCTTGAAACCCGCGGCCTGAAAGTCACGCTGCTCAAGCTCGACCCCTACATCAATGTCGATCCCGGGACCATGAGCCCGTTCCAGCACGGCGAGGTCTTCGTGACCAACGATGGCGCCGAAACCGACCTCGACCTGGGACATTACGAGCGCTTCGTCCGCACGACCATGACGAAGGACAATAACTTCACCACCGGGCAGATCTACGAGAACGTCATCCGCAAGGAACGTCGCGGCGACTATCTCGGTGCCACGGTACAGGTGATTCCGCACATCACCGACGAGATCAAGGAGTGCATTCGCAGGGGTGCCGATGATGCCGATATCGCCATGGTCGAGATCGGTGGCACGGTGGGTGACATCGAGTCGCTGCCCTTCATGGAGGCGATCCGGCAGATGGGCGTGGAACTGGGGCACGAACGCGCCCTGTTCATGCACCTGACGCTGGTGCCGTATATCGCGGCCTCCGGCGAGATCAAGACCAAGCCGACGCAGCACTCGGTCAAGGAACTGCGTTCCATCGGCATTCAGCCGGATATCCTGCTGTGCCGCGCCGACCGACCGCTGCCGCCCGCGGAGCGCCGCAAGGTGGCGCTGTTTACCAATGTCGAGGAGCGTGCCGTGATCTCGGCGGTCGACGTCGACAGTATCTACAAGATTCCCCTGCTGCTGCACGAGCAGCATCTCGACGACATCGTCGTGGAGAAAATGCACATCGATGCCGGGCCCGCCGACCTGAGTGAATGGGAAAAGGTGGTGCGCGACAGCGCCCGGCGCGAAGGCGAGATCACCATCGCCATGGTCGGCAAGTATGTCGAGCTGACCGAATCCTACAAGTCCCTGTCCGAGGCCCTGAATCATGCCGGGATTCACACGCTGACCAATGTGAATATCCGCTACGTGGATTCCGAGAGCATCGAAACCGACGGCACATCCGTGCTCGAGGGCGCCGATGCCATTCTCGTCCCCGGCGGTTTCGGCGAACGCGGCGTAGAGGGCAAGATCGCGGCCGTGCGCTATGCCCGCGAGCAGCAGATTCCCTACCTGGGCATCTGTCTCGGCATGCAGGTCGCGGTCATCGAGTTTGCCCGCCATGTCGCCGGGCTGAAAGGTGCGCACTCGACGGAATTCAGGCGGGACACCCCGCACCCGGTGATCGCCCTGATCACGGAATGGCAGCGCGAGGACGGCGGCCTGGAACAGCGCAGCGAGGATTCCGACCTCGGTGGCACCATGCGCCTGGGGGGGCAGCGCTGCGTACTGCAGCCGGGCAGCCTGGCGCATCGCGTCTACGGCCGGGACAGCATTGTCGAACGCCATCGCCACCGCTATGAATTCAACAATGTCTATCGCGAGCAGCTGGCGGAGAAGGGCCTGGTCATGTCGGGCATGTCCATCGACGGCGAACTGGTCGAGGTCATCGAAATCCCCGGGCATCCCTGGTTCCTCGCCTGCCAGTTCCATCCCGAGTTCACCTCGACACCGCGGGACGGTCACCCCCTGTTTACCGGTTTCGTCAAGGCGGCGCGCGCCTACCACACAAGTCACGGCGCAGCCGTATCCGCGGCGGCCGTGGCCCGCGCCGATGCCTGAACCGCGCAATCCCGTGTTCATGAAATATTTGCAACCTGCCCCGGGCACCAGCGGCCCGTTAGGCAACGCCGTGCCGGCAAGGGTGGCAGGAGTACCGGCATGAAGCTGTGCGGGTTCGAGGCGGGCATCGACCAGCCAATGTTCCTGATCGCCGGCCCCTGTGTCATTGAAAGCGAGACACTTGCCATCGAGACTGCGGGGCGGCTGCAGGAGATTACCACGGCGCTTGGCATGCCGTTTATCTACAAGTCGTCCTTTGACAAGGCCAACCGTTCTTCTTACAAGAGCTTCCGTGGCCCCGGACTGGATGAAGGACTGCGCATCCTGGAAACCGTCAAGGCCCAGCTGGGTGTGTCCGTGCTGACGGATGTCCATGAAGACACCCCCCTGCAGGAGGTCGCGGCCGTTGTGGATGTCCTGCAAACGCCGGCCTTCCTCTGCCGCCAGACCAACTTCATCCAGAACGTGGCCCGCCAGGGAAAGCCGGTGAACATCAAGAAAGGCCAGTTCCTGTCGCCCTGGGACATGAAGAATGTCTCCGACAAGGCGCTGGCAACCGGTAATGAACAAATCATGGTGTGTGAACGCGGCGTCTCCTTCGGCTACAACAACCTGGTATCCGACATGCGCGGCCTGGCGGTGATGCGCAATTGCGGGGTGCCCGTGGTGTTCGACGCCACCCACTCGGTGCAACTGCCGGGCGGGCAGGGGGAAAGCTCCGGCGGGCAGCGGGAATTCGTGCCGGTGCTGGCCCGCGCTGCGGTTGCGGCCGGGATCTCCGGAATCTTCATGGAAACGCACCCGCACCCGGAAGAGGCGCTGAGCGACGGGCCGAATGCCTGGCCGCTGGGGCGCATGCAGGAACTGCTCGGCACGCTGCAGCAGCTCGATGCAACCATAAAGTCCGGCAGCCTGCCGGAATCGCAATTGCTGGGGGCCTGAAGCGAGTGTCCCCGGAAATACAGCAAAGCAACACAGTCTGGAGTTGATATGTCAGCAATAGCAGAAGTAAAAGGACGCGAAATCATCGATTCCCGCGGCAACCCCACGGTTGAGGCCGAGGTGACGCTGCAATCAGGTGCTGTCGGCCGTGCGGCCGTCCCGTCAGGTGCGTCGACCGGCACCCGCGAGGCCGTGGAGCTGCGTGACGGCGACAAGGCCCGCTATGGCGGCAAGGGTGTCAGCAAGGCGGTGGCGCACGTCAATGGTGTGCTACGCGATGCTGTGCTGGGTCGCGAAGCGGGTGAGCAGGCGGAGATCGACCGGTTGATGATCGAGCTCGACGGCACCGAGAACAAGGGCCGCCTGGGCGCAAATGCCCTGCTTGCCGTGTCACTGGCAAATGCCCATGCGGCAGCCAGTGAACAGGGCGTCGGTCTGTACCGCATGCTGGGCGGCCCGGGGCCGCTGCAGATGCCGGTACCCATGATGAACATCATCAACGGCGGCGTGCATGCCGACAACAGTGTCGACCTGCAGGAGTTCATGATCCTGCCGGTCGGTGCCGGCAGCGTGCGCGAGGCCGTGCGTTACGGCGCGGAGGTGTTTCACGCGCTGAAGAGCGTGCTGCACGGACGCGGTCTGAATACGGCGGTGGGCGACGAGGGCGGCTTCGCACCGGACCTGCCCTCCAACGAGGCCGCGATCGAGGTGATCCTGGAAGCGATCGACAAGGCCGGGTTTGTCGCCGGCAGGGACATCTATCTCGGGCTAGATCCCGCCAGTTCGGAGTTCTACCGGGACGGCAAGTACATACTGGCCTCGGAGGGGCGGGAGTACAGCTCCACCGAGTTCACCGACTACCTGGCCGGCTGGGTCGCGCAGTACCCCATCATCAGCATCGAGGACGGTCTCGCGGAGAGCGACTGGGAAGGCTGGAAATACCATACCGAACGCCTTGGCGACAAGGTGCAGCTGGTCGGTGACGACCTGTTCGTCACCAATACGAAGATTTTCCGGGAAGGTATCGACAAGCACATTGCCAACTCGATTCTCATCAAGCTGAACCAGATCGGCACCCTGACGGAAACGCTGGACGCCATCCGGATGGCGGCGGATGCCGGTTATACCGCCGTGGTGTCGCACCGTTCCGGCGAGACCGAAGACGTCACCATCGCCGATGTCGCCGTGGGAACGTCGGCAAACCAGATCAAGACCGGCTCCATGTCGCGTTCCGACCGGGTGGCGAAGTACAACCAGCTGATACGCATTGAAGAAGAGCTCGGCGACAACGCCAGTTATGCCGGGCCGACCGCATTCAGGCACCTGGCTGCGGACTGAGTGCAGCGCGACAGCAGGGATTTCGCGAGCGGTATTCCCGGGCGTGACAGGCCATGAGGAAGCTGTTCGTCCTGTTGCTGCTGGTGCTCGTCTACCTGCAATACCGCCTATGGTTCGGTGACGGCAGCCTGCAGGAAGTCTGGGAACTGCACCGCGAGGTTGAGGCGCAGCGCGAGGAGAATCTGCAGCTGCGAGAGCGCAATGCCGCCCTGGAGGCCGAGGTGCGGGACCTGCAGCAGGGTCTGGACGCCATCGAGGAACATGCACGGGAGGATCTCGGCATGGTCAAGGAAGGCGAAACCTTCTACCAGTTGGTCGAATAGCGCCAGGTGTTGCAGCCTGGCAGCCAGCCGATGTCATCTGCCTGTGAAACCATGAACCCCTGTTGCATCCATGCCAGCTGAACCCGGCTACTGGGCCGTTGTGCCGGCCGCCGGCAGTGGCAGGCGCATGGGCGCGGCGCTGCCCAAGCAATATCTGCAGCTGGGCGATCGCACGGTGCTGGAGCGCACCCTGGACACCCTGCTGGCTGTCGAGGCGTTTGCCGGCGTGGTGCTTATCGTCGCTCCGGATGACAGTGACTGGGCTGCAATCCGGCCGCGCTACGCGGGACACTCCCTGGTCGTCGTCAGCGGCGGTGCGGAGCGCTGCCATTCCGTGCTCAACGGGCTGGATGTCCTTGCCGGCAAGGCCGTAGCAAGTGACTGGGTACTGGTACATGACGCCGCGCGCCCCTGCGTGCGTCCTGATGATATCCGGGCACTGATCGCCGGCGTGGATGCAGACAGCGACGGCGGCCTGCTGGGCGTCCCGGTTGCCGATACCATGAAGCGCGTTGCAGAGGACGGGCGGGTTGCCGCCACGGTTGACCGCGGCGGGCTCTGGCATGCCCTCACGCCGCAGATGTTTCGTCTCGAACAGCTGCGCGCCGCCCTGCGGCAGGCCATCGCTGCGAACAGCCTGGTTACCGATGAGGCGTCCGCCATGGAACTGGCCGGTTACCGGCCGCTCATGGTGCAGGGACATCGCGACAACATCAAGATCACGCTGCCGGCCGATCTGGAACTGGCGGCATTCTACCTGCAGTTGGAAACACGTTGATGAGAATCGGACAGGGGTTTGATGCGCATGCCTTCAGGGCGGGCGGCAGGCTGGTACTGGGAGGCGTGCAGATTCCCTGGGAGAGCAGCCTGGAGGCGCACTCGGACGGTGACGTGGTGCTGCATGCCGTGTGCGATGCCTTGCTCGGGGCTGCCGGACTCGGGGATATCGGCAGGCATTTTCCCCCGAGCGATCCGACCTACAGGGGCATCGACAGTCGCCTGCTGCTGCGCCGCAGCCTCGAACTGGTCGCCGGTGAAAGCTATCGCGTCGCCAACGTCGATATCACCATCATTGCGCAGGCCCCGCGACTGGCGCCATATGTCGAGACCATGCGCGAACATATCGCCGCCGACCTGCAGGTGAGCACCCGCCAGGTCAATGTCAAGGCGACCACTACCGAGCATCTCGGCTTCACCGGCAGGGAAGAGGGGATTGCAGCCCTTGCCGTCATCCTGCTGGACGGCTGAACGAGTGGGACTCGCAGGTATCTGATCGGCCAGAAGTAGGAAAGCGGTTCAACTGACCATCTTTTCTTTCACGATGACCTTCGGGGTGTCTGTTCACCACAGGGAAGTCAATATTTTATGGAGGCTCTTATTAATTCGTCATTGCGAGGAACGAAGTGACGAAGCAATCTGTTACTCAGTGACTCACTGGTTGCGAGATTGCTTCGCTGGCCGCTTCGGACATTCTCCCCTCCCGCAGCACTTGTACCTCCCTGTACGTCGCGCCCGCAATGACGGGATACATGAATTAATCAGAGGTTCCTTATATTAATGAGGGCTGGCAAACTGATCCTGGCAAGCCCAAGATCCTTGGTCCACTCACAGTGTTAGGGATTTCTGTTGTTGAGTCGTATTGCCTCTCTCCTGTTGTTGTAGAAATTCCCTGGTATTCATTCCACCCGGAGATCCATACATAAAGGACCGGAGCAAGACTCTAAGCGAAAGTTCAGGATTGTGGCTTATATGTCCGGAACGTTGAGGTCGGTCATTCAGCCCGGACGGTTGATCGGGAGAGGCCCGGATCGGAAGCTCACTACCAGAATTGTTCTATAGATGCCAAGGCATCGCATTTCCGTGCATGGCAGAATTACAGCGCCATGGTATTCCCACGGATTCCAGCAAATGCAGGCTTTCTTATCAGCTAATGGAGCGGGACTATCTGCCAAGCGGATAGACTGAGATCGATGAGATGTCCTGGCTCCCGCCGCAGGACAAGTTACTTGATCACACAATAGGTCGCATTAATCTCTCCAAATATTACGGAATCTGCCTGCATTTTCACGGGCATCAAATGTTAAGAGATACCTCGATTGAGAATCAGGTCACGGATCAGAATTGTGATTTCGTTCACAAAACTAATGTGCAATAGCGACAATAATTTATAACCATGAACCAGATGACATGCTTTATGAAAATACTTTGTCATGCACTCAGATAGTGTTTATCCGCAGGGATATGGATTATCCGAGGCTGATGCCGAGTCTTACGGCAACCTGACTGAGAGGTATTTACACCAGGTTTTTCCAGAGGATACGCCATGAAAATATATACGAAACTTACTCAAGCTATTCTGGGATTGCTGTTCTGCATAGCACTGCAGTCAGGGCTCGTTATGGCTGCGGATACAATAGAAATTGAATCCAACAACACTATCGATACTGCCCAGAACATCGACAATGACTTTAGTGTTGGCGCTAACCCCGATATTCAGGACGCAACAATCTGGCCATGGGTATCCATAAGTGCTGACGGTGATGGAACCCAGGATTACTTTGCGTTTGTAGTGCCGGCTGCCGGGGTTACCGGCGTATTTGACATTGACTATGGTTATTTCCAGGGTGGTTCTGGTTCTTTGGACACGGAGCTTTGCCTTTATGCACTTGACGGCACATTACTCGCCGGCAACGATGACTCCGGCATCTCACTCGGTGCTGGCGGGAGCGTGAACGGACGGGATTCAGGTATTGAGCATGTGTTTGCTGCACCGGGCACCTATGTAATCGGCGTCGGTGAATATAATGCATTGTGCAATCCTGGCGGGATTGGCGGTAACACCCCTGATGCAGGCGACACCTATGAGTTGCAGATATCCCTCAGCCAGCACGGACTGGATTCAGATGGAGACGGCGTGATGGACAGCGAGGACATGAATATCTATTCGGACCTTAATCCGACCGTAGTGTTCGAGGGCTGTGATTCGGGTGTTGCCAACACACAGTTCGCTAATGGTTGCACCATCGCCGACCTGGTCAATGCCTGCGCAGATGACGCTGTCGACCATGGCCGATTCTCCAGTTGCGTGGCAGCTGTTACCAATGATCTCAAGAACAATGGCGAACTCTCAGCTTCGGGCAAGGGTATGATCCAGAGTTGTGCGTCCCAGTCCGATATCGGCAAATAAATCATATTTCACATGAAATAATGGAGTGCCGGGCCGCCTATCATGGGCGGCCCGTTTGTCACTGGAACTGCTTCAGTACCGGGTTTTTTATGGCGAGGAAGTGCTGCGCACCCTCGACCTTACTGTCTTTTTGTTGAAAGAATTGTATTGGCCATAATCGAAGTGCCCCGGAAA
>Ga0210064_1000079_pt1 | contig 42785 bp, 29 predicted proteins | sample Muzzi_CordC_D2_FD_185531 | JGI IMG/M metagenome (GOLD analysis project Ga0210064, IMG submission 185531) | Wetland microbial communities from San Francisco Bay, California, USA, that impact long-term carbon sequestration - Muzzi_CordC_D2 (SPAdes) | ecosystem: Environmental > Aquatic > Marine >... | reverse complement strand
CTGACCCGGGAACAGGTATCGGAAGAGCTGGTCTTCCTCGTCAGTATGTTATGGCTGTTGCTGTTTGGCTGGAGCCTGCTGGTTGTGGCCCATATCATGCGCCATGCCCTGTCTGTCTCGTTACCCGTCGCTCTCGGGGCATCTATTGTCTATGCAGTGGTGGCCATGCAGATTATCGGTTTATTATTCCCGGTCGAGACCGTCTGATTATGCGCATTCATATTCTGGGAATTTGCGGAACGTTTATGGGAGGCATTGCCTTGCTGGCACGCGAGCAAGGTATACAGGTAAGCGGCGCGGATGCCAATGTCTACCCGCCCATGAGTACCCAGCTGGCGGAGCAGGGGATTGAATTGCACGACGGGTATGAAATCGCGCATCTGAAACCGGTACCGGATGCCGTCGTCATCGGCAATGCCCTGTCGCGTGGAAATGTCGCTGTCGAGAAGGTGCTCAACGAAGGGCTCAACTACATCTCCGGTCCCCAATGGCTCGCCGAGCAGGTCCTGCGGGATCGCTGGGTGCTTGCCGTGGCAGGGACTCATGGCAAGACCTCAACCGCCAGTATGCTGGCATGGATTCTCGACTATGCCGGTCTGCATCCCGGGTTTCTGATTGGCGGGGTTCCCGCCAATTTCGGCTGTTCGGCACGTCTGGGAGGCAGCCCGTTTTTTGTCGTGGAGGCCGATGAATATGACACAGCCTTTTTCGACAAGCGGTCCAAATTTGTGCACTACCGTCCGCGAACCCTGATGCTGAACAACCTGGAATATGATCATGCCGATATTTTCCCCGATCTTGCGGCGATACAGCAACAGTTCCATCACCTGGTCAGGACGGTACCAGGTAACGGGTTGATCATCGAGAATGGTGATGATGACAATCTGGCGCATATGCTGGCGATGGGGTGCTGGACACCCCGGGAAACCTTTTCGGTTGTTGGCAGTGACGCCGGCTGGCAGGCCGGGTTGCAGGGCACGGATGGCGGTTGTTTTGATGTACTCCTGGAGGGAACGGTGCAAGGCCGGGTGACATGGGACCAGCTGGGGCTGCATAACGTACAGAATGCACTGGCCGCCATTGCCGCTGCCCGGCATGCGGGCGTGCCGGTGGCACAGGCCATCGCTGCCCTGGAGGAATTCAGGGGTATCAAGCGCCGTCTGGAGGTGCGCGGCACGGTCAATGGCGTGACGGTCTATGATGACTTTGCCCATCATCCAACGGCCATCGCCAGCACCCTGCAGGGACTGCGCAACCGGGTCGGTGATGCGCGGATCCTGCTGGTGCTGGAACCGCGCTCCAACACCATGCGCATGGGTGTGCACCGCGGCACGCTGGCTGTCTCCATGCGGGATGCCGATCGCATCTGGCTGTATGATCCAGCAAATCTGGATTGGGCGCTGGTCGATGTCGCGGAAGAAACCGCGGTGCCGACCCGTGTCAGTAACAGCGTGCAGTCAATCGTCGAGGAAGTGGTGGGTGAATCCCGGCCGGGTGACCATATTCTGGTCATGAGCAATGGCGGGTTTGGCGGGATTCACGGAAAGCTGCTCGATGGGCTGTGAGCGGGGGATGAAGCGACCCCGAAAATGGAGGAAGCTGGGTAATCCGCTGCCAGCTGGAACCGGAGCGCTGATTCAAAAAGAAACGGCAACCCATGGGGTTGCCGTGTTGTTGTTCTGTAAGTAAAAGGTGCTGGTAATTACATTACCTTACGGCGGTTGAAGCCGATGATTGCCAGACCGATTCCCAGTAATGCCAGGATGGAGGGTTCCGGTACGCCATCACAACCGTCGCCGTCAACACAACCGCCGGGTTCGTAGGATCCCTGGCTGGTCTGGAATTTTAGCGGGAAGTACAGCAGTTCCGCCGTATCCCCAAAGCTGCCAGTTAGCAGGAGGCTGAGGGTATCCGTGTCTCCAGCATGCAGAGCATTATTGACACTCCCCCCGGAGCAAGGCCCAGATGCAAAGACACAGACATCAATCCCCTTGAAGCCTCCCGGGAAGGTTTGCTGGGGACCATTGCCATCACTCCGCATGTCAAAGATGGATCCTTCACCGCCAGTCACAAATGAAGCGGTTGCATCCGGTGCAACACCGAATCCAAATGCAGTTATGTCGGCATTGGTGAGCGATCCGGTCAGAATAGTTGTGTTTGTAATTGAGATATCCAATTGGATCCGGGTACTGCTGAGAAAGTCTACCGACCAGGTGCTGGTGGCGCTGAGATCGTCAGCCAGATCCACAAACCAATCAACGGTGAAGGTATCGCCGTCACTGATCATGATGGCGCTTGCATGTCCGGAAATCAGAAAAGCAAAAAAGGATATTAGTATTTTCTGTAGTATTGATTTCATCGTTTTTCCCTTTACATCATCTGAAGATGTAATTGGTAATTCATGCGTTTTTTGTGCTTACTCATAATTTCATTGGAGCTAATTTAGAAGAGGCAAAAAACATGCCAGCACCTGAATTTTGCGAAGCGCGAATCCTCTTGAATAGAAGTAACCGTTTGTTTTATCTGTATTTATATTGCGTCAATATGTTGACTTCATTCCGCTGGTTAAGAGAAAATCCTGCGACTAACGGCCTGTTTCTTGCGAACTGTAAACAATTATTACATTACTGTACCCTTATATTGCTCCAGCAAAGTGCGGGGCTGCTGCCAGGGTAAGTATATTCGTATATTTATCAATGCGATACGAAATATTTTCCCATACAGGTATACTGTAAATTATACTGACATATGACTGATCGCTGAGTATAAGTTGTTATAAAGCAGCAAATTACATTAGTTTTGCCGGCAGTGGCTTGGGTGAATAAATGAGTAAAGAAATTGACATTAGCAGAAAGGTTCCATGCGGTCGTATCTACCCCTGCCAGACCGTGATTTCCAGCGACAGCGTTGGCAAGTAACTCGCCATGAATCTAGGGTTTTACAGTTACCTGGGAGCAGCCATTGGTTTAGGTTTTTTTGCTGTTCTGTTGTTATTCAGCTGGCGTAACAGTGTCCAGGGCCGGTTGTTAACCGTTGCGGTCGTTGTCAGTGCCATATGGGCGGGTTTCGCCGCCAAGATCCCTGAAGTTGGTATCACTCAGTCCGGTGTGTATCAGGCTTTCGAGATTGCTCGTTGCATCGCCTGGTATGTGTTTCTTTTGAAACTGCTGGAACCGGCAGCGACACGAAAACCCGAATACCGGAATTTCGTGCGGTGGTTATTGCCAGTCAGCGTCAGTCTTGGTCTCCTGCTGTTGGCTGGTGAATGGCTCCCAATCTACTCTTCTATGCCGGTTCCGATATATGAACTGGTAACCATACAGATGACCGGCCATTTGCTCCTTGCCATTATCGGACTGGCAATCATTGAGCAGCTGTTTCGAAACACCCCCTCCGGAAATCGATATGCAGTCAAGTATTTATTTATCAGTATCGGGGGCATCTTCGCCTTCGATTTTTATCTGTATGCGGATGCCTTGCTGTTCCGGGGCATAAACCGCGAACTCTGGGAAGCGCGTGGTTTTGTAAACCTGGTCGCAGTACCCATGCTGGCAATTTCCACGGCCCGGAACAAGGACTGGTCGCTGAATGTTTTTGTATCCCGCGATATCGTCCTGCATACCACCACGCTTTTGGGAGGCGGTCTGTACTTGCTGGTGATGGCAGGAGCCGGTTATTACCTGAGGGAGTATGGCGGGAGCTGGGGCAGGGTAACCCAGTTTCTGTTCTTCGCGCTAGCTGTGGCATTGCTCGCGGCTGTGCTGTTTTCGGAGCAATTGCGCACGCAACTCCGTGTGTTTCTGGCCAAGCATTTTTATAAAAACAAGTATGATTATCGCCGTGAATGGCTACAGCTGACCCGTGCGCTGGATGATAAAAGCCATGGTGAAGACAGTTACGAGTCAGCCATTCGGGCGATGGCGCATCTGGTCGATGCCCGTGCTGGTCTGCTGTGGTTGCGAAATGAGCAGGCTGATTATGAAAATGTTGCGGTTTGGAATGCCAGCCGGTTTGCCAGGATCGAGCCACGGACGTCAACTTTGGTGCGATTTCTCGAGGACAAGAGCTATGTGATCAACTTGCTGGAGATAGAGGTACATCCCGACGAATATGAAGGACTGGAATTACCAGCCTGGGTGGCGACGGTTCCGCACGGCTGGCTGGTTGTACCGCTGATTGCCCAGGGATCACTTATGGGCTTTGTTGTTCTGGCCAATCCGCTGGTCGCACGATCAATAAATTGGGAAGACCGGGATTTGCTGAAGACTGCCGCAAAACAAGTGACCGGTTATCTGTCCGTGCTGATGGCATCGGAAGCGCTTGCCCGGGCCAGGCAGTTTGAAGCATTCAGCCAGCTCTCTGCCTATATGGTGCATGATCTGAAAAATATTACCGCCGAACTGGAACTGGTTGCGAAAAATGCAAAAAAACACATAGGAAATCCCGAGTTCCTGGATGATGCTTTTGATACGGTAGCCGCCGCCTCCGGGGATATCAACAGATTACTGCATCAGTTACGTAACAAACGTGTACAGTTCGAACGGGAGGTTGTTGTGAATGTGGGGGCGCTGGTAGCCGAGGTGATCAGGAAAAAACGGAACCGGTTGCCGGTACCCACACTAGAGGAAGTCGGCAAGGAGTGTCTGGTGATTGCCGGGAAGGACCGTCTCATGAATGTACTTATGCATCTGATTGATAATGCCCAGCAGGCGACGACGGCCGAAGAGGGGGTGATCACGGTGAAACTGGATAAACGTGAATCCAGGTGTGTGATTGAAATCAGGGATAATGGTCATGGTATGGATGCCGCATTTCTCCGACAGCGTTTATTCAAACCATTTGATACCACGAAAGGAAATGCAGGGATGGGGATCGGCATGTATGAAAGCCGCGAATTCATCGATCAGCTTGGTGGCGAAATTCAGGTTGAGAGTGAACCTGGCAAAGGCACGGTGGTGGTGATACGCCTGCCGTCAAGTGCGGTTCAGTCGGGATCACCGCATGCGGAAGGATAAATTACATTACGTACTGCAGGCGTATACTCTATGACAGTCAAGAATCTGAAATATCTGCTGGTTGTTGAAGATAATCCGGGTCTGCAGAAACAACTGAAGTGGGCATTTGAGGGCTACCAGGTGCACCTGGCCAGTGACCGCGCATCCGCTATCGAGCAATTGCAGGAGTACCACCCGTGTGTGGTGACACTGGATCTGGGGCTGCCACCGGACCCGGCCAATGCATCGGAAGGCCTGGCGGCACTGGAGGAAATTCTGCAAATTGCACCTCATACCAAAGTCATTGTCGTGACTGGCAATGACGACCGGGTAAATGCTTTGCAGGCAATCTCGCTGGGTGCGTATGATTTTTATCAAAAACCGGTCGATCCAGAGATTCTGTCGCTGATTGTTAATCGTGCCGCCAGTCTGTATGAACTGGAGGATGAAAATCGCCGGCTGATATCCCGGTATCCGGGTACTGCGCTGGATGGCATCGTCTGTGCCAGTTCCCGGATGCTGGAAGCCTGTCGTTTGGTCGAGAAAGTGGGCCCATCCGGGGTGACCACACTGATTGTGGGTGAGAGTGGCACCGGTAAGGAACTGTTTGCAAAGGCCTTGCATCGACTGAGTCCACGCAAGGAAGGCCCTTTCGTGGCAGTTAATTGTGCGGCTATTCCTGAGAACCTGCTCGAGAGTGAATTGTTCGGTTATGAAAAAGGGGCATTCACCGGTGCGGTAAAGCAAGCCCCGGGGAAAATCGAATATGCCGATGGTGGTACCTTCTTCCTCGATGAAATCGGCGATATGCCAATGGCATTGCAGGCCAAGATGTTGCGTTTTCTTCAGGAGCGGGTAATCGAACACCTGGGCGGCCACAAGACCATCCCGGTGGATGTTCGAATTATCTGTGCCACCCATCACGATCTGGGTGGAGCTATCAAAGATCGAATGTTTCGCGAGGATTTGTACTACCGTGTCAGTGAGATGGTGATAGAAATTCCGGCCCTGCGTGAACGGGAAGGGGACGCAATCCTGCTGGCGAAAACTTTTCTGGATAAATATGCCAGGGAAAACAACCGCAGTTATCGAGGTTTTACCAATGAAGCCCTTAGGCGGATAGAGAATTATAGTTGGCCCGGGAATGTGCGCGAACTGGAAAACAAGGTCAAACGTGGTGTCATCCTGGCCGAAGGCCAGCAAGTTGGTACAGGAGACCTGGGATTGGATGAAGAGGGTACTGAAGTGGTATCGCTGGATTTGCGGGTAGCCAGGGATGCGGCCGAGCGCGAGGTTATTCTACGGGCGCTGGCGATCCACAACTACAACATGTCGCATGCAGCCGAAGCGTTGGGCATCAGTCGGCCATCGCTTTATAACCTGATGAAAAAGCTGGAACTAGAGGTGGCAGAAAAAAAATGATGCCCGGGTTGGTTGGATCGTGAACAGCGACCAGTCAAGCAAGGGCTGGGGTATTGCCAGTTTAACCATTGCAATATTGCTGCTGTTGATACTGGTCCTCTACCGGGAAACAAGTTTGTATCTGGCGGGGATCTGGGCGCAATGGAGAAACGGCAGCTATGGTCACGGTTTTCTGGTGTTGGCAATCAGTCTGTATCTGGTTTTTTATCAGCGCAAGGCATTGGCGAAACTGTCACCGTGTCCGAGTTTTTTTGCACTGGTTGCGGTTGCCATATTCAGCATGATCTGGATGTCAGCGACGCTGGCAGATGTACAGGTAGTTCAATCTGCTGTGTTGTTGGCGTTGATAATGTCGGTGATTTGGGCTGTGTCAGGTCCTCAGGTGGCGCAACGCTTGCTGTTTCCCCTGCTGTTCATTGGCTTTGCCCTGCCGGTCTGGTCGCCGTTATTGCCCTTTTTGCAGGCAATAACCACTGATGTTTCGTTCTGGCTTGCCCGCATATCCGATGTGCCGGCCTTGCGTCTTGAGCATTTGATCATTCTGCCTGCAGGCCAGTTGTTGATCGGGGAATCCTGTAGCGGATTGCATTATTTACTTGCGGCACTGACCTTGGGCGTATTATATGCATACCTGAATTACCAGCGTTTATGGTCCCGGTTCCTGATAGTGATGATTGCGGCGGGTTCCGCGATTATTGCCAATATATTGCGGGTGTTTATTGTGGTGTATCTGGCCTATGCAACAGGCATGCAGCACCCGTTAGTGGCCGATCATCTTAGTCTGGGCTGGTATTTGTTTGGTGGCCTGGTGTTATTGCTGCTGTTTGTTGATGCCATGTTCCATCGCCATGCCGGCAATCTGGATTCCGGTGCCTGGCCGCGTATTGATGCTGTGGAAGTTCCTGTTTGTAATCGTGGCGCCATGCAACGTCTGCTCACATTTGCTGCTGCCGTGATACTGATTGCTTCCGGTCCAGCCCTGGCCTGGTGGATAGAAAGACAAACAGGTTTCCCGCAGGAAATCACTGTGAAATTGCCTGCAGGTATCGGTGGCTGGTCTGGGCCGTTAAGCACGCATGACAGCTGGATACCGACTTATCATGGAGCATTTGCAGAGAAAGGTGTTTACCGTAAAGCTGAACACGAGGTTTATCTGTATGTTGGCTATTATCCGTCACAAACTCAGGGCCAGGAGCTGATTAACGATCTAAACCGTATAAGCAGCAAAAAAAACTGGCAGATGCGATACCCGCATGGTCGGACTAGAAAGATTAATAATCAGATGGTTCTCGAGCAGGTGCTGGAATCGTCCAGTGGTCAACAACGTCTGGTCTGGTATTGGTATAGCGTCGCAGGTTGGCTAACGACTAATGAATATGAAGCCAAGGTGATTCAGGTATTGGGAATGTTTACAGGTAACCGTCAGGCATCAGTGATTGCACTGGCCGCGGACTTTGGAGATGATGCCGGTGATGTACGCAAGGTACTGCGTGGGTTTTTATCGGCAATGGGACAACCGTTGGCTCAATTGATAGATGGAGATCGATGAAAAAGTTGGGGTGTTGTATTGAAAATCCAACAAAAGCCGATGTCTGGTACCGGGTTCTACTACTATTTCCCGCAGTGCTGGTATTGGCTGCCTGTGGCAACCTGGGTATGGATGACCAGCAGCTGGTTCAGCGTGCCAAGGGTTATCTGGATGAGCAGAATTTCAATGCAGCCACTATAGAGCTCAAAAATGCCTTGCAGGAAAACCCGGATAATGCGGAAGCGCGATATCTGCTTGGTTCTATCATGCTGGATTATGGAGATTACAGAACAGCAGAAAAGGAATTCAGGCGGGCAGCCAGGGCGGGCTGGAAGGAAGATGAGGCATATATTGGACTGGCGCGTGCATTGCTGGGATACAACAGCCTCGAGAGGCTGATCGATGATACCGAAGTCAAGGAATCTTACCCGCTAACCGCCCGTGCAGATCTGCTGGCGCTGCGAGCGCTAGCGGAGGCAGGACTGGAGGAGCTGGATCTGGCTCGAAGAACCCTGGCAGAGGCAGTAAGTCTCAAACCGGAAGCTTTCCAGGTATTGAAAACCACCATTTTGTTACAGCTTGTATCCGGCCAGTCAGCAGAAGCCATGAAAACACTGGCGACGGCACTGAACAAGTACCCGGATAATCAGGAATTACTGTTAATAAGTGCGACCATCGAATTACAGTCCAAGAATATAAAACCGGCCTTGGAAGTATATCGGCAGGTAATCAAGCTGGATCCTCCGGGATATATCTCGGTTTACGGACGGCGCGCGCTCATAGGGCTGGCACAATTACAAATCCAGTCACGTGACCTTGAAGGTGCGGAGGCTACCATTCGGTTATTGCGGAAGCGAAATTCCAAAGACCCGTATACCGATTACCTCGGCGGGGTGCTGGCTTTTGCGAAGGGCGAATATGATCTGGCCGAGCAGCGCTTTCTCAAGGTGTTGAAGCTGGCGCCGGAGCACAATCCAACCAGGTTACTGTTCGGGGCAGTCAATTATGCGCAGAAAGACTACGAACAGGCGGCCTATTTTTTGTCAAAGTATGTCACTGCAGTACCGGGTAATTTTATCGCCCGCAAGTTACTGGGGCGTACTTACCTACTGCTTGGACAGCACGATGAAGCCCAGGCGGTATTACAGCCAGTGCTGGAAGAGAGTCCTGATGATGCCGAGCTACATGCGCTGATAGGTATTTCCATGTTGCAGGGAGGTAACACAGCCGCTGGAATAAAGGGGCTCGAGGAGGCCATCGAGGTGGACCCAGATAGCATTGCTGTCCGTGCAGAGCTTGCCAGGGCCTATATTGCTACGGGCGATACCGGGCATGCAATCCAGGAGCTGAAAACTATACTGGCAAAGGGCGGCAACCCGAAATCAACTGAATCCCTGCTGATCATCACACATTTGCGTGCCGGCGAATATGCTGATGCCATTAACCGGGTGCTGGATATGCTGGCCGTGTATCCACAAGACCCGGTGATTCTGGTATTAGCCGGGAATGTTTTCGCAGCCAGTGGCGACAAGGAGGAAGCACGTCGTTATCTTGAGGAAACATTGCGGATCAAACCAGACTTTCCGCAGGCAACCATCGCATTGGCACGTGTCGAGGAACTGGATGGCAATATGGATGACGCGGTGGTTTTGTATCAAAGTCTCGTTACATCAGATGTGGAGTCCGCATTGCCGCTACTCGCGCTGGCCCGTATTGCTGAACAACAGGGCAACACGCAGGAAATGCTCGAATGGCTGGAAAGGGCTCGCGAAAAAGCGCCGGAAGATATAAAACCACGCATGTTCCTTGCAGAATTTTACCTGCGCGAGAAGCAACCCGAAAAGGCAGGCTTGCTGGTCGAGGAAGCTATCAAGATCAAGCCCGGGATGCCGGAACTCCTGGCCTTGCAGGGGAAGGTTCTGCTGGCCGAGCAGCGTTATGAAGAAGCCTTGTCGCTGCTAAGCGGGCTCGTCATTCGAGTGCCAGATTCTCCTCTTGCCCGGACCCTTCTGGGGCAGAGTTATCTGCTAATGGGCCAGGAAGAGGATGCGCGCAAACAGTTAGGTTTTGCGCTGGAGAGACAACCCTACTTCGTAGCTGCACTAGTGGCGCTGGCAAAACTCGAGATGCATTCCGGTAATTTCGATCAGGCACTGGAATTCACCCGGCGTATCGAGCAGGTCAAACCGGACCTGCCCCTGGGCTATGAGCTTGCGGGCGATGTCTGGATGGAAAAACAGGACTATGCTGCAGCAAGAAAGGCCTACACACGGGCCTGGGATCGGAAACAGAAATCAGAGTTGGCAATAAAGCTTTCCGAAACTGCAACCCGTTCCGGCAAACCCGGAATGGCAATTATACTCCTGCAGGACTGGTTAAACGAACATACCGGGGATGTCATGGCTCGCCAGTTTCTGGGTACGGCCTATCAGATCATGGGCCAGCACAACAAGGCCATTGAGGAATATGAAAAGGCCTTAGCCATCGAGCCAAATAACCTGGTTGTAGCCAATAACCTGGCCTGGGTTTATGCATTAACCAAAAACATCCCCAAGGCACTTGAACTGAGTGGGCGCGCCTACCAGTACAATCCCGATAATCCAGGGATTCAGGATACTTATGGCTGGATTCTGGTACAGGCTGGCCAGGTGGAAAAAGGTCGTAGTCTGTTAACACAAGCCATGGAGCAACTGTCTGATAATCCTGAGGTGCGTTATCACTACGCGGTGGCTTTGCTGAAAACGGGTGATAAGGCAGAGGCTAACAAACTGTTAAATCAACTGCTGAAAAGCGATCGGCAGTTTGAAGGCCGGAAGGAGGCCCAGGCAATATTGGAAAAATAGTTGAGGTGTTGCGGTGCATCATATGCAAGCCAGAATATCGCACAGCTTGCAAACGAAGAAATTGTCTAATACTGACTTGTTCGATTTGATCTGCAGGACCAAAAATACTGGGTCGCAGTTCAAAATGGGTATTAAGTGCCCATTTCGCAACTAGCTGATAAAGAAGATTAAATTTCTTAACATGGTTGGCTGAGAGTATGGGTATGTAAAAAGATGTAATTTTCCCCCGATCATATCTTGCGATTATTCGACGTATCTTTGACACTAGAAGTTAAGAATGTGTTAATACAGTAAATAATACCTTCTCTGTGGATGATAAGAAAGCTGACAATCTCCACAACTTAGAATTGGTTGTGAATGCTATGGGGTGTCTGCATGGCCATAATTCAACTGAAGCGCAACCCCTATTCGTGAGTTTCTGCAATTCATTTAACACGTTGATGTTGTAATATATATGGCTATTGTATTAGAGTTGGCGCATTGCTTATTTGTATATAAGAATATACTTAATCTGGAATGAAGTATGCATGAACAGATAAATCGACTTTTCGGTTATCTACATGGTTTATGGCGCTATCGCTGGTCAGCGCTGTTAATCGCCTGGGTGATCGCGATGATGGGTTGGCTTGTCGTGTATGCCATTCCTGATGAGTATCAATCCAGAGCAGCTATTTATCTTGATACCACATCAATCATGACACCCCTCCTCGCGGGATTGGCTGTTGAGACGGATCCCCAGGAAGAACTCAACCTGATGACAAGGGTGTTGCTGAGCAGGGATAACCTGCTGTCCGTCATGCGTGAGACGGATATGGATCTCGAGGCCAATACCCCTGAAGCGAAAGAGCGCCTTGTTGAAGATCTGAGAAAAGCGATTGATCTGGATGTTCCTGCTGAAGGCCGTAGGGGCCAAAGAAGTACCAATATTTACGAAATCAAATACCAGTCCACTTCTGCTGAACATGCATACAAGGTTGTATCCACATTACTCAATACGCTTATCGAAAATACGCTCAAGTCCGACCGCACGGATACGGTTATGGCACAAAACTTTCTGGATGAGCAGATTCAGGAATATGAGAGGCGCCTTAGTGCGGCGGAGGAACAGCTGGTCGAGTTCAAGAAGAATAATGTTGGCTTTATGCCGGATGAAAAGGGTGGATTTTACCAACGGCTGCAGAAAGCCAAGAGCCAGATTGAAGATACCAAATCAAATTTGCGTCTGGCCAAGGAACGCTATAGCGAATTACGCAAACAGATTTCGGGAGAGTCGCCAATGCTGAGCAGTGGCAGTTATGCCGGGTCATTAGCAGACAGGCTGCGCCAGTACCGTGAACAACTCGCTGATCTGAAGACGCAATTTACCGATGAGCATCCTGACGTGCAGGCATTACGCTCGAAGATTGAAGATCTGCAGACAAGTAATACGACCGATTCATCTCTCCATGAACCAATTGGTGGAAGTGGTACCGGGGAATTCAATCCTGTCTACCAGGAACTCAAGGTTCAGGAAAGCCAGGCAAGAATAGAGGTCGGGAGATATCAGATCCTGCTTGCCGAGCAGCAGGGAAACCTGAATGAGTTGCAAAAATCGATCGATATCATGCCACAGGTAGAAGCAAATCTGGCAAAGCTTAATCGTGATTACGAGATAACCAAAGAGCGTTATCTTAGCCTGGTTGAGAGACGGGAATCAGCCCGACTTGCACGGAAGGTTGAGCAGAATAGCAGCGACATCACCTTTCGTGTGGTGGATGCGCCGGTAGTACCGCATCTGGCATCAGGGCCGGACCGACCGCTGTTGCTTGCCGGAGTTCTGTTTGCAGCATTGGGAGTTGGTATGGCCTATAGCGTTATGATGTTTTTATTATTTCCGACATTTATCGATTACAAGCAACTTAGAAATATGATTGATCTGCCCGTACTCGGCTCAATCAGCCTTTATCTGGGGCCTGAGCAGAAGCGGCATCGGCATACACAGTTAATGAAATTCACACTGGCAATACTACTGTTAATGGGTATATTCGGGAGTGTGCTGTTGTTCGAGAAACCGGGCTCAGCACTTGTCAGGTCGTTTATATCCGAGCTTGAAATATATATATGAGTTCCAATGAAAAAGGTAGCACAAAGTCGATTATGTCTATTGATCTAGGCACTGCAAAGCAGAGTGGGATGCCTGCTGGCAAGACTACCTCCGATAACGAGAACCCGGTCTCAAGGTTTCCTCGTACAACATCAGAATCTATCAAACTTCTGAGATGCTTGCGCGAAAAGAATATGCTGGTACCTGGATCCGGACTGGGGCCGGATATCAAGAACGAGTACCGGAGGATTAAACGTCCTTTGCTTTCCAATGCATTCGGCAAAACAGCATCCATTGTAGATCAGGGAAATCTGATGGCGATTACCAGCTCCGTTCCTGGAGAAGGCAAGACTTACACTGCAGTAAATCTGGCGCTGGCCTTCGCGCAGGAAAGGGACAATACGGTGCTGCTCGTCGATTGCGACGTAACAAAACAGGGCGCCAGCCGCATGCTCGGGATTGAAAGAAGACGGCCAAGTTTTACAGATTTACTTGCCAGCGACACTCTTTCGGTTGGAGATGCACTACTGCGTACAGATATCCCCGGACTTGCCGTGCTCCCTGCCGGAAAACCCCATGAATACATCACTGAAATGGTGGCAAGTCAGAGAATGGCGCGTTTGGTCAATGAACTCGCATCCAGATACAGCGATCGAATAATCATATTTGATACCCCACCGTTATTGTCGACACCAGAGACACAGGTCCTGGTAGGATTGGTTGGACAGGTCGTCCTGGTAATCGAGGCCGGGAAAACACCTCACACCATTGTCGAGGATGCACTGGAAATGATACCCAATGAGAAAGCAATCGGACTGGTGCTGAACAAGAGTGATAGTCTCTCCAGTCGTGGCGGCTACTATTACAACTACTACGAACCGTATGGAAAGAAAGACGACGAGTGAGTGTGATAGCGCGTTGTTTTTAATTGTAAGAATCTGCTTCCAGATACGGTTTCAGTAATGATCCGGAATGCATTAACCGTAGATGTCGAGGATTACTTTCATGTCGCGGCATTTTCCGGCAGCATCAGCCGTAGTGACTGGGATTCCCATCCGTTACGCGTTGAGAATAATACCCGGCGATTGCTGGATCTGTTCGACCAGAATCATGTCAAGGCCACCTTCTTTGTGCTGGGCTGGGTGGCGGAACGCAAATCGGTCCTGATAAAGGAAATAGCCTCCCGTGGACATGAAGTGGCCTGCCATGGCTATAGTCATCAGCCGGTCTACAATCAGAGCCAGAAAGTATTTCGTGAGGAAACGATCCGTTCCAAGTCATTCCTGGAAGATTTAATTTCGGGACCTGTTCGCGGTTACCGGGCGGCAAGTTTTTCCATAACGGAACGATCCCGGTGGGCATTGGATATCTTGGTCGAAGCAGGATTCCTGTACGATTCGAGTATTTTCCCGATTCACCACGACCGTTACGGTATTCCGGGTGCACCTGAACATCCTTATTGCCTGGAAACAGTTAATGGTCGCTCACTCGTTGAGTTTCCGCTCTCCACGATCAAGGTGTTTGGATACCGGCTGCCGATGGCCGGTGGTGGTTATTTTCGTCTTTACCCGTATTTTCTGACCAAAGCGGGTCTCAGGAAGATCAACGCAAGGGAAAACAGTCCGTTCGTTTTTTATCTTCATCCCTGGGAGATTGACCAGAACCAGCCACGGATTCAGGCCAGCTGGCTGTCACAGTTCAGGCACTATAATAATATCGACAAGTGTGAAGCACGCTTGTGCGAACTTTTGGGGGATTTTCATTTCACGACGGCATGGGACGTACTGGGCGGACTCGGCCTGGCCGGTATTGATTCCTGGAATGAACAATAGGTTCACGGTAATTTGCTGGGGGCGATTACTGATAATCGCAGGTGTTGAGTGAGGTTTTATGCCCGTTTGTTTAAATGCTTTCCGTGGCTGACGAACAGGAGCAGACATTGCCTTGTTACCGGGTCGAATCCTGTGTCATAGATCAACCAGCAGCCATTGAGCCGGAATGGCTTGATTTGCAAAGCCGGGCAGAATGCTCCTATTTTCAATCATGGGGCTGGATAGGAACCTGGCTGGAGCAGATAGCTGTCGACTTGCAACCAATACTTGTCAATGTGTTGCTGGACGAGCGCCGGATCGGAATGGGCTTGTTTGTTCCGTGTGAAATTAAACGACATATCATCATTCACACTAGGGCCATGTTCCTTCATGAGTATCCATATGATGGTATGAATATGGTTATAGAATACAATGGCCTGTTGGCGGAACGGGGGCATGAGCAAGCCGTGTATACAGAAATCATCGGATATCTACTGCGTGAATACAGGGAATATGACGAATTTTATTTCGGTGCAATTGCGGAAGGTTCGGGACTGGAAAGCCTGAAGCAAGCTGCAAAGGTCGATGTGGACTTTGTCGTAGATAATGAATCGATTTCATGGCAGGTTAATCTCGCCGGACTTGAACCGACCCGCGATGCCTGCCTGGTGAACTTTAGTAAAAATAGAAGAGGACAGATACGGCGTTCTTTCAGGTTATATGAACAAACGGAGCCGCTGCAGTTGCACGAGGCACAGAATACAGATGAAGCGCTGGCTTTCTTGGATGGGCTAAAGGTTCTTCATACGCAGCGCTGGCAGTCCAAGGGTAAACAGGGCGCATTTGCCAATCCCCTGTGGGAAACCTTTCACCGTTCCCTGATACAGAATCGTTTTGAAAAATCCGAGATTCAACTGTTAAAAGTTGGCAATTCCAGAGCAACAGTCGGTTATCTCTATAACTTTGTCTGGCGTGACCGGGTTTATGTGTTGCAGACAGGTTTCAGGATCCCTGCTGACAAAAGATACATGCCGGGGTATGTAATTCACATTCTCGCTATCATGCACAATAAGGCGAAGAACATGGTGCAATACGATTTGATGCACGGGGACTCGCTATACAAGAGAATTCTTTGCAATCAAGGTCGGAAACTATACTGGACTGTGATGCAAAGACGCCGGTTGAAGTTCGGGGTGGAGAAGCTCGCCGCAGATATAGTCAGACATTGCAGGTTGCAGTGCAATTGACGCCTGAATGATGCAATGAGAGGATGCCCATGGATCACTCAGCTCATCTGAGTTTCTGCTTTGCGTACTCGATCCATGTGCAATACTGGATGAAATCCTGCAGGCTTCCGGGAAGTCCGAAGCGCGGCAAGTTATACAGATTATCTGCATGAGCGCTTCTTTCTGCATAGCCAGCTACTGTAGATATCGCACCCACGATGCCGTTCTTTCTTATTATGTCAACTTCACGGCTCCCATAATCAGATAACCTGCCATTTGGGTAACAGAATACCCTGGAAGGAGAGGACAGTTCATCATTAATCCGCTGCCACGAACCGGTTATTTCCTGTTCCGCCTGCCTGTCATCAACCCCCGAAAGTATCGGGTGGCTTACCGTATGTGGACCGAAGCATATGCCCTGATTCTCGAGTTTCCGTGCCATATCCCAGGTAATGGGTTTGTAGTTTGGCGGGGGCGCCAAAGGGATTTCCACTTGTGTCGCATGGGCTAGCTTGTCGATAGTTTCAGGAACAGATTCCCAGTTCAAATCTTTTATTGCCTGAAGAATGTAACTGATTGACAGCGATTTCGTGTGCGGCGAATTCAGCGCGAATGTCTTCTCCCCTGCAGGTAAGTCCAGTTCGATGACATCCACTTTCGAGTTATCAATTAGGTATTCAACCTGGCAGAACCAGGGCCACAGCAGGCCATCCAGCATTCCGGTTATCACAAATATGGTTACTGGACAATTGAATTCTGAAAAAACCGGTGCAGCCAGCGTGGCCTGATCTTCAAAACCGTCATCCATGGTGAAGGCGACAGGTTTGGTGGGCAAGGTAATCTTGCCGCGCAGAAATTGGATGACATCCTCGACTGACACGAAACTATGGCCATTTTCCTTGAGGAATTCCAGGCATTGGCGCACAAAAGACGGAGTGTGGCCACTACCTGGTTTGTCATCCTGAACCATTCTATGCAGCATGAATATGGGAATGCCTGAACCAAAGATTCTGGTAGCTATAGCAGATATGGGTCGGCTTGCCAGCACCGGTACCAGGCATTTTTTTAGTAAACTCTTCACGTGTCTGTATTGCAGGGTCAAGCTTGGAGGGCAGGCTGGTTGCTTGTCAGGGCAGATTCCTTATGATCAATGGTCCCAGAAAGTTCGTAATACATAACGGCAGTCTCTTCCAGGCATTTATTGCCATGTTAAATTTCGGGTTGTCCGGGTTTAGTGATGGGATCTTTTTATCTTGCGGTAACCAGTAGTGCCAATATAACTGCCGTGGTTTCGCGCCCCACTGCTGTTTAAACTGGAAGGTGCCTGAGTTACAGCTGGATCGCCCAAAATCAAACAGCCGGTATTCTTTGTCAATTGCGATTTTCAGCACTTCCCAATACATAAGCATGTTAATACTCAAATGGTTCACATCCCTTATCGTTGATGCCCAGGGGATTTCAAGAAGTCCCCGGTATCCGAGGAGGAAGGCGGCAGAAACCGGCTGATCTCCCATGCGCACAATCACTATGCGGCTTTCTTCAGGAAACCCACGTAAAATATTACCGAAAAATGATTTCCCGTATACCGGAGTGCCAAGATCACGCATATTACGTGCAAACACGACGTAAAATTCATTCAGGTATTCTTTGCCACCACTCAGGATCTCGGGTTTCTCTCGCTGCGGCCGTCTGATCTGAGCACGAAGTTTGGATGTAAAGGCTTCCCACAGCTCATTATGGCTGTCGGGCAGAGGCAGGATCATGTTTACCTTGTCAGAACGGGCGGGAAATTCATTGCGCGGAATATCATCCCGATATTCAATGTGACTCACACCGAGTTGTGCAGCATGTGCATTGGCAGTTTGCATGAGTTTTTTCTCAATAGAAGGGTGATCCGCAATGGCTCCACCATAATTAAAATAGGGCATGGAAACCAGAAAATCACCAAATAGAATGCTTTTCAGGCGAATCAGTGGCAGGATCCCAACTATATTTCCAGCGTTACTGCGGGCAAGGAAATAGAAACATTCATGGCCGAATGTTCTATGAATCAGATCTTTCCACCTGCTCTGGTGGTAAATTGATGCGGCCGGGTTAGCCGCGACATAGTCGTCCCAGTCCTGCTGTTCGTTCTCGAGAAGGGTTATTTGTATCTCCTCGCTACCAGTCGTTGTCGCAGGGTAATACCGGCCTTCGGTTAAGCCTAAGTACTGATTGGCCGGATCCTCGGCGTCTTCCTCCAGTTCAAAGAATTCGATAATCCGGTTCTCCGTCATTGTGGCCTGTTGCTTGATAGCGCTGAGTATTTTTCCCTGCTTCTGCATGGCTGTCTTAAGTTCTTCGACAGGATTTCCGGCGCGTTTTTGTTCGCCAATCTGCCTGGAAATTGTTTTCCCGTGGTTTTGTGCATCATTGAGTTGCTTTCTCTGCCCGGTATACAACATCCAGAGTTGTTTCAAATCCGAGGTCTGCTGTCCCGTTGCATCTGGATGGATGTCGATAAACAAGGTGACCGGATCTGACAGTATTTTTTTCCTAAGCGTCTTTGAAATGATCTTCACCTCTACATCCATCCAGAAATACGCGCAAGGAATGAAGTTCTGTCCTGTGAGATATCTTCATGAATACCGACACGCTGCAGCAGGTGACTGTCTGTTGCAGCGGAGTTCCAACCCGGTGCGGTTACAAGCGCGCCCATGTAGTATTGCCTGACCAGTTCCAGAGCCTGCGGACAGTAATCGCCGTTCGGGAAACAGAATGTCTTTACATCGCACCCGGTTTGCTTTTCTATATTTTGCTTGCTCGTTATTATTTCATTTTCCAGCAGACTTCTGGAGATCTCAGCGTTCAGACGGGTATGATGGCAGGTGTGGCTGCCCGCCTCAACAAGACCGGAATTGGTCATTTCGCAGACCTGCTCCCAGTTAAGCAATGATGGAGTGTGCCGCCCGGTTTCCAGCTGCAACACTGTTTCAATTCGGTCCAGCCTGACGTGTATTTCCTGGTCAGGCAATATCTTTGCGCTGGCTATCAACTGGCCTAGTTCTTCCGGTGTTGGTGGGACATCGGAGAAGCGGTAGCGGGTTGAGGCATTTCGCAGCCATTCAAGTTCCGGATGAGACCAGTGTCGAGGATGCTTTTCTGCGATGCTGGTAACCGTGCGGGCAAGGCGCTCCGGCCAGAACATGTCGCTGGTTCCGATCATATCGGAGACCAGGAAAATGGTTGCCGGAACTGAAAGTTTTTGCAATATCGGAAAGGCAAATTCGTAGTTGTCCACCCAGCCATCATCGAAGGTGATTGCACACGCTCTCGCGGGCAAAGGGTCACCTCGCGCCCTGCGCTCCAGCCATTCAGAAATGCTTGTGATTACAAAGTATTGCCTTATGAAATTAAGATGATTAGTGAGGCTTCCAGGAGTGACGATCATGCCCGGTTCCTCGATCCGGGCACGAGCGTCACTGCTCGGCAAGATGCGGTGGTACATCAGCACCAGAAGCTGTGGCGTATCCCCGGAGCGCGTGTGAGGACCAAATTTTGCCGCCAGGTGCTGCAGCGTACGCTTGATGGCGCGTTTGACTGGATTGGGTCTGGTCATGTTGTTTTTCCCGATCTTCTAACCCTGGTCGAACTTTGCCAGGGAATACCGTATATTTTCGACCAGACAAGGTACTAAACAAATAAATATTGTAAAAGAAACCGGTCTACTCGACAAAGAAAAACTTCTTTTCTCCATCGGGGAGATGTCAGTATGCATAATAACCTGAAAACGATTCTGCATGTCATTGATACCACCGGGCCGGGCGGTGCTGAAACTGTATTCATTGATCTGGCCAGCCGCTTACCCAGGGATAAATATTGTTCTCTGGCACTTATCCGAGGCAAGGGCTGGGTCTATGAAGAACTCAAACGACGCGGCATAACACCTATCCTGCTTGATGCCAAAGGCTCTTTCAACTGGCGCTATCTGGCGGCACTGTGCAAGCTGATTCAGAGCAAGCGAGTGGACCTTGTTCAGTCACACTTGCTGGGTTCGAATGTGTATTGCTCAATGGCCGGTCTGCTGACCAGGAAACCTGTTGTGGCGACTTTTCACGGCCCGGTCGATATCGGGGAAAACGAGCGCCTGAAACGACTCAAGTTCGGCGCCATCAATGCAGGTGCTCGCTGCGTTGTCGCTGTTACAGATAGTCTGCGTGATGATATTCTGGTACGCACATCGCTAAAATCGGAAATATTACGGGTGATCTACAATGGAATAGACTGCTCGATATTTGAGCGTCCACGTTCCCGCTCCCTGCACCGGAAATTCGGATGGAACGATGATCAAATTGTGATTGGATGCCTGGGCAATATAAGGCCTGCCAAGGGTTACGACATCCTGCTACAGGCGGCTGCACTGCTCGAGAAGAGTCCACAATCCTATCGTTTTGTAATTGCAGGTCAGGGCAAGGAAACGGACACACTGTTTGATGAGCTGCTTACCCTCAGGCAGAGACTGGGACTCGAAGAAGCCGTACATTTTATGGGGTATCTTGATGATGCAGCCGATTTTCTCTCAAGCCTGGATCTTTTCCTTTCTTCTTCTATTTCTGAAGGTCTTCCACTTTCAGCTATTCAGGCCATGGTTGCGGGTCTTCCGATTATTGCGACGAGCTGCGGTGGCTATGCGAGCCTCATTACGGATCGTGAGAACGGCTGGCTGGTGGAGGTCGGAAATCCCCATGCGATCGCAAGGGCTATCGAGACTGTGGCTGGCGATGCCGATTTGCGTGAAAGGTTGTCGGGAAATGCCAGAAAGCATGCTATCGAGACCTTCGATATCAAGGTAATGCTTGATGCGTATGAAGATATTTATCACACGCTTGCCGTGCAATGATTCGAGAGACTAGGAGCGGTAAAACCAATGCATGCAGGCGTGCCTGTGTACTTGCCTTGGGTTCATGGCAGCTTGAACGGACTTTACCCTGCGGCAGTTACCTCAGAATATCCTTGATATACGTCCTGAGTTCACACCAGAAGGGGCCCAAGTCGCCCCAGCGGTCCACTTCATGCCGGGTTCGGAAGGGAGATGGGGTGAGAAAACACTTCACCGCACCCGCTTTCACTGCGAAGGAATATCGCTGATCCCGGAGTGTCAGATACAGACTATCCAGGTCTCCTAGCAACCAGCGGAGACGCAGGCCTGTTTTATACGTGTAAACAGGGTCCGTGTGCCCATCACATGCCAATTGGTACAGGAGCCACGGGAAATTCATCCCTGAATCAATAGCGAGCTGGAGGGATCCCCAAAACCGCGTGTTGATCTCCATGAGATAGGGTGTCCTATCCGGAGAGACCTTGAACTCTACCATGGCAATGCCATGCCAGCGAACCTTGTCAAGTAGCGAACGGGCGTGTGAACGCAATACGGGGTCAAGCGGTATGCTTTCGGACAAAACACTCACCCCGCCACCAGGGGGTTTCTCTCGCAGACGGCGATGGGCAAAGAAGGCAAGTGGCTTGCCATTATTGTATAATGCAAAGACCCCTTGGCCTTGCCCAGCCACACATTCCTGGATCATAAAGGGATGTGCCAGAAAGGCTGGATCGGAATCGAGAATACCTCTTGCCTCCAGTGCATTACTGGTGAATCTTACAGCAGAGCGGCTCCATTGACCATTCTGGTACAGCCAGGACTTTCCTGGTTTAAGAACCGCAGGGTAGTATATTTCTTCGAGCGGACAGGGGAGGGTGTCAGGGCTATCGGCATACCAGGTGCGTGGAATCGGTACATTCAGCTCGCCAGCCAGACGCATAAGCGAGCACTTGTTTACAAGGGACTCGACCGTGCCAATGTCGGGGAATGGGATTTCCGTGCCGGGAAAGGAGCCCTGGTTGGTTACCAGCAAGGTGGTGGTCAGTTCGGTCATCGGCAACAGCATATCTATATGCTGTTTTCTAACCAGCTCAACAAGTACACTGAGAAACCGCTCCGGATATAGCCTGGGAGAGGGGTATTCAAAATGCTGTTGCGCGAAACATGAGCAAGCGGCGAGCGCGACCGGTGCCTCTTCTGCAGTGAACACCGGGATTCCTCGTTCGCCAAGCGAACGGATTACAGCCAGAGCACTACGCTGGTGGGCATCTAGTACTAGGACTCTTTTCATGTACGATAGATTTTATATAAAACAGGAATGCATCAGGGATTTGCCTGATTCCGCGGGATTATATAGGTTTTTTGCGATCGCAACAGCCTGACACCAGAATGCTCCGGGTCAGGCCTGAAAGTGTGGACACAACAGATGGCGGGTTCTTGCCCGATTCAATCATGGCTAATACACCGGATTTCACTATAACCCGGATCCCCCGGGGCTGTGGTTAAACTGATTTGTTACACATCGGGATTACCATTCCATGAATCGCTGGTTCGCTGACCACTATGGTTCACGTCGGGGATTTGTTCTGACCTGGTGGCACCAGCTGCGGTATATGCTGGGCAACTACCGGAATTATCGGCAGGTCGACTGGAAATCAGTGGAACGCCTCGTTTTTGTCTGCAAGGGGAATATCTGCAGAAGCGTATATGCAGAAGCGGTTGCGCGATCACTGGGGATTGACTCGATATCCTGTGGTATTGACACGATCAATGGTGCCGCGGCAAATGAAGAGGCGGTTCGTACAGCCGCAATGAAAGGTATCGACCTGAGGGACCATAGAACTACGCCGCTGCAATCGCTGATGTTTAACAAGAGTGACCTGCTCGTTGCCATGGAACCATGGCAAGTCGCACATCTACATAGGGAGTTGGGAGAGAAATGCCAATGCACACTGCTGGGTTTATGGGGGGGGATGGTGCATCCGTATATACAGGATCCTTTCGGAGCATCACCGGAGTATTTTTATAATTGTTTTAATTATATTGAAAATTCTGTTAATGGGCTTTTCAAAGAAGTTTGCTGAGCAAGCAGAAGTCGATATGGCGGATAGCTATACGTACAAGGCGGAGTCAATCCGGCGGGGATTGAAGCAGGAGAGCATTGCATTCCGGGCATGTTTATCTAGTTTTTTAGAGTATGTCAGGCCCCAACAGCTTCCAACATCGGGTATCGTATATCAAACTGTAAGCAGGCACCGGTCTGGTTGTTACGAAATCGGGATATCTGCCACCAATCGGACATGAGAACCACGCCGTGTAACAATCAAATGATTCTGATAAATCCCGAAGAGAGAGTGAAATGGCGGAGATAGTCCTTCACGTCGGACGCCACAAGACAGGAACCACCACCCTGCAGAATTTTCTTGCGCTCAACGAGGATCGGCTCCTGAAACGTGAAGGAATACTGTATCCCCAGGCAGGTCGTGATGCCAGACATCATTGCCACCATCCGCTTTTTCGCGAGTTCATTGAAACTGGCCAGTGTATCGATGCGAGCCTTGTTGCAGATGTGCTGGATGAAGGCGAACGTCGTGGCGCGCTCCGAATTCTTCTGTCGTCGGAAATGCTGTCACGGAAATGCGTGACTGGAGATCAATTACAGGAAATTCGCCAGAGTTTCAGGAATAACAGATTTTCCATAATTGTTTACCTGAGGCGACAGGATGCTTTACTTCAATCTATGTATGCCGAACGAGTAAAGAGGGGCTTGCTGGCAGCGCCAGACACAATACACGATATCGATGTATGCCTGGATTTCCATAAATTTATTCGAAAATATTCCGCCGTATTCGGAGAGAATGCCATAACAATAAGAATCTATGAGCATGCAAGCCATGGTATATTTATGGATTTCCTGGAGGCATTGGGGGCATCTTTTGACTCAGAATACGTCTTGCCGGAAAGGCGCCGCAATGAGAGGTTGCCATGGCTCTATGTTGAACTGCTCAGGCGTGCCAATACTACTGCTCTGGGACGGAAGATCGCAGTTCACCCATTGATACGCCAGACGGCTATTAAAATGAGACAACTGTTCCCGAATGCGATGGATCGTCCGGAGCCAATTACAGCGGCAGAGAGGGAAATCCTGATTCAAACATACAAGGAATCAAACACCAGGCTTGCACAGGAATTCCTGAATCGTAGCAGTCTGTTCGAAACTGGGAATAAACCTGAAAAGTAAACTATCCGGGGTACTTAATCGCTTCTCGCTGGTGTTCGAGACCATTGTTTCGACAAGCAGATATCTCAGAACGATTGCCCTGTGTAGAGTACGTAAAGCTCGGACAAGAAAACTATATCCTTCCTCTATGGTGTAGGAATGTCTGTGCGCGCTGCTCAAGGTTGCAGCGGCTATCAGCCTTAGCCTCGGCCAGGCTGTCAATCGACAGACTACGCTCTGTATTTGTTAACCCGTAGCCTGATACGTATCCTGGGCTACAAGAGTCTGCTTGCTATGCGTGCAGATTCGATAAATCTGCGCTCCTGCTAAATACAACGGCTGATCTAAGCGCATTTTGTTACTTGCTGGGTTCAGGGAAGTGGAACAATATGGCTACAATCGCTGTCGGATCAAGACCCAGGGTTCCTTTAATATCGGAAAAACATCTGGATACACAATTACTGACTTGTTAAAAAGCGTTGGAAACATGAGTAATAAAAGCTAACATAAGATCGGCAGTCATGTGGTCTGAAGCAGGTTATAGGTAAAAAGGGATTTTATCATTACAGCGATGGAGTTGCTGATATTGCATCTGTACTCGGCTGTAGACAACAATCATGCGCGTTTCTTCTTGTAGAAAAACTGCGAAAAATAAGCTGCGTGAAGAATAAATATCTACTGCCAGCCTGGAATGGCGACCTGCAAATGACCTTGTCGAATTTATGAGTGTATTATGTCCAGGATGTTGTAAAACCATTACATACAAGCAAATGCTGCAATTATGAAAATAGCAAAAAAGTGGTTAGTTATAATAACGACAGGTGTTCTTATAATGCTTGCTGTTTTTCTGTATTTTGTGGAATCGATGTTTTTTCACATCCGAGCGGGCAATGTGTTCAGCCCGGTAGAATTTCCGGAATCTTCCTATCATTTGTATGACATTGGTATAACCGACGTTAATAGTGATGGAGTACTGGATATATTTACATCAAACCATTATTCGTTACAACGCGTGATGCTAGGGGATGGATCGGGACACTATATTGATTCTTTAGCTAGTATGCATCTGAATCAGGATGCTGATTATCCAGGAAGTGAAGATTGGGGAAATCCTCCTTCTATGCCTAATGAGGGGGTCTACATTTATTGGTACAGAAACACGATCAATATACGAAATCACAATGTTTCAGCCGGGAGCGATGTTGCAGGTCAATTGAGCTTATACTCAGGTGTCAAGATCAACAGCATATCCGATTCTGGTGGAGATGCAGCGCATCTCGAAGTTCAATCAGAAGAAACCTTGTCAGGTGCTACGATTACAACTATTAAGTTCCGTTTGGAAAGTGGAGCGTCCCTGCAACTGAGGCCCGATATCATAGCGATACCAATAATGTTTTCTTTTGAAAAATCTAATAAGTCGGGTGACCTGTTTATAGGGCAGAATCACATTGTACCTGACTCGCATGAATTTAAAATCTTTCTGCGGGATCGGCATGGGATGGCTTGGGCAGATTTTACAGGAGACGGTTTACTCGACTTGTTTATAGTACGCGGTGGATTGAAGGGTAATATGCTAAAACAACCGGATCAAGATAGCTTTAAGGATGAATTACTGGTTAATGCTGGCGATTACTTTGTGGACATAACACCGAATTCTGGCTTAAGGAAGAATGGATGTTCAGGACATCAGGTGGCATGGGTTGATTTCAATAATGATGACAAACTCGACATATATATATCATGTCGACGTGAAGGGCAGGCTAATCAGCTATATATGCAAGCAGATGATTCTACCTTTCAAGATGTCGCTGAGCAATTCAATCTCGACTGCCAAGGTAAACGGGATGGCGCATTTCTTTGGCTGGATTTTGATAAGGATCAGGATCAGGATTTGATACTGGAAGAAGATCATAAAATCTGGCTTTATATTAATGAGCACGATACCTTTACTCGACGGCTTGTTACATCACACAAAGGCAACATTTTGAAATTGACGGCTGCTGATTATGATTGGGATGGTGATCAGGATATATATGCAGCGTCATCCAGGGAAAGTCTGTTGCTGATTAATGGTGGTGATTCTTTTAGTGTTGGAGATCTTGCAGGTTTAGGTCTGCCACAAAGCGCGGAGACCGCGAACTGGGTAGACTATGATAATGATGGCCTGATTGATTTGCACGTCGTACCGGGGGGGATATACAAACAACAAAGTAATCACATGTTCAAGAAAACTGGCTTGTTAGAACACATTTTTCGTCAGTATTCTGTAAAGGATGCTATAGCTTCATGGTTTGATATGGATAATGACGGTGATAGAGATCTGGTAATGGCGGTAAAATATAAAAGCTCACCCGTAGAATCCTTATTTGGACGCATGACCCCAAACAGTAATTACGAGCTAGAATCGAACATCTTCCTATATAAAAATCACAATGACAATAACCATTGGCTTCAAATAAGGCTGATCGGCCCTAAAGGAAATCCTCAGGCACTGGGTGCGCGTGTAATTATGGAAAATTCAAATGGTGATGTAACCGAACAAATAGTTGGTCATGCGGAGGGATCACATTCATCACAGGGGCATTATCGTCTGTATTTTGGTCTGGGTAGCCATGACAAGCCCAAATCACTGCGTGTAGTATGGCCTGATGGTAAGTTGCAGACCGTTCATCCTGAGTCGGATAAGCTAATACTCGTTGAGTACGAACAATAGAGCAGGTCACGTGCACTAATATTCATAGCCTGAAAGAGCCAATATAAATAAAGAATGGTGATTCAGGGCGCTGATCCGGTGTTCTTGCAAACCTGCGCAAGCCCCTCCCATGAATTCGCTATTTTTCCCCTGCGCATTCTCCTTAAGAGCCGGAATAATAGATGAATGAGTGAATACATTTTAATTCGTGGTTTTCAGCAAGGATGCCATAACCCAGCATTTGTAGTATGAGTAAATGGGCGACTCGACATAGATTCGGCAATTTTTACAACTCCGAAATCTGAGTTGTATAGGGAATATTACGGTAAAATTGCATGCACCTTGTTTTTACCTGACATTGGCGGTAATTACGCATGAAAAGCGCTGATAAAAAAACAAAAAAACAAATAACGGGTAATAACCCCGATTGTTTTGTATTTGTAATCGGTGCAATGAAATCTGGCACCACCAGTCTGTTTGAGATTCTCAGTCAGCACCCTCAGATATGCCCGTCAAAAATAAAAGAACCAGACTATTTCACGCAGGAAAGGGACGGAAACTCCCGTGAAAAGTACCTGTCTTTATGGGATTGGCAGGATAGAGTGCATGCAATTGCTCTAGAGGCATCAGTGGCCTATACAAAAGCTCCCTTAATCAGAGGCGTGCCGGAACGAATATACCGATCTGATTTAGGCCGGTACCGTTTCATTTATATGTTACGCAATCCCTTGACGCGAATTGAGTCTCAGTTACGTCATGGTCTCTTTGCCGGCTGGGGAAAGTCACTGGACGAAGGCATTTCAGAAGATGCTATATACTTTTCCAGCTATGCAATGCAACTGGATAAGTACCTAAAATATTTCCCAATCGATGATATTATGTTAGTGACCCTGGAAGAGTTTAAACACAATCCAGATATTATACTTTCTCGAATATGCCAGTTTCTGGAAATTGATAAAGATTTTGCATTCAGGAATGTAAACATAACAAGGAATTCCGGTGGATTCTTTAATGCGCCAGCCAGTGTATCGCGTATTACTCAGAGTGATTTCGGGCAATTTATTTCGAGCAACATATTGCCTGCAAAAGTAAAAAATATATTGAGGAATGCTATTACATATTTAAATATAGGGAATAATAAAACATCCGGTCTTGGACGGTGGCAGCTAACGGCTGAAGAGCGCGAATATATTCTTAATAGACTTGCAGATGACCTGAGAAGGTTGGAATTCGATTATGGGATCGATATACGGAAGTGCTGGCAAATACAATCCGACACACTTGCTAAAATATAATTAGCATGAAAAACAAGCTTGAGTACCCTAATGGTGCTGAATTCGCCTTTACTATCCTGGACGATACTGACGATACAACGGTAGCAAATGGACGCCCCGTGTACGACCTGCTCTGTAATCTCGGTTTGCGCACTACCAAAACCGTATGGGCATTCGACACCACCCCAGAGAATCGTGGCCCTTATTTTGCTGGAGAAACACTTTCATCGCCTGAATATCATGCGTGGGTTCATCAGCTTGCAGCAGATGATTTTGAGATCGCTTTTCATAATGCAACAATGGGGTCGTCTTTACGCCAGGATACTATCAGAGCGATTGAAATAATTAATAACGAATTCGGTCAGCAGCTTCGGTTGCACTGTAATCACGGGCAAAACCGCGAGAATCTCCATTGGGGCGCTGATCGATATAGCTCGCCCCTGATACAAAACGTAATAAAATTATATAGTAAATTTCATTCCTATCCAAAGTTTGAAGGTAATAACCCGGAGTCTCCTTATTACTGGTCTGATGTGGCTAATGACCGGCTTTCATACATACGCGCATTTACTTTTCGGAGAATTAATGGCGCGAAAATCCCACCGGGAAGGCCATTTCGAGATACCGCCAAACAGAGTGGCCCAATGTTTTTTAATACAACAGATGCATCGGATGTTTCAGTCTTTAACAAATTTATAAATAAAGCATCAATTGATAAATTACGTGAGCAAAAGGGATGGGCGGTTGTATCAACCCATTTAGGTAAAGGTTTTTACAAGAACAATACGCTAGACCCGGTCTTTGAACGCACAATGAAATACTTGGCGACCTTGCCTGGGTGGTTTGTGCCTGTAAGTCAATTGCTGGACTTTATTTCAGTGGAAGTAGGGTCGCAGGAAATATCCGCTGTAGAACGTGCGCGAATGGAGTTTTCACATATTATTGATAGAATTAAAGGTAAAATATTTGATCCAACTTTGTATTAAAGAACGTCTGAGTTAGCCATGAACAACATGGACACGTATCGATGCTGCTGATGCATTTTACCGCAAGCTGCCTAGTGCATTGTTATTTAAACGGGTTTTATCGGTATTTACATTCTCATAATGCAGTTTGCGATGATTCGGGTGCATCACCGCTACGCGGCACAGCGCAATTGTCATCGCCCCATATACAGATTTGTCAACGCACACAGCACGAACGGTGTGTAAGCATTCCTTTCCGGACCACAGCAGTATCGGACCTGGCTAAAGTCAAAGACGCCCTTGGTTGTCGCAATGATATTCTCGACTTTCACGCTGACCCGAGAGCTGGTGCGGCTACGCACTTTGCATACCTCGACGAACGACAGATTGCGTGGTACTTCAGTGTGGGTAAAATCCTGGGCACAGGGCACTACGCGGTGCATCACTCCCTACTGTCCGGTGTAGGCAATATCACTTCACCCCTGCGTCTCATCCCAATGCAGCAGATCTACCAGTACTCCCGAATCGTGCACATTGGTTGCCGTCGAGTGAACCTGCTCGCTCCAGTTATCCGGGCAGATATGAGTCTGCATGCCAAAATACCACTGGCAGCACTTCTTTTCCGAAGCCATCTTCGAGGCGCGCGCCATGTCCTGGTTCGCGATCGTACTGGACGCACTGATGAAACTGGTATCCAGGTTCGTGCCGCCGGCAACCAGCAGGCACTGCTTCCGCAGATTCTCAACTACTGTTTGAAGCAGCGTTTCACCCAGTTCATATCACTCCATCAGGTGATTGAAGTTGAGGACCGTTCTCCCAACCGGTGCCGACGCCCGGCCCGGATCGAAACCGGAAAAGCGGTAATTGGAGCAGGACTCACACAACGCATCATCCACATCGGGGTCGGACAGGCTGAACCAGTGCTGGAGGAAATAAGTGAGCAGCATCCGCCCCGATCCTGCTGGATTGCGCCCGTCACTGGCCTTGGGAGAGCAGGATTCAATCAATGTACACGGTTATCCACATGGCACCACATGACCCTTTTCGGCCAGAAACTTGTATCGGTGCGACGGCGTGTAGTAGTAGCACTCAAAATCATCGGCGGCGAAGGTCTGCCGTCTAATCGGCTCCTATCAGTTGTCAACAATGTGTGTATTATTGCAGATGTCAGAACTTAACCTGAGTTGCATTAATGGGACTGTCAAAAAAGTCATCTAAGCAAGCAGAAGTCGATATAACGGATTATTATGCGATCAAGTTGGGAGCAATCTGGCGGGGATTGAAGCAGGAGAACATCGCATTCTGGTGTCTGTGTATCTACTTTTTCTTTGAATACGTTAGACCACAAGTAATCTATTCTGCTATCGACGTATTGCCATACGGTTATATAACCTTATCCCTGGCGTGTGTTGCAGCACTTTCCGACAGAAGTGTCAAATGGGTCGCAAATCCGGGAAACAAGCTGTTTGCCGTTTTCCTGTGCGCTATCTTTCTATCCAGCTTGCTGGCATTCCATCCGTCTGCTTCATTTGGAAAAATAATCATTATCGTCAATTGGTTGATCCTCTATTTATTGGTTATCACTGTAGTTAATACCGAAAAACGATTTATCATATTTATGCTCCTCTTTCTACTGGTAAATTTCAAAATGTCACAGTATGGCTTTCGCGATCTTCTGAGTCGCGGATTCAGTTACTCGAAATCGGGTGTATCGGGGTCGCCGGGGTGGTTCAAGGATGCTGGCGATTTAGGGACTGCAATGGGAATATTCGTCCCACTGTCAATTGCATTTGCACTGGCATTTAAAGACTACATGGGCCGCTACACAAAGCTTATTTTTTACTTGGTGCCCATAACAGGGATTGGAACAATTCTCGCAACCAGTGCCCGCGGTGCGCAGTTGGGTATTTGCGCGGCGGGTATCTGGTTCCTGTTAAAGAGCCGTAGCTTTAAAAGCATATTAGCAACTTTCCTTATTGCTTGGCTGATTTATATGGTGCTGCCGGAAGGTATGATAGAGGAATACCAGGTAGCGGGGGATGACAGCACATCAAGAACAAGATTGGCATTGTGGGCTCATGGTATTAAGTGGGCGAGTGACAACCCGGTCTTCGGTGTCGGATATGAAAATTGGATGGATTATTGCAATTACATAAATCCTGTGGGGCCAGACATCGATCATTGTCTGGTTGCGCATAGTGCCTATGTCACGGTACTTGCAGAAACAGGATATGTCGGGCTCGGGCTGTATATTCTGTTGGCATTGTTCATCTTGACTGAAAATGCTTTTACACGCGCTAATGCTAAGCAACTGGGAAATAAATTTTTCCTGTATACTGCACATGGGCTCGATGCGGGTTTGGTAGCATATCTGGTATCTTCAGCATTTTTTTCTGTAAACTGGTATCCGTTTTTTTGGTTACAGATAGCTATGACAGTGGCGCTTCACGAGATATCGAGAAATCAACTTGGCAATTCGAAGAAATCATTGCGTAAGCTCGCCATCAAACAGACGGGTAATAAGTAAAGCTTTCTGGCAATTTGACCTATATCCGAAATGAAGACAGTTATCATTAGATAATTGTCGAATTAAGTATTGTGCCTTGTGTAAATCGTTTATCTATCTATCCATGATAAAAACATTAACACCGACCATAGCTTTAATGCATGATCTTTCTCACCACGAATATGCTCGCGCCACACTCTGTCAATTAACTTATGATTCAACATCCCGTTGCCCTTGACCCTGTTACACGCCAGCAGGTCACCTCCCCATTCGCGTAATTCGTTTCGTAACCAGTGTGCAACCGGGACCGAAAACCCCATTTTGGGACGATCAACCAGTTCACGGGGAATATACTTATATAAAACCTGCTTCAGTAACCATTTGGGACTTCCGGCTTTGACTTTTATCGATCCTGGAATACGCCAGGATAATTCGGCCATTTGGTGACTAAGCAAGGGCAACCTGGTTTCAAGGCTGACAGCCATACTGGCCCTGTCCACTTTCGCTAGATTATCTCCCGGCAGGTAGTTCATCTGATCCCAATACAATGCCTGCTCGATAAATTCCATTGTTTCCGGATGACCGCAACGGTTCGTCGTGTCAAGTGCCTTAAAATCCTGAGTCAGGATTTGATCCGGTTTATCCCAATACGACAACAGGTGCTGATAGCCTTTATCCAGGCTGTCCTGGGTTATGAATTCACCAAGCTTCTGAAGCTTCAGCCCGATCATGCGTTGAGTACCCATGCCGCCTGTTTTCGTACCGAGTGCAAACAGTTTATACCAATAATCCCAGAATTCCGGCTTCGGCCCTTGCATCACACTGGCTAACAACCTGCGCAGCGGTGCGGGAAGCGGTCCAACTTTCTTCCAGATTGACTCCGACCAGATATAACGGTTGTAACCAGCAAAAAGCTCATCTCCCCCATCACCGGACAAACATACCGTAACATCGTCGCGTGCAATTCTTGAGACTAGGTAGGTTGGTATTTGGGAAGAGTCTGCAAAAGGTTCATCGTATATTGTACTCAGCTTCGGAACCATCTCCAGCGCATCCCCGGCATTGACATATACAGTCTTGTGCTCGGTTCCCAGGTAGTTCGCGATTCGTTCTGCATATTTTGATTCATCGTAGTCGACTTCATTAAATCCAATCGTAAATGTCCTTATTTTTCTACCGGACTCGGCCTGAGTAATCGCGGATACCAGGGAGGAATCGATTCCCCCCGACAAAAAGGTACCAACGTTGACATCGGCAATCATCTGCATCGAAACAGTGCTGTGCAACAAGCGATCCACCTCGTCAACAGCTTCCTTGTCCTGTTTGATCGGATTGCTGAGACCGGCGTTTGCTACTTCCAGCAGACTCCAATAAGCGCGCGGACTGAAATCAGTTTCTTCCGTATAAGGAGAAAAACGCTCCGGATTTCTTGAATTGTTTTGGCTTATCGCCAGAAAAGTCGCTGGCATTAACTTGAATATACCTTTATATATGGAGTGGGGCGCATTTATATAACCGTATTTGAAAAAGCCGGCCAGCGCCTGTTGATCTATTTCCAGCCTACCTCTGGGTACAACACTCTCTATGGCCTTCAGCTCGGAACCGAAATAAAAATTCTTTCCAACCCATCCATAATATAGTGGTTTTTCACCCATTCTATCTCTGCAAAGGTATAAAGATTTTTCCCGCGCATCCCAGAGCGCAAACGCGAACATGCCGATGAATCGCTCAAGCGAACGTTCGAGGCCCCATTCTTCCACCGCTGTCAGCAGGACCTCAGTATCGGAATGACCAGTAAACTGGTGACCAAGACTTTCCAGTTCTGCGGCTAAAATTCTGAAATTGTATAATTCCCCGTTATAAACTACAGAATAACGACGCTTATGAGAAAACATGGGTTGTTTTCCTGCGTCCGTTAAATCCTGGATGGATAGCCTTCGGTGAATCAATAGCAGGTTATCCTGCTCATTCACGTAGCTACCACTGCTGTCCGGTCCCCTATGCTCCAGGGCACGCAACATTCGGTGTGCAGCTTTGGAAAGATCCAGGGATTCGTTACCCAGCAGGATCAGGCCGGCTATTCCGCACACTGCTACATCTTCCTTTGGGTAACGCCGGGTTTCTCATTTTTACGCATTATGCATCCTGGTGTCGCGCATCTACTGTGCTGTATTCGATTTTCCCTGATAAAAAAGATCAAGGATAGTGTTTGCGTGCTGATTGTTTTCACCGCATATATTTAGATCGCTATTCTATTTCCTTTGCAACCTGCGCTTTCCTGCCTTTTCGCCAGGACGCGAACTCTCCCTCAAGGACTTCTGTGATATCCCGATATGCTTTTGGCCGTATCATTGTTACGCAAGCCAGATAGATAATTCCTCCGGTAAGTGTCTGGATCAGGAACAGTGATAATTCATTCTGCAAACCCAAGATGGGTCGTGCAGCCCACACAGGAATAGCCATTATCAGTGCGGGGATAAGCGTAGGTGCTAACGAACGAATCAAGGTGAACAGCCGGAGACCCACAAGCCGCCCCCCAATAGCCATGGTTATCTGGCTACTGATCACCGACGCTATCGTAAAACCAGTCGCAACACCGATTAACCCCCAGTGAATACCGGCGATTACCCCTGCAATTTTCAATGATTGGGTAAGCAGGTTGACCCGAAGTTGAAGTGCAACCGCGCCCTGAGACTTATAGATGGATCCTGTCACTGCACCAATTGATGTTGCGATCCCGGCTACACAGAATATCTGTAACACATGAATGAGGTCCTTCCAATGAGGACCAAGGACTCCAAGTACGAATGACTCGGCTACGACGAACATGCCTATCATCATCGGGAAAGTCAGAAGGGCTATTGCCCGCGTAGTTCTGAGATATACCTCTCTCACCCGGTTCTTATCAGTCTGAATAAGACTCAGTGAAGGAAACATGACCTGTCCGAGAGTGTGCGAAACATTCTGCAGGGGAAACAGCATCAGTGAATAGGCTTTATCGTATATGCCCAGAGTATGCCCGCCCAGAATCTTGCCGAGCAATAGCTTATCAAATGACTTTGCGCTGTAATTCAGGAGACGTGTTGCAAAAACATTGGCACTATAACCAAGCAGTTCCTTTGTTGCATTGGGATTAATCCCTCTTTTTGGTCGCCAGTCACTAATAATCCACACCAGTGTTGTGGAGATGACACGTTCCGACAATTGTTGAACAACCAGGCTCCAATATCCAAAGCCTGTGGCTGCAAGGGTAATCCCAATCGACCCGGAGACTACCATAGCGGTCAGGTTCGAAAGTGAGATATATTTGAATGCCAAATTCTTGGCAAACCGGGAACGAGGCACCATGGCTAAAGCAGCGACCGGGAAGCCAAGTGATAGCACTTTGGCAATATCCTCGATTTCGGGCCGTTCATAGAAGCTGCTTAACCATGGTGAAGAAAAATAGAGGATAACCATCAAGGCGCTACCAAATATCAGGTTAATCCAGAATACCGAGCTGAAGTGTTCTTCACGAACATCTTTCTTTTGAATAAGTGCCGATCCGAGTCCTACGTCCGATAGAAGTTCGGATAGTCCAGAAAACACTATTACCATCGCGATGAGACCGAAATCGTCAGGTACCAGCAATCGCGCCAGTGCGATTCCAAAACCGAAGGAGATGAATTGAGAAGCGACCCGCGAGCCAAGGGCCCACCCCGCCGCACCGACCGTTCGTGATCTTAAGCTTGTCATTGGCAACCTGGCATCATTCCAATCGGTCTCACTATTGTGAGAGCAAAATAAACTCCACGATTCGCAGAACCAGGTTGAAGTTCTGGGCTATCAACTACTACTTCTTTTTAAGATATTGTTTTTTCTTAATATCTACAAGCCCAGACCATCATCTGAGCCCAAAAAGTGCCGGGAATATTCTCGCTGTGTGGTAGTTCTTCACCAATATATTATATACTTTGTTTATCATACGAAGACAAAACAACCGTCCCGTCAACAACGTTCCCATTACCCGATGAGAATGCAGTGGCTCAAAAAGCAACATTGCAATCAGGTCGATACTAAATAAGTCGCCTTGTTTTCGTCAATGTATATGATAAGCACGAAGATCGAAGAATTGCTTAAACAGCTGCTGTTCAGTAACGCTCCTCGAATCTCAAAACCGGTATTTATTCTGAGTGCACCGCGATCGGGATCCACGCATCTCTATGAGATTCTGAGGAGATGCAACTCAGTCATATCCCTGAATCAGGAGAACGATGCCTTTTGGTGGTCAATGTTCCCATATTCAAGGCTTGATCTACCAAATGACTATATTTCGGCAACCGAAATAGACATGGAATTTTCACTTCGAATACGGGAAGCTCTATCTCTTCATGTCATTCATAAATTATATAATCGGAATTTTTCAGAATTCCTGAAATTTCGCTTTTCTGGAAGGAAACCAGCGTACCTGGAAAAAACGGTTGCCAATTGTTTTCATCTTGATGCTCTGGCCAAGCTTTTCCCGGAGGCTAAATTCATTCATCTGGTCAGGGATGGACGTGCAACAATCTCTTCGATGATCGAGGGCTGGAGATCAGGGCGCTTTATGAAGAAATTGCTGCCTTTCCCGGATAATTCCAGTATTGACTACTGGACATATCCGGTACCGCCAGGATGGGAAAATATGGTACACGCAAAACTTAACGAAATATGTGCCTGGAGCTGGTTACAGCATAACAACTATGTTTTGGAATTTTTTGAAAGGAACCCGGCGTTGCGAAAAGACCTGTTTCGGATATCTTATGAAGAACTGATTGAAAAACCTGATGCGAAAATAGACTCGCTAATCAGGTTTTGTGATTTCAACAAGTCGAGTTCGGTTGCATCATATCTTCAAGCAAATCAAAGTAGCCGAACAACCATCTCGGAACCGGATCCGATGAAATGGAAAAGCACAAACGTGGATGAAATCTTGGAGATCGAGGACTCGATTGCGCCTATGATGTCACGCTTGGGTTATCCTGACGGCCGTGCCTTGACAGGATCCAGTAAACAGGAAACTGCCTGAAATCATTTTTTACCCTAGCTGACGCAATATTTCTCCGCCGATTATAGCATTCCGCTCGGAAACATGTTCCCTGTCACACGGTTTAGTCATTCTGCTGATGTTTTTGTCTAAAAACTCAGTGACTTCATCGCTGTTCTGTAAGCCCATAAAGCTGAAAACCATCGAGAGGACCTCTACCGGCTTATCTACGAACTGGCTATATGTAAGATTGACGTACTGCTCCTTCGGAAGGGTATCTAAAAATCTGAGCAGGTATTCGTTGCTTATTCTCCACTCCAGAAGTCCGCGTTCAAAATCATTTTTCGGAAAATCATCAAGGTCCGGGTAAACCCCCATTTTGTTGACATTGTTTACAATTTGCTTCCATTTGTATGCGTTATATCCGAACCAACATCCCTTTGAAGCCATTTTCTCTATCGAATTTGCCACCTCAAGTCCATTTCTGAAGATGCATATATATTTTGCCTGCGGAAAGATTGCTCGTATGAACGATACCCTGAAATTGTTTACAGGTGTCTTCTCGACCAAGACCTTGGCGTGTCTTTTCCGCTTCTCGAATGCGAGTAACGCTTTCAGTTTCCTTGAATTAGCCTTATCAACATCCATGTCGGTCAACACCATACGCCCCTTTACAGCCATCGAACTTTGAGTCCAGATATCGGTTTCTGGGTAACATTCAGACCAAAGCCTGCGGGGTTCATTCAGATACGCGACATCCGAATGGAGCGATATAGATTTGCCAATGATTGTTGTTCCTGAGCGTCCACAACCGAGAATAAAAATTGGATTTTCAAGGCAAAGCCATGGAATATATTTCGCGATTTTATACTGATACGGGAAAAGGTATTTACGAAACTCCATATTATTAGCTTTGGTAAGTTGATAATACAAAAAAAGTCATTTGCACCTATCGCCGGTATTGCCAATATCATACCCTGTCAAAATATCAACCCTTAAGGCCGGGCGTGTGCATTGCGTAGCCATATTCCTGCAATAGCGGAGCGGTAACCCGTTCAATGACCTCAAGCTGTGTTTCACCAAAGAAATCGTCCCATGAAACTGTTGAATCACCTTTCGGTTGATACTGGACGTCCACGAGGTGATCGATACTGAGAAAGTCAGAGTAACCCAGTTGTTTTGCCAGTTGAAATATTGCGGCACTCTTGTTCTCTCTAAAATATTCGTACCGAATATCAACACAGAATTTCTGGTACTCTCGTAAGACCTCGGCCGCCATCCGCCAACGCCCGGCAAGCACTTCAACGCAGTCATTACCGGATATATCAGGATTCCGCCCCCCAAGAAGATTGCGCCAACCGATGGGAAGCTCTGCCAATTCATGATCCCCCACCTGCGTTCTACCCGGAAGATCAAGCCGATTCAGGATGGATCGTATATTGTCCCTGGGATCACGAATAATGAATACGATCTGCGCATCTGGCAACATTTCCCGGATCTGAGGCAATAATAAAACAAAATTAGGATCCTTAACGATTGTTCCCGAGAAGACGCGCCGATATCTCCGCCATAAAGTCTTTAGAGAAAGTTGGTTTGCAAAAAGCTTGTCACGAAAGTCCACCTTCATCTGGGACAATCTGTAGAAGGGGTCGCTGCAGACGCTCTGACCTGTGGCAGCGCCGAGCAGCCTGGCGATGGCTGTAGTCCCGGATTTTGGCATCCCCGTTATAATGACCATGCCACTTCCTGTGGGCATCGGTCTGAACCTATCCAGCCAGATGCGCGGATTCAGAGGTGATAACAAGGCCTTCTTGGTCACCCCCACGCGTTCACCGATTTCAGACTTGAGCTGCACGGACTTGCGTGAAGAAGAGCCGGTAAACATACATGCTTCACGTGTCATTTCCTGCTACACGCGCCAAAGACACGCAGCGTCTCTGTCACGTTGCGCGGCCAGTTGAAATCCGACTGAATGCGTTTCCACCCCTGCCGTCCAATGCTCGCCGCTCGTTCCGGATGGTCGCGTAGATATAATAATTTTCTGAGAATGTCAGGCGGATCATTTTCACACAAAAGTCCGTCTTCGCCATCACGGATAATCTCTCGCATTTGCCCATGGTTCGATGCCACAACAGGGCGCATGCACGCCATGTATTCAAACATCTTCAGCGGAGAGTTATGGAAACCATAGATCGACCACGGATATTCCGGGTGCAACGCAACACAAGCATCGGCTCCACATACCGCATTCAGGATCTGGTCACGATTCAGGTGATCGAGTATAAAGACGTTGTCAGAGTTGGGTAAATCCCGGGTGAGCTTGTTAACGGCCAATACAAAGATCAGATCCGGGGCCTCTTTCTTTGCAAGTGCGATGACTTGTGAGAGGTAGTTTAGTCCCTGCCATGGGTACATGGCGCTACCAGTATACAGGACTGTAAATCGGTCGTGTTGCCGGTCTCCACTGCGTTTTTGAATCTCCTCCTCAGAGAGTAACGGCCCACCATTCGGCAGTACCAGCACATTGCCAATCCTCAATTTCTCGGTGGCATACCTGCTGAGAGCCGTTGACACACAGATCGCGCAAGATACCCCCTGCGCCAGTCGTTGCCGATGGGCCTCTTCCAGGGCAATTCCGGGGAGCTGCCGAACTGCGTGGAACCACCGCCTCAGCCGCCTTATTACCCCCTCTTTTTCAGACACATCTGTCGATTGTCTCCCTAGCCAGGAGAATGCCAGCCCTTCGCTTGCTGGCGAATTGATCTCCCAGACAACAGGACAATGGCCCGTCAGGCCCATACACTTCTTCAGCACAGGCCAGCGCCGGGTGAAGCGCGCGTCGATGCGAACATACAGAACATCAATGCTGTTGATAAAGCGCTGAAGATCTTCAGGCGTGTTCCCGAAATTGCTAACTCCCGGCATGGAAGGGTCGTCAACGACAGAGACCGAATGCCCAGAGTTTACAAATCGCAGTGTCAGTTCTGTTGCATGTAGATGGTTGCCACCTCGGGGCGGATATGCCTCGAAGTTGTACAAATAACCAATCCGCATGTTGACAACCTCTGTAAGCTACAGACCGAAAACATGGTCTATCCCCCGGAATCATCTATTGTTGCGGCTCAAATCAGATCATAGATCCACTGGCAAATGATCACAACAAAAAATTTTTAGCAATATTATTATGCTGCTATAAAATATTATACAGGCAGTCCATGGCTTGTGCTATAAGCCGTGGATGCTTATTGCAATCCGTTGCCGATCCTGGAACATGGCTGTTTTTGATTTGAACCGGCTCCAGCATGTGAACAGCAATGGTTAGATTTCATGGTCCTGTTTTTGCGCAGATACGAGACGAATAGGTTGAAAATTCGCCCGTATGCAGAAACAGAAGTACAAAACCCGGAAACGGAACTACTGTCTTATGAATCACAAGCAAACAGGAAATCTGTTAATGGTATCCAACTATCCTTCGGATACTGCCTACGCCTGGTGGCTTATGGAGCATTTCTGGAAGACTCTCGCCGAGCGATTCGCCCAGATGGGTAGCAGTGCATACCTGGCTTATCCCACGATCACCTCTTTGTCAGAGACCATTGCTGCGGCCCCTGTTGAACCATTAGAGCTTTCTATCCCCTGGAAATCCAGAGCGCAGGCAGTACAGGCAAGGAATGTTCTTTGCGAAAAAAATATTTCATTTATCTACTTCACCGACCAACCATATTTCAATCCACAATATGCCATGATGCGGTTGAAGGGGGTGCACCGAATCATTATCCACGACCATACGCCCGGCGATCGTCCCCCGGTTCGTGGTCTGAAGGGAGCGCTTAAGGCCGCCCAGAATTCTTTGCCCTGGTTCACCGCGGACCGTGTCATATGCGTATCAGAGCTGATGCGACATCGGAATATGACAAATTCAAGAATTCCTGCACGAAAGTGCGTCGTGGTTCAAAATGGAATCCGACTGGTGGACTGTGTGGAGAAGAATGATAGCGCTCTGAGAGAAAGTCTGGGCGTGCGATCAGACAGCTTTCTGATTGTCACCACCGGTCGCGCGCACCCGTTCAAACGATTTGATTTCATCCTTGAATGCGCCGACGCGCTGCGTCGTATATCGCCGGAGCTGGACGCCGTTTTCCTGCTCGCCGGGGACGGGGTTGCAATGCCTGCGTTGCGAAAACAAATGCAGCATCTGAAACTTGAGGACTCAGTACGCCTGCTGGGTTTTCGGAATGACGTGCGCGATCTGCTGTGTGCCTCTGATCTCGCCTTACATGCTGCTCTGGGAGAGGGCTTTTCACTGTCGATCATTGAATACATGAGCGCGAGGCTGCCTGTTCTGGTTCCCGATATACCCTCAGTAAGTCAAGCAGTGCACCATAATGAGACCGGACTCTTGTACCCTTTGAACGAAGCGGGTGTTGTCGCCTCCCATATACAGGCACTGGCAGTAGATTCGGAGCGCCGCTTGGCGATGGGCAGCGCGGCCAAGGCTGAGGCCGATAAACTCTACAGCCTTGAGCGATGCACCAGGTCCTTCCTCTACTCCATAGAGGAAGGCTATGGTTTAAAATCCTGAATAGGGATTACTGACAGATAGAATTAGTGGACTAAAACGTTCGTACGGTAAGGAGTGGCAGGAATTTAGGGTATTAGTGCATTAACCACCTGTTTCCTATGTTGAGAGTTGAAGCATTCCGCCTCAACTCTCAAAAGGAGCGGGCTCAAGACGCATAATACATATCAATCAGCCTGTTACGCCAACGCATGAAGGGATAATTTGCTATTCAATCGAACTGGGTGGATTGGGTGGAGCAACAAATTGGACATTTCCAATGCCAAGATAAGGATTACCGTGACTGTCGGTGTTGCTTGGCCTATCCGTTGTGAACACCATGTCGTCGAGATAACAAATCTGTGATTTTGGGGCACCGCCATTCCAGTATGTAAATAAAAACATTTGAGCTGCTATCGATGTAGATGTTTCAAGGGTTGCACTTTGCTTATCCTCGAAAATCAGTTTACCGTTTTGCCATACCCGACGAACGCCTTTACCTGAAACAGAACTGAATTTCAAATAATGCTCTATTGCATGCCACTCTCCGCGTGGAACCTGAACACCCTGGCTATTTCTCTCTGTTGAAGGGAGTTTACTTTCAACCTCGTTACCTATAGTAATTCCACCACTGTCTATAAGAAGGCCAACACTGGCTTCAAATTGCCCGCCCGATGAGGCTGTGCGTAAACGCGATATTTTAAGACCTTGGCTGCTATCTGTCGAGAAATCAAACCCCTCTGGAAAGTAATACCAGATCCTGTACCAGAGTTCGTCACCCTCCTTTATGTCTGGTAAACTCATTGGAACTAATCTTTCACCGTTCGGCCCATCAACCTTAGCCGGTGGTAGATCAAATGTCGCACCAAATTCATTCCACCCATCTTGTCCGGTTTGTATACCCATTTCCAGAGATGCATTACTATTGTGTGCCCTTTCCCTGGAAACTTTAGTATATTTGAATGCATTTAAACCTAACGTGTTTCTACTGTCATCGGGATAATCTTCCCAGTCGAATGTTTTTGTCCATGCAGAGACTTGCGATGAATAGAATAGAGCAACTAAAAATATTGATGTAATGTGTTTCATAGCTTTGCTTTCCTTTGAATCCATTGAGTAATTGCCTAATTCAGGTTCCGATGTTACAGGGCACGACGATATATAAAATATCACCCCTTAACACTCAATATTTAAAAAAGTTAAAAACCTCCAGCCACCAGGACGGATTCTATTCTGTGCATTCAGTATCCCATTGAATTGGTCACGAATCTGTTGCCCGTGTCATAATTATCCATACCAAGCTGATAATTTATAGAGCGATTTGAGATCCAGTTCACATTACAGGTGTTGGTGGCAGGTCACTCACAACACACACTACCGACTTTGAATAATAACAGGATGCCTTACACGGTCATTAAAGAGCTTCCATATCAAGGGTAAATAGAATGCAATACTCATGCCAAGCTATCCAGTAAAGCCGTATCTGTGCCGCATGGCAGTACAGGTAACAAGTTAACGTCACCAATTGGCGACATGGGACGCGTGTGTAGCCGGTAACCGATTGATCGAGTGTGACTTCCAAGTGTAGTTGAATCGCTACACTAAGCAATTCTATCTATTCTGTCTATGTAAGACATTGATAATAATGTGAAATAAAAAATAAAATCCGGCGAGTCATAGATGGGGATACATAGATCCACCGTTTCAGGTACTGGATAATATTATTTTGTGTATACGGCCCAGCTGTACCGGTATCCTGAACAGTGTGGTGCCTGAAGGGAGTAGTTCGCGCGGGCCAAC